>Ga0247765_1000418_pt1 | contig 33608 bp, 26 predicted proteins | sample UWRJL106311C6_FD_179949 | JGI IMG/M metagenome (GOLD analysis project Ga0247765, IMG submission 179949) | Plant litter microbial communities from Arlington Agricultural Research Station in Wisconsin, United States - UWRJ-L106-311C-6 | ecosystem: Environmental > Terrestrial > Plant litter >...
GGGTGTATTGGGGGGGGGGGGGGGGGGGGGGGTATTGGCCCGAACTAGTCGGGGCAAGTACGTGTAGTAGTGGAGAAGAGCCGTGCAGTACGGTGCATGTGTAGTAGATTAGTCCCAGTCATGACCAAGTCACGCTATATTTACGCCGCGACTTTTAAGCGAGAGAGTGAGAGAGACGGAAAATCAGGTAATGCTTCTCTGATTTGTCTAATCTGACTTGGACCATCTAACTTACTGACTCACTTTCTCTAGATAAAAAACAAATGTACATTTACCTAACTTGTCTGATCAGACGTCTACTTTACGTTGTCGTCCCTTCTGTCACAGTTGCTGTGGTACCGGGGCTAATGTACGAGGTTTACGGTGCAGTTTCCTGACTGCACAACGTTCCACTTTTTTGGTGCCGTGATAATGGAAATTTCAAGATTTCTCATACAAAACATAACCAGCCCTGCAGCCAGTCCAGCCGTTTGTCACTATCAGGATATGGGGTGAAGTCCAAGTCTGTAGACTCGAACGCTGGGTGGCCATGATGCCAGTACGAGCCATGGAATTTACATCTTTGGTGTTTGGGGGGTCTTTGAAGTCATCGCCATTGTCGTAGAAACCACTGACCATCTTCACTACAGCAGTCGCACCCGTTGTAGTATTGAGGGTTATACCTTGGTATGTCATTTCTCAACTTCAAGATGAACTTGATTCTCATTCCAATCACGAAGAAAAGTAACTATTGTCAAAATCGATGAATTTCTAAAATGACTAGCTTGTTGATGAATAAGATCACAAAAAAGAAAAAAGGATCCGGGGCGCGAGCTGGACGGCGGATGGACTGAGCCAAAAAAAAAAAAAAACTACTTGGCCGGCCAATGCAGGAAATACCCCCTCCCCATAAACTGGACCAATTTCAACTGCTCCTCCAACACTCGATCGCCTTCCCGGACCTTTTTTAGAATCTGCTCTACCTGAGTCTGGTGACTCTGATAACTCGAGGTCGAGGTATATCGCAACAGATATTTATCGTATCCGCCCACTTTGGCATCCAGCCATCCGGAAACTTTGCTGAAGATTTCCGTTTCACGCTCAAGGTGGGCAAGGGTAGATTGGCTGGTGGGATCGGTGGATTCTAGCGTCGACAGTAAGAGTTTGGTGATGCCCTGGCCGCGGACGAGTTCGGTGCGGGAATTGGCGAGGGACGTGAGCATTTCTTGTAGTTCTACGTCTTTGTCTCGCCCGTTTTTGTTTTTACGTTGTCTCTTTCCTTTTTCATTTCTAACTTTTCCGTTGCCACTCTTGTCAGCCTCGACTAGATCTTGCGTGCCGTCGTCAGAAATAGAAGCGAAACAGGCCTGTTTCATCAACCGGGCAGCCAATGCGGCGCGTTGCTCTTCTACATTCCTGCTCGCCTCGCCCACCAAAGTCTGGCGATCGAGGACGCGATTGCGGGTTTGGTTGCGATGGAGGATAAATTCGTCCAGTTTAACCTTGGCTTGCTGTCGCGCCGTGTGCAGATCGGCAATAAACCCAAGCGCATCGCACAGTCGCTCTCGCGCAGAAATAAACGGCTCGAAAAATAACTGGCCCGGAGGGGGATCCTGACAGTTGCATGCCCCAAAGGGATTAACACATTCCCCTTCCTTACTGGGAGAAGTAGGAGAAGAGAAAGAGAAATAAAATGTCATGGTAACCCAAAATCGTTGCCAATATCCGGGCAGATGCAGATCCTCTGCTGAAACCGGATACGTCTCGAGATGGTGCAGCGTCAGGTCGATGGCTTCGTCCTGGACGCGAATCGCAGGAGCGACGAGATTGAAAAATTCCTGGTCCGCAGTGGTCATGGCGGAAATGTTGACGGACTGGGCAAGTTCCGCTACCAACGACAGCGACTCTGATTTAGGGTCTGACGAAGACGAAAAAGAAACCCAGGTATGGTCCTTGTTCAGATAATTAAGTGACTCGACGAGAATCGATTCCAAAACATTATGCAGGGCGGCGCGATGCGATAGACGAGAGAGAATCTTGGGGTTGTTGACCAGGTTTCGGAATTCGGGCTGTTGCTGTCCTGAAAAAAACATTGAGGCCAAAGAGGAAATGGTTCCATGTCCGGTGGAAATGGGCTGCGCTACTGATGCCGCATGCGTAGTAGTAGTTGCATATTGGGGTGGGACAGATGAAGAAGAAGCCGCCGACGAAGGCTGAGGAGTAGTGGTCGCCCCTACCCCTGGCAACAACCACAACATTTGACCAAACACCATGCCCACTCCCGACCCGACCAAACCCCCGACCCAAGATGCTGCTCCCCAAACCATGCGTCCTCCCGTTCCTCCCAATAAGCTGGAATTGCCAAGGTGTAACAAATCCTGGAGGTGAGTCAAGCTGTTGACAACGGCAGCCGACATGGACGGCAAAAGCCAACTCCTCCCAGCTTGGTACAGCACCCAATATAGCCCCAGCTTGACCACCACGGCACAGATCCCCTGCATGGCCTGGCCGAGGATGCGTCCTACTAGGTTTTGGACCAGCCAGAGAGAGACAAAGGCAATTCCGCGCATGATCAGTCGAATGGGCATGGTGAGCAACCAGACGAACCATGTCCATTTTGAAGCCATCACCCCGCTATTGTTGTTGGAGTTGTTGCTGGAGTTGGTCACTGAAGAAGAAGAGGTAGTGGTCGTCACATTGTTGTTGGTGGTAGTATTCATGTGCTTGGCACTGCGTCTTTTTTCGACTTTGGTATTATTGTTTGACTGTTTCGACAACGATGTGGACTTTGCCGTAATGGTGCATTTTTTACGGTCCACTTTGGTATTGGTGTTGGTATTGTTGGTATTGTTCACCTGCGAGGAGGAGGAACCGTCTAGGTTACACGTCAGAATGGGCGCCGTGTGCGTCGTCATGTTGTTGGACGTGGTGACGCTGGCGAGTACAATCGTGGGGCCCGATCCCTGTCCCTGTCTGGATCCCGACTTTGTTGTCATGGACGCAGAAGGCGCATCTCCCCACGGGTTCATATTGTTGCTGTTGAAGGTAGGATACGATGACACTTGTTGTTCTGCATGTCCCGAATCTTCATGTTGCCAAGGGTTGATGTTGTTGTTGGCGGGCGTGACCAAGGAAGAAGAGTCGACTTCTCTCTCTTTTCCCTTCAAGGTGGCTTCGTTCGCCCGAAACCTTTCGGCTTTGGCCGCCCAGATTCGGCGAAGCTCGGCTTTCATGGTTGTCATGGTGGCTTCCGAGGGCGCCATCTGCAGTATTGACTGATTGACTTGCTGACGCCGAGTTGATTGGGGTGATTTGACTGATGATGTGCGGCTTGAATGGTGGGACTTGAGTTGGATTGGTGGTTGATGGACTGACTATTAAGAAACTTGACGACTTCTTGACTGATGGTAACTACGGGGACTCGCTGACTAAAAAAACAAAAAGTTGATGAGGTGACAGCCAAAATGGAATGGAATGCGCACTGATGATGAGCAGATAGCCAACTTATCGAGTTTATATCTGGTGACAGCATATCTTTACTGAAGCCAGCACGGTTCTGAATGGAATGTCTGCCCAAAAGACACATAAACTTGTAGCTGAAACTGGACCAGTTCCCATGGACAAAGTGTAGCATTGTTTGTTTTCAGCTTCATATTTCCGCTGCACACCTGGTGAAGGAGTCACCAACTCTCTCACAATGACACTGCATCTCCAAAACATGTGACAAAGATTGCAATCATTTTAGCGTCGTGATTTGAAACGTGAAACCCGGCGCAGCAAAGACATAAAGGCGTGAATCGCAACAGTTGACAAAATATGATAAGTCTTTGTGTGGAAAGAGGAAATACGAGAGCTCAGCTGCAACTCTGCCTTTACAACACAGCACCAAACTATTGGGGTCACACATGGGCTGCCACGAGTGGATACCTTCATGTTTCGACCGGAAAAGAGTCTTTGTGCGAGGAAAAAAAAACACAGCTTTGGGTTTGCTTCGGGACCCCGACCACCTGCATCGGAAACACTGAGTCTCTCACACAAAACGGGACATCTCGATGCGTTCGTCAGATCAAGCTGCACCGTGCCAGCACCCAGCACCCGGTCATGAGTTCCGCAATTAACTGGATTCAATCGTCAAGTAACCGCGCAACCGAGGCTGGTTGTGCAAGCGACTGACGGAGACATTGAACCAAATAGACAAAGGATCGTTTTGTGTCGCAGGCAATGCAGGAGGAGGAATGAGTTGACAGCCCCTGATTCCTGATTCCAGGTGATTCCGGCTGGAGCTGAACCCCAGGGCCCGCACAGAAACAGAAAGAACACGCGACATGTCCTCAAAGCAGTCTTTTTTATCATGCATAATATGATGCACAAGGTTTCAGGTTTTGGTATCTAATGGAACTGGCGAGAACAAGGCTTGACCAAAATCGCATTTTTACGATCCTTTACTTTGATATAAAGGAGGCACCACCCCTCACCTTTGGTCACTACCTCTAAGCACTAACCCCGTCATCACCTCAATCAACATTTACATCCCATCTCCTTACCTTGACACATACACTTCACCACTCTCTCGAATGCACCCCTTCATCGGCGCCGCCATGGGCATGGCAGCCGGCCACATCGCCAGCATGAGCGCCGCCGTAGCCATCGCCCCTGTTTTGGTCATTGCCCCCTACGTCGTAATGGTCACGGGGGTTGGCTACATGGTCCTCACCCGGCCCCGTTCCTCCTCCGACAACACCACTACCACTACCACTACTACTACCAACACAGACACCGACACCGACGCGGACCATGATGAAAACTCCCCCCTGGGCTTTACCCTGCACAGCAACCAAGAATACAGAAAAGCCCACCTCGACATTGACCTCAGCGCCCCGCTTCGTCTCGAGCACGTCCCTGTCGCCATCTGTCTTGTCGCTCACCGCGTCCTCTCCCTCAATGGCCATGTCTATAATTCTCCGGGAATTGTAGAGATCCTTGGTCTTGACCCGTCGGTGCTTTTGTCGAGCAAATATATCCCTACCTATGACACTACCACTGCCACTGACACCAACACCGACACTACCACTACCACTACCACTACCACTACCACTACCACTAACACTGATTCGAAGACGAATACGGAGACCAACTCTGACAAAGCGGGAAAGGATATCAACTTCGAACAACGTAAAGACCTGGTAGCCAAAGCCTGGGAAGAGACATACGACCGACTCGAGCAGCGGTACGGAAACGTGCCGCCCTTTGGGGGGTCCATCTCGGAATATCTCGCGGCCGTAGATATGGCAGTGGGATTGCTGACCAACGAAGTCGCGGGGCCCATCTACATTTCTGCGTGGGAAATGAAGCTGGATCATCTCTATCAGAAAACACTACAGACTAGACGACGGGGACAAGTTGTTTTACAAGAGGTGGAAAAGGCAGAGATTCGACTACAGGCTTTTACGCACGACTGTAAAAGTATTTGGCCCCGTTTGGGTTTGGAGGCGCCGTTAGGGTGACTTGACTTGACCTTTGGGGAAAGAGGAGGGAAAAGGGAAAGAGGACAAGGGTAGGTTCAATTCTTGTTGGTGAAGGTCTGGTATCAGTCATGTATGGCATTGAAGTCCCGCCTACCACTAGTCACTGAGCGCCGAGTCTATCACCTTCTTGTCATGTCGCCGGTCACCGAGAACGCAACCCTTTCGTACCCATGTAGAAAGATTCCCATCTATTGATGCATCTATTGATGGAGCGCATGTTTCGAGTTCAAGTGTTTAGAGTTAAGTGAAGAGGTCACCTGCACTTGCACTGGGAAAAAAGACAGATATCCAAGACAGATATCCAGTCCTTTCCTTCATGTTCGCCGGCTGGGATGTGCAAAAGACTGGCGTTGGGCAGGCAAGTAGACTCCAGTCATGAACAAGTCACTCTGTATTTACGCCGCGATTCTCAAGACAAGGAGGGAGCGAGACGAATCAGGTAATGGTTCCCTGATTTGGTCTGATCTGACTTGCACCATACAAGTTACTTGGTTATTTTCTCGAGACGAAAACAAATTTACATGACCTGTTTATGTCGTCGTCGTCCCCTCTGTCATAGTTGCCGTGGTGTCGGGGCTGGAGGTACAAGGTTTACGGTGCAGTGCTCTGATTGCACAGCGTTCCACTTTTAGTGGTGTGACGCATTGCAACCTATGGTGCCGTGACACTCTCTCTCCTCTCCCTGCCCCCCCCTCCTCCTCTTTCTTCTCCAGTGTATTACTGACTCACCTGTTGCACTTAGGTATTTTAAACACCTACCATATCCCCCTTACCATCTCCCTCTCCCCATCTCTTACCCTCTGTCTATTTTTATTCCTCTCCTATCTTCTTTTCCTCGACCCATCTTTCTTCCTTTCCCTATCCTTTTTCTTCTGGGGTTCACTGCTGCGGCCACCCCGACAGCGCCAGACGGCTGGTCTTGCTGCAGGGCTGGTTTTGCATGGAAAATGTTGAAATTTCCATGATCCGTGTCCGCGTCGGTCCACTGCCGTCCAGCCGGGCTCCAATCAATCCAAGTCGCTGGTAATCCAAGACACTGCCAATCCAAGGCACAACGTTAATCCAAGGGACCGTTAGTCCAGCGCGCCGCCATCGTTGTGCCTTGACGGCGGGCGCACCAGCTTTAAGTTGACTGCGCGGCTTGGATTAACGGCGGCTTGTATTAACAGTGCCTTGGATTGTGGCCTCGGGTTGATGGTGCCTTGTGCCCGGCGATGATGGCATTGGCCAAGTGCTGTTTTGTATGGGAAATGCGGTAATCCCCCCGTGTGAATAATGACCTCGAGAACTCGTTCATCCCTCTGAGCTGACTGGAGTTGCTGCCCCCGAAACCTGAAGCGGATGCAGTCACCCCGGTCCGGTCACTCCGGTCGCTCCAGCACGAGAAATTTTTACCCAATCACTACGCCCCCTCAGATTTTGAGGGCGAAAATTGATTGGCTGCAGTGCGCGCGCTCTTTTTTTTTTTTGGTCCAATCACCGTGCGCCCTCAAATCTTGAGGGCGCCATATCATTGGCTGGCTGGCTCAGCCTTGCAGCCTTGTCAGCTGGATGGGATGATCCAGGACAACAATGTCAACGCCCAAAAACGAAGGTTATCGCCATTTCTTGATACAGCGGTTAAATATGACTAGATGTGGCTTCTAAATCTGACTTACTGCCCTGGGTTCGACTGCCTTGGACTCAATGTTTCTGGGTCTGCGCCCACCAGTTCGAATGTGACGGCGATGACAATGGCCCGTTGCGCATCGTTGGATTGACGGTGCGGAGGCGTTGATGATTAAGGCGATGGCGCGCCTTTCGTGTTGGTTTCAGATTGACGATGCGTTCGTTCAATGGTTGAGGGTAATCGCTCTCTGCGTGTTGGATTGATGTGGGGCGCCGGATTGATGCGATTCGCGCCGGATTGCGACGCATGCTGGAATGCTGCGTCTTTGGTGGCTCAACAAAAAAAAAAAAGACGATCCGCTTTATTGTCGGTGGCACAATATTGCGGGCCTCGAGACCCAGTTTATTGCTCGGGAGACAATATTGCGGGCCTTGAGACCCGGTTTAGTTCGTATTGCCAGTACAACAATATTGTGGGACCTGCATCCCGCTTTATTGCTTGTGGGACAATATTATGGGCCTCGGGTCCCGCTTTATCACAAATCGCACAATATTATGGAGCTTGTGTTCCGCTTTATTGTCACCAGCTCATTGTTTTACCCTAATGTTGCCCTCAGCAATTCCTATGTTCGTGCGTGATCCTAAGCCACTCCTGAGCTAGGGTGAGCTATGGGTGAGCCTAGCTTGCACAGCCGTGTGGCGCAATTTTGGACCCTCAAATAACGTCACCATCCGGAGATTCTGGTGCGTTCCTCGGTTTTATGCTAACCATACTGAATAGGGTGTGCCCACGTTAGTGGTAACGTTAGTCGCAAAATATGATTCGTTTGGAGTGTATTGCAGCCTGGGTTAAGACAAGTCGTATAAGTGAGTCAAAGCTGGGGACGATCTCAAGGCTGGATATTAAAGCGAGTCCTCTTAGACGGGGTACATTGGTGACGTATTACTAGAGGCTGCTGTCTTAGTAGATACAGAGCAAGCTGTGAAGTGAGATACAAGGAACAATGAAGCTTATTGAACAGTGTATTACTAGCGTGAAGAACAAGAGTACTTCCTGACATTGTAGGCACGATGATAGTGACTATATACTAGGGTGTCTCTTTGGTATATTCGCCGTGTTGGTCCCCGAGGTCCCGAGCCTAGAGCTCCGGGAACCTGGGACCGTCCTGATTAGCCAGGGCTTTCGAGCCCCTCCTTGGTCCGTGCGCCCACCTGGTCATGACTTGGGTTACAAAAACCAACAGTGAATGATCTTGTTACAAACTACCACTGCACTATGATGCATTGAAAGTTCATTATACTTTAAGTTATAAGTAGCGGCCTAAAACTGGGTGATAACTTACCGCAGGTAAAGGCCCAGAAGTGGGCCCGTTATCCCATAACCCGCGCTGGAGAGGCTGTAAATTTCCAAGCTGAGCCTTTCGGTCGCAATTGTTCTCACTTCACGTTATCCTTGACCCAGGCAAATCCAACAAGCTTCCACGTGCACGGCTTGCTTTTATTTTATTTTTTTTCCGATACACAACCCCTAGGGTTTTAGCCAGATTTTTTGCTCTTAGATTCTCTACCAAACCTCTGCTGCAAACGCTGCGTGTCTGTTTACTGCATGATCGCAAGTGGAGGGGCCGGCCCGCTGTATAAGCGGAGCGTCCCTCTCCGTGCGCTTTACATGGCAACCAATTAGGCGAGTGCAACCAAAGACATACTCTCCGGCCGAGGGGAGGTAGCTCCCGACTGGTGGAATTGCAACTCGTTAGCGAGCCCGACCAGCACTTTGGGCTCTCGCACTACAAAGCTTGGCCTTATCTTCGTGGGGAGCGGTGCTCTCATGGCACCTATGGTACACCCACAGCAGACTCCAACCTTGGGTATAGCACCCACACCATGAAGCTCTCAGCCCTTGCTACCAGCCTTTTATCGGTCCTTGTTGCGGTGGCGGCGACCCCCGTGGGTCAACAAACAAAGCCCGCTGCCTTCTTCCTCGCGGGTGATTCCACGACGGCTGTCAACGGCGGCTGGGGCGACGGCTTCCTTGCCACTCTCCAAAACGGCGCCATTGGCCAGAATAAGGGCCACAGCGGCACCACGACAGTCTCGTTTGTTGCTGGGGGTGATTGGGGAAAGGTGTTGGACCTAGTGAAGAGCAACCAGGCCAAGTATGACTGCTACGTGACCATCCAATTCGGCCACAACGACCAGGTACAGACCCGTAACTCATATCAAATCGTCACCAAATTCTCCCTTCTGACATGAGTCTAGAAATCCGCTGCGGGCATCAGCATGTCGACTTTCCAGACTAACCTCCAGAATATGGCCAACCAGGTCAAGTCGGCCGGCGGGACCCCTATCATCCTCACCTCACTTACACGGCGCACCTTCACCGGTGACAAGGTAGACGACAGCCTGGCCAACGTAGCTGAGGCGGCGAAAAAGGCTGCTGCGTCTACAGGCGTCACCCTGCTCGACCTCAACGACGTCTCCAGGAAATACGTTCAGGCCATCGGCTCATCCAACGCTGATAAATACAACCTCGCCCAAGGCGACCGCACTCATCTCAATGCCGCCGGCACCGTTGTTTTTGGTCGCATCGTCGCCGACCTGATTGTTGGCTGGAAGCCGGCGCTATCCACCTACATCACCGCTGACCCTGCATTGTCGCAGAAGATTGCCTAGGGCATGTATGCTTAATCGTAGCAAAAAGCAAAAACTTTTCACTATAGTTCTACCGCATAAGTCATGGGCCTTCTTATTCCGTCTAGTTGGCTGCCAATGGGTTAAGATAGGAGCGCCACGTCTAAACCATGTTTGGCGATTTCTTGATCAACTCCTGAGCAGTGACTGAGTAGTTAGCGCCTGAGCAAGGTAGCTAGGGGTGGGGCGGGTGACTGGGGCTGGTGAGGGCAACTTTAGGGTAAATTAACAGCCAGTGCACAATACAACAAACGCACTGATTCAACGGCTGATGGTTTGCCAGCCTGCATGCTCACTACAGCAACAACACCAAACAACAGCCAACGCAGAACTTCCGATTGATATATCGTGCTCGCCCACAAGCGATCCAAAATCCACACACTGCCACCATTCGATTTGCATTCACGAGCTGATCACAACGATACCATCAAACTCACCCCCAAACGTTTGCACACCGAGATATGCACGGCAGTCGGAGGGCGGGTTTGATGGTACCATTGTAATTGGCCAGTTCGTCGATGCAAATCCAATGGTGGGGCTTGCGTGATGTAGTAAAACGACTGGAGTGATTAATATGACCGTGCGATCGAGTTGACCAGGCTCTGTAATACCGTACCATTGAGGCTCTCTGGCCCAAGCTGTCAAGTGCCGTGTAAATGATCTCTCTCTCTCTATCACGTCAGCTGAGCAGCTTGGCCCGTCACAAAGTAATGCCAGGCCGGCGACGGTTGATACTTGGGGATCGCGACTGTTTTCTCCAGCCTAGTTCTATTACTTCACGTAATATTAGACATCACCCTCAAAGCGGCACTGTTCGACAATATGAAAGAGTAATTAACCTTACGGCTAAAGGAACTCTAAAGTGTGCTCCTCAAAATGGCACTATCACTATCAAACTTCACATACCTTTACTCGCCCTTAATATACGGACAGGATTCCTTCACAGAAGAGAGAGGAGGGGGGGGGATTCTCTTTGGAATTTAATAATCACCATCGCCCGCCCCCTTTAGCGTAAATGACTTTAGATTTTTGGTTATCTGCAACGACATACATGTCCCTGGGAGAGGCTAGGTTCAGGCAGGCTGGGTTGGGCAGGGCAGGACAGGCGGTTTTTGACAGAATGAACAAGGATGACTGGAGGCGCGCTATTATAGTTGAGATGTAACCAAAGTAGTGGTAGCAGTAGTAGTAGGGTGGCTGGCTGTGTCGGGAGCTTTGAGTTTCCAGTTTGCCAACCAGTTGACAGGTCAAGCTATATGTGGATATCCAGGCAGTTATCCACCAAGCGCTACGCTCAACTGAACTTGGCTGAGAATTAAACGTCCAAAACTCTAAAACGGGAAATAACCATGTTCCTGGCGTACGCCAAAACGTAACCTGAACAGGTCTTGAACCAGCATACACCGGAGCCGTTTAGTGTGCACTGAATAAATCCAAGCTAATACGTAAGGCGCAGTGTATTGTGTCTTTTGCACCCGTTCGGCGGTCGGTGCGGGTAGAGAACGGCACCCCCACTTTCACGCCACCAAGGCTGCATCGGCCTACCAAACGCCACATCGCCTTGGACATGCCGTTTGCTGGCCGACAGCCACGCTCGGTGAGGTTAGCGAACGCTGCGTAGGGGCGCGAGCGCGGCCGCAACGACAAACCTTGGAAACGCCATTGCGAGTCGGTCGGTCGGTCGGTCGGTTGGGGCCGGCAATTGAACTTGATCGCCGCCGCATACGTATGAAATGCTATCGCGCATCAAAGTCGTTGCGAAGGGAAAAAAAAAATAAAACTCCTGTGTGCATCCTGCGTCCGGCCGGCCGGTGTCGAATGTCCCCCCGGAGCTCTGAACCGGAATCCGGAGGCGGTGGCCGGGAAAAAAATGGGGACGCCGCACGGGCCGTTAACCCGACAAAATGCAGTTTTGCAGAATTAACGGCTGGTCTGTGCTCGGGCTCTGCAGCAAGCAACAGCAAATTCCTGTTGACGACCTGCTCATTTCAATTCCAGATGCCGAGCCAGACGTTTAACCTCGTCAGAAACACTAGTACGGCGTTTAAGTGCAGGGTAGTCTCCAGTCCGACTTTGGGTCTGACCCTAACCCGTCCACGGCGGCTTAAGTCTGATGTTGCGCGACGTCGTCATTCATTCTGGGAATCATGGATTCCGGATTCTGCCAGCGAACTCCGCCTTGCCCACATACCTCCAAGGGTGCAACCCCACCAAAAGACCCTTGCTCCCCTTCGTTTTCTTGAGCTTGGGCCTTTCCCTGACCCCGCTGTCGAGTAAGGAACCAAACTCGCTACAAGACTGGAGAAAGTTCGACGCTCGGGTGCGGGGGGGCTTGTGTTAGGAGTTTGAGTTGGACTGATGGCTCTGTCCCAAAGGCATGTCCACTGAAATTTGGGGCGGGTTACCACTTGGATTATTTCACGAATTATGTATGTAGAAAACGTTTTTGGCGTCAAGCTGCGACCGGTAGAGCATAAAACTGTGTATCCTCTTCTTAGTACGGCAACCACCATATCACAACCCAGATACTTTACATATATGTTCCAAGAAGTACTCTCTGAGGCCACTGCATTTTCTCCCCCACCGTCTAGCTTTCCTGAGCCACCCTTTCAAATTCCAACTTATATCTATAAGCCTCCTCTCAGCCCTGATGAGAGCTATTCTGATTAGTTTTGTCCTTGCCTTTATCTGTATTCTAGTTGAGCCAAACTCGTCTAGTATCTCTTTTAAAGCCCGAGTCCAGCGACAGAGACCCAACCATTAGAGGAGATGGCCGCCCCAAGCCTAGGTTTGACAGCCACGCGTCCAGAAAAAAAGAATAAGTAAACTGCTACTCCTCTCGGAAAAAAGGGGTGGACTAACCGGGCCTAGAAATGATATATACCTTCACTCCCTGTTACCGTACATGTATTGAATGGAAAAGTCTCCCAGTTGCGTCTTTACGGACTAGACATTTACACACCAGATCCGACATGTAGGTGGGCTAAAACCAACAGATGCCTCTTGTACGCAATAAAAAAATGTTATCTATATGACGAAACTGCGTTTTTGGCTGTCCTTAGCACAGTGTTGTAGCCGCCATTTAGAGAGGAGCTCTCAACATAAACTTGTTCCAAAACGTTGATCTCTCTACTCGCTTCTACTGGAAAACGTGATGTTTGGGGAACTGTATCTAATTTAATACCACTACGCTTGTACAATATTTACACAAGAAGCTGGCAATTTTCCCTTTTAAAAAGTACTTGTATAAGGTGAGCTGTAGCAGTTGAGAGCACTTTGGGAGATCCGAACCGTCCTATGGCTCGTCTATATTCTGGTCTGCCCCCTCTTCCCGGGCCTGTCTATAAGGTCAAAAGTGGCCCCTTTATTATTAAATTTATTTAATTTGACTACCTGTTCTGCCTAACCAGAAACGACTCCAGCCAGCATTTTCTCCCCGATAAAGCCTCCTGTGGAACTTTCCGCAGTTGAAAGGTCCAGTCCCTGTTATGCCCGTGTGACTTCATGTTTTGGGGTCCAGTCCGGTAGGCCAGCTTGTATCAAATGTTCACAACTGCTTTACTGAAAGCTGCTTATTTCAAAAAAGGCTTTGAAGACAAGAAAGAGCTAAGGATAGGAAGCGGGTGGGAAATTATGGATTAAATACTGAAGAGCCAGCACGGTGAGCTCGAACTCAGCGCTTAATATGTGGAGGGTGTCTACCAGACCACGCTCTGCTAGTTTGTTCAATTTGCCCCGGGCGTACTGTTATACCTAACTGTTACCAAGCTTCGCTGTGACCTGTTGTTTCGCACATATAAGCCAAGAATAAACTAGTGGTTGGCCTACGACTTGTCCAATGTAGCGGCAAAGAGCAGCATTAGAATCACCAATATGGGCCTTCCCACACATGAGCCACTACCATCTATCCCAGATGGAAACGCGGCTCCAGTTACGGCCCTGCTGCCGCTAGAACACCCAGGTTTTATCGCGGGGAGTCCTGTATCTGATCCCAACGGATCGACTCCAGTCCTGATAGGCTTGAACCTGGCTCCTATATCGTGATTGTCTGACCCCAACTTCTTTACCGAGTGTCATGCGGGCTAGCAGCAGCCACCATTAAGGGTTGACATTGCCCCCGGGTTGCAGTACCGGGCTTGTCCATGGTCTGGGGCGAGACACTGGACTTGGGCATACTACTGAATTTTGAGAAGCTGCGGTTTCTGTGAGCAAACACACAGCCACGGCTTTGGAATACTCTTGTAAAAGCCTGAGTATTTCGACGTGTAGTTATAGCAGTTGCTATGCTGAGCCTCAACTTGCGTTGTGGGATGGCTGGGGTGGGATGAGTTTTGGGACAAGTTTTCATAACATCAAGCCACCCACCCATCACACCGTCATCGGAAACACCTAATACTCGATTCGGCTACAAAGCATGGTGTGAGGGTAAATGGATCAGCTCCGAGCCAGATAAGACGTTCTGCTCTCTAACTTAATATTGGCGCTATGTAGTACCAGTACAAGAAAAAAACTCTGAACCTCAATATTACATATACGTATAAAGCCTTTACCATCACAGGATTATATCTTTCCAGTACTCACCACAACAGCTTATATACCCTACCTCATGACCTGTGCTCACATGCACCAAGGAAAAGGTTTTGGAAAGCGGTCCTTGGATATTAATGCCCTTCTATTAAACTCGACAAAGCAGCGGGCGGTCTTACTGTAGGGCGTAAGCTGGCTGGAAAAGATTAAACTTGATATTAAAAACGGAGATTTTGATACTCGTACGAGGCCGTAGCTATAAAGATTAATACCTTTAAGAAAAAAGATTGCTTTGTCTTCAAGTACCTGCCGGCATCACGTCGTCACCAGTACCGTCCACAGATGGGGATGTAAATCCTTAACTACACGACATGGATTCAGCAGACTCAGCAGAAGGGCCTTTTTGAGGCCAAATTTCCTATCGGCTAAAAACAAGTCAAGCATTTGCACTACCAAAAATGTTGACAGGGAGGTTGACTGACTCTCTCCCGCCCAGACTACTGTAATACATAACTCCCAACGCTTAAATATGTGGTATGTGAACTGATGGGTTAGCAGCAAAAATAATACGATTGCATATCATGTAACGGCAAGTGAGAAAAGCGTAGAGGTCGGTGTCGTGATTCCAATAACTATATATATAGGGCCCGATCCCGGTACGGCTGACAGAACGAACCAAGGTTAACGCTATAACATGGACTTTATATATGGTTACGTACATGTAATGACGAGATTCCTTCCTCGGGTTTGGGCGTCGGGTTAGGGCCGCTTGGGTAGAATCCCAAGTAGATGCTGGGACCCGTTCCAAGTCGAGCGTAGGTGAGCTAGCCCCGTTCTTCCGTCTTTTTCCAAGTATCTAGTTCATTAACGCGGTCAGGGCATCTCTATAATTGGCTTGCACGTGGCTGAGTTGGAATACGTCCATGTCTGGCTGCGGGAGCACAATCAAATATCAATGTCAAAACATCAAACGTGCATTTACATGTAAAACTGATTCTGGCCTAGATGCCTTAATCTGGCAGTACATTAATATTAAACAAGGGAGTAAGAGGGCCATCCCTTGTATCTAGAAACTTGCCGTTCCAGGCTTCAACTTAGTATCACCTACATGTACATATGTGAGCGACGTTTCCATCTGTCCAGCCCGTACTACATATAGCCACTCAAATTGCAGTGCTAACAAGGGGTAGGCGGCCCCTGACCTGGAAAAACCTACAGAAATAAAATAGAGACGCTATCTTCAGCAGCTTTTTTATCCTCGGGACATTCTCGTCCGATTCTGTGGGAATCTCGTAACCCAAGTACTCTCTCGCGAGACGTAGTTTCCACAGAGATATCTGTGAGCCCAGACCTCGAAATTCACAACAACATTGTGCTCACAATGCTTTCTTTCTGGTCTCGATCAAAAAAGTATGGTCTCCAGCCGGGCAGGTACCAACCAACCCCAAGTTTATATCCGTTCAAAGATTGGAAATGGAGATTTGCTCAAGCAAATTGTCAAGGGCCAGTACGGCTAAAATATCAATGATTCCTCAGCGAGGTGTTGATTGGATTGCATCATCAACATTAATCACAACTTGGCTGGAAGTGGAGGGAGCCGTCTGGTGTTTTTTTGTCTTTGGGGGGGATTAGTAGTTACAGGACATGATGCGTGACACTTGATGACCAAGTATCCACTATCCAGTCCCTCCCTGTACTGGCTGCATTTCGACATGAGTCCCTGTCTTCTACCCCCTCGGTGCTGCAAACTAACATGTTATGGCTGGTAGGTTCCCGAGATAATAATAAAAACTGGAGGTCGGTTTGTTATTTGACTCTCGCTACATGTACTAGACCTTGTATGTTGTACGTGTCCCATTTCTAACGGTTCTTTTATATTTAGTCAACGTCCAAAACCTACCTACGCGTGATTTGCTATATCCCTTACGAAGTCAAGTCTGAGTCCGGTATGAAATTTGAAACTGACTATCCCGGCGCGAACTGGATTCTCCGCTACCCTAAGCATAAATCTACACTGGACGGGGTTTCCATGTCAAATTCCAGTTTATGGCCAACCATCGGATGAAAAGCTACTGCTGTTCATTTTACTAAAGCGTAAATTGCAATTTGGTCATGTCCACACATAAGGACTTGATTGGGGTGGACCTTTTGTAACGGCCGCTTTACAAACGCATCGACATGAAGTATTGCGGCTTAACAAAAACGAGATGGAAGCTTTTTGCCATTCGCCAGCCTCATATCGACCCCATGTTGGCATTACATGTCTGGCGACCTTACTGCACATGACCCTTGACTGCTCCCATGTCCTGCCAGACGGGCATTGGGATTCTATAGCTGGAAGATAAATTCATGTTGAGACTTTGGACAGCTGGAGAGTAGTGGCTTTCACCTCGCCGTGGCAGTAACCCTTTTTCGACAGCATTTCAACTGGCCCGGCTTACTGATCAAGGTACAAAGGGGAGAGCCGTACTTAAACTTGCTGTGATGGATCGCCACGAAGCTCATGATCGGAACCCAAGCCGTGTTTATGACAAGACTACTTCTATCGGGTACATACCAAGGGTCAGCGGGATGCGGTGGCGTCAAGCCTCCCATTCGGTCACCGCAGCCCGTTGGTCAGTCTTCTCTGCGCAGTCTGCCTGCGGTCGGCGCGCTTCTTTGCGGCGAACCGGAGCGACCTCGTGTATGCGCTTCTTAGTCTCAGTTCGGACATGGATAAACTAGGCCGTCTCGCCGGACTATTCGCTCTCGGACTCGGAGCTATATTCCAACCTCGCACGTAGTCTCCTCGCCACACAGCAGCAATGCTTGAGTTCTGTCACTTAACCACCATGCAAAGGCCATTTCAGACTCCCCTCTTGGGTGTCCGACTGGTCAGTGGCATCTCCCTGTGTGGCGCTCCAACGGTCTCGAATAAGCGATACAACCTCGATGTTTTTTCCACAACGCCAATCGATCATCCCGCGCCACCAGTGCATGACCAAGATTTTGATGCCTCCCGCGGTCTTTCGGCCAGCGGGTATCCGTCATGCCCGAGCCCGAGGCTGCTAGAGTTGAAGGTAGTGTAGTGTTCCTGGATGAGATAGCAACTGTCGGGAATTGCTACTCACTCGGAACTAGGGCTCGAAGGTGAGCGAATAGAAAAGAGACGGCCGGACTCCAGGACTCAATTGTGGCTGCTCGAGCTCCGTTGACTTTTTGCCGGCCGGCTCGGTGTGCGAAGAGGATGGATACATGTACCAGTCCTCAAGAATCGCCAGGGCGGCAGTGACTGGCCACGACATTCAACAGACAACATCTCGCTTAGGCATCTCCCCGGGGACAACTCCGGGGGACGTTGTGCTGCCTAGTATCTGAGATTATGGAGGGTTTGCTTAGGCAGGGAATCGAATATCTGTATTTGCCCGCTGAGCTGTGTGATAAATACGTATTGTAGTAACCGGTACCGCATTTGTGACTTCTAAGGGATGGCTTGCTCGGTGTTGGCCCACTTGACACAAAAAAGTGGGAGATGCTGCTGCCGTGGTTGTAGGAGCCAAGGTCCCATTTCTCATGAGAAGGGGCAGCAGAAAGACGGTTGTGGCTAGTTGGCGAGGCATACGTCCAAGGTCTGATGAATGGGGAGAGAGCTTGGGCAGCAGTCCGGCTGTTGAAGTTACTGAGCTGTGTTAAGGCGGGCTCCGCAGCTAACTAATTATAGGTATTACGGCTACCTATCACCCACTTACCCGCCCATTACCGTGGGGATGTGGTCTAGATCTAGGCAGAATTCTGCTACAGTCAAGTTGGAAGTAAAGGCCCCCCTCAACTCGTCCCACGAGCAAGCTTCTTAACCCCACTTTACTGCTCTGTCCCTGTCTGTCTATACGTTCTGAGAATGGGCGGTATTTGCTGAGTCTGTAAACGGCGGTTGCTTGTATGGGCAAAGGGAAACGGTGGTATTTGGTAGTGGACTGGTGTCCCACAACTGGGCCCGCGGGACCGAATTTCAAATCACGGTAACTACATGTACAGCTGGACCAAAAAGTGGCTTCGCCTCGGCTCAGGGAGATACTCACTTTACCTCACCACCCTGCTCAGGTTTTGCGACTAATGCGGACTTGGTCAGAAATTGTTGTTGGGGGGGTGGGGGGGTGACTAAAGAGGTAGGTATGTACATGGGCTGAAAACAACAGACATGCACACTGAACGACATAGACAGTCAGCCCACCCTACTGTATCTCCCGTTCGAGTTTCCAGTCAACACGTATATGTATAAATGTCCGCCTGTTCTTCCACGGCTGTCCCGGTGTGGATAGGGCCTCCCAGAACTTTTCTTCTCGTCCGTGTATTTCTTGCCGTTCTAGATTAGGCCGGACGGGCGTGCAGGATGCGGATAAGCTACTGAGAAAACTGCTCGGGTCGACTGTATGTGAACAGTTCCGTCAATGTTGCTGTACGTGGGGATGATGTGCGAGATTATCAAGTTGAGACAAGGTTTTGTCCCGGTATGCGATGCACAGCCATGAAAATGGACATTGTGCTATAGTTCAAGTCTTTTTATTATATCCTCGCCCAGGCCCCAAGACTCATGCGGCCATGGTAGTGCTATACCAAAAGTAGACTTGTTGAATTGTGGTTCTGTTCTAAAACAACACACAAGATGGAACATAATCACAGCATGAAAACATAAAGGCATGTCGTGACGAGTCATTGCAATCCCCGAAGCTCCAGTCCACTAAATCCCGAAGACGGCAGATTAACATAGTAGCCCACTAAAAGCACCTCCACAAATGCCAACATTCCAGCCAGATTGCCTTGGCCTTTTTGTTCTCTGGGCAAGCTTGTCGGGTGACGGCTCTGGAGAGAGAGAGAGAGAGAGAGAGAGATGTACGCGCTGTGGCATGTCTGGTAAAGCTGACTTGATCCGAGACAGTAATGGCTAACGTTAATAAACTCCCAGTATCCTTGGCGCACAAGGCACCCTTTGCCAAAACAAAGTGCCAACCTTGATATGATTAATACTAGGCAACTTTAGACTTGTCATCAGGGACCCGATTTGATCTTCGTAACAAGCTTCAGTTGACGTTGCCTCGATTTAAAAGTTTTGTAGAAGCTAGGCGGGAGCGTTACGTTCTGGCAAACAGGTAGAGAGATAATCGATCTCGGGACGGGATTATGCAACCTTTTTTGTATTGGGCGTGCTTAAATCCGCCTGTATTCTGAATAAAACTGTATCGAGAATCTCGCCCATGCGAATAGACAGCCCAGTACGGAAACTCGCAGGTCCCAGAAGAGAAGAGCAAATTCGATTGTTTTGTCTTGCTCTTCAGCGTCAACCTAGCCTTTCTGTTTTCCTCTCATCCTAGGTCTCTCCGTGGAAGGGCGTCGGGCTACTGGGGATGAGGACGAGCGCCTACGACCCTGGCAGCTGCTTCCAATGTCACCTTGAGCGTTGAGCTCGCCAGCAAGGTAGCAGCCAAGGTGAAGTGCATTTATCATCTTTCCAGCACTGAAGTAATTACCTATGAGGCGGCGGGCTTGTCGGGCCTGGGGTGTGCTAGCATACTAGATGGCGTGGTAGATCGTTGCACTAACGTGTGCTTGTGGCAGACCATGGCCCGTGGCACGTTGTGGAGATTGCTGGTCGTGGCAGATCATAGCCCCATGCCAGATCATGGCTCCTGTTGCATCGTGGCGATGTAGGGTCGTGGCATATCATAGCTCGTGGCAGACCGTGAAGGTGATAGATCGTGGCGATCATGGCGGACTGTGGCGAGCGTAGTCGATTATAGCCATGCCAAGTCATAGCTCGTGTTACGTCGTAGACATATAGGTCGTGGCGACTATAGCGGATCGTACCGGACGTGGTAGCCTGTGGCAGGCCGTGGTGAAGGTGTTGGATCATGGCAGGTGTAACACCAACATTGGTAATAGCAAAACGTGCAAGGTGAAGGTTGTGGACGCATGTGGCAGCTGCGGATAGCGGAGGATGGTGGTGGTCATGCCGGAAATACTCCGAACTGTCACGTCTTGAGATGTGGTCAAGCAGGACGCCGGGCGGCGCACCATACATGGTAGATGGGTGACCGGAGTCGCGCTAACCCAGTCCTCGCTAAGACGGATAGAACATGCAGCCTGAGAGAATTTCTAGAAGGACGGCTGATGACGAGCCATGGGATGGTTAACTCATGAAAGGTAATTGCTCCAATGTCACTGAGAAGCATGACGTCGAGATTAATCTGCCCGTGATTGGAGTCTAATATACGGGTATTCTTGGACGAAGAAACCCCTAACCTATCCGCTATTGATGTGTAACGACATGGCGAGCTGTCCCGACTAGCCGAGAGCTTGGACTCAAGCCGAGAGCAAGGGCAACAAAGGTATTACTAGTTACAGGTGTCGTTGGAATGCATCTTGCACGCCTAGGGTTTGCTAGGCAACCTTCAGCCGCGGGCGCAGTTACTAGCGGATGACAGGTTACCAAATATCTGGGAGAGCTCCAAGCGAAAATAGGAGTAGCAATAAAGCCCAAAGACACCTGATTTAGGCGGTGCTTTCCAGCATTTGGTTTAACAAACAGGAACTCGTCTCCCGTCTCCCGGGAAAGTAAACGAATCCTGGATGTAGCATTCCATCTCGTCCATTAGTTGGCTTCGCCCTCAGTTTTACCCAACAGCAATGAATCTGCTATTTACCTTTCCCCCAGGATGTCAGCTATGTGGCATCACCTGTCCTTGGCCGAGTGAGCTGAGTGATTGATACGTGGATGGTCGAAAAGTACGTTCCCTTATTTACTAGCTGCCGCGCTGTTGCGCACATGTTGGTAATGCAGACCATACAGACCTAGACGGCGTTTAGGTGTTGTGGTGGCCCATGTGACAGTGCACCTGACGGCACGGCAATGAGTTACCGGGAAAGTATGTTGATTGGAACATGAATATATATTGGCAAAGTCAATCCAGATGCAATGATACTGAAATGCGTACACCTGCCATTGTACCGTGTTCTTCGATGTTTAATATCCATGCTTGAGCAGAGGAGAACGAGACCCTGAGGAGAGAGAAAAATAAAAGAACGCAAGAAACCAGACATTGAACATTATCCCCATATCCTTGGAGGATTTGAACCAGGTGTCCGGCTTATTGTGCCAGTTTGAATAACGTCTCAAGACCTCCCTTTATTCACTAGCTACTACTGCTTAATAGAGTTATGCCCAGGGCATCGATAGCCGAAGTCATGGGGTTGGCAATATATACAACCACAGGCACCACCGCTTCCAAGGGATCTGCAGACCATGTCATTGTAGTGTTGTAAAAGAGCCGCTGATGGTGAGAAACTTAAACTGAGTTGGGTCTAGCCTTCCACCACGCTTCCTTAATCGAGATACCCCACTTTCTGCGCCCACCGTCACGCTTATACGAGCGCTGGCTGCTGTGGCGGGGTGGTGGTATTTCAAATAAGCTATATTGGCGGCTGGAACTGCATGTGGATTGCCTCGAGATGAAGCCGGTCAGAGGCCGGTATATCTCATGCAAAGAATACCGCTAGAGTAGATCAAGATGCGTTTTCCTGCCCGCAGTATTTGCAATCCTCGTAACATGAAATTCCCATTTTCTGGTCACACGTAAAGCTCCACAAGCCACTGAGAGGCCTTGGATAACGACTGGATCTCGGATTAGGTGTGGTGGCCCAAACTACAGCCCATCTTTGCGATTATCCAGGTGGCCACCAGTCAGAACAAGTAGATAACCCGACCAAAAGCGCTCAACGGACTAGATATATCGTGCTGATCGGCAAACCAACAAGGCCGAAGCAACCTATTTGCCACAGCTAGCCTTTTGGCTAGAAGAAGCCTTTAAAGAAAGTCAACAGAACAGGCCTGGTAGAATCAAGGACCTTGAGGCTAGAGAAAATTATTAACCTGCTTGAACCAAGTTCCAGCCCTAGATCAGTAAGCTGCTTTACAACCCGCCCCCGAACAAGCTCATGTCACATCTCTCTATCCAATAATGGCACCGATTTTAGCATTTTAATCCAAGTTTAATATCCCACGCTTGTCGTTACTCTAGATCTACTGAGAGATGTGACAGCGCGATAAGGACTGGCGCTGTCTATTCTCCTCCCCTTGGAAAGCACCAGACGACAGATATTGAGCAAGTCTTCGTTACTTTCAGGTTCTGATGAAAATGGGAAACCTAGAGCTGGAAAGCGGGCAGAATACCTGGGGGTTAACGGGCCATTCGGGCAGATATGCGAGGGTAACATGGATGTCGTAGCCAGCGCCATGTTCAATCCCTGCTGAGGTTGAAGAGGGCATCGGCAAGCCTGTGACGTCGGCGATGCGTAGCACTGTGTGCAAGTTGAGAGCAAGGGCGCGAATGCATGAGATTCGGAGGCCCCCATGCCACCGGATTTATCGCGCAGTCAGCGGTGGCATAATCGTTGACTCGGGCCGGTTCACCCCACTTATATGTCCGAGGCCGCCCGTCCTCCGAGCCCGCTCGTCCTCCGAGCCCGCTCGCCGGCGACCCATGGCAGCTCAATCCACCTGCGCGATTCCATGGGGCGCGCTCAAGTGGAGCACAAGTGGCTGACGTATTGACCGCGCGTGGCATTTTGGCCGGCACATTGCGACACGCAGCCCACAACGTGGCAGTTTGATGACACGTTCTGGCGTAGATGTCCGTGACCCGCCAGCTAGCCATGACCAGTGGGGGTGTGCCACCGCTGGCGGACCCACCCCACACCTACCCCACTACCCCAACCCCAACCGGCGGCAGTGGTGATGCCGAGCTTTTGGCGTTTTGACAAATCACCACTGCGCAGCACTGCGCCATCAACTGCAGCGTGCACAACCACAAAGCTCAAAAGGCCGCAAGGCATCTAGCATTTATCCGATAGCAAAGATAGCTAGGATGGGAAACTATGGTGTAGGCAAACGAAATTGCTGTTGCATCGTCATGTTCGGTTGCAGTGATGCGATACATCTGTCTAGTGGGCGACTGGTTGTTTTAGACGGTGGCCACGGCCATGCATTGCGCAGGGTGCAGCTTTTTCGGGCGCTGCAGCCGCGATGGCGGGTATCCACAGGGCCTGGCTGCCGGTGGGCTTGGTGGAGGCTCCAAGACCACCATGATGCCAGCGGCCTGCCATGGCAGTGGCAGTAACTGTTGGGGTTGCCGTGGGTACATGCTGCACTGCATGGCGAACGTGTCAAGCACCGTGGGCATGCGCGCGTCATTTCCTGTCATGTCCTGTCATGCATGTCAAACGTGGGGGTGGATCGTGTCCCATCGTGCCATGCAGCGTGGCAGTTTACACTGCACTTGCCATGGGATGGTAAATGGCAGCTTGGACCGCAATGGCGATGTGGCAGCCGTCAGTGTCAGACGGCCCCCACTGCATGTGATGAATCGCTTTTGCGCCGCGGCGCCATCGCAGCCTCGTACATAGACAAGGTCTGTCGCGCCAGAGCAACTAGGTCCTCGACAACACCCGATTAAAAATTCGGGATGGCCTCATTGCAAGTTGATGGCTTCCGAGAATGCATCCTGCGTGCGAAAAGTTTTACTGTCGGAGGCGCGCACGTGGCATTTGGCGCAGAAAAACAATTTGACTATCCCAATGCTATGAACATCACGATGCCCCATACCTGTCGCATGGCATCGCTGTGCGCTGTGCTCACGTCACCTGAGTTTCGAGCGCCATGGTCAAGCGAGGGTGGGGGTCGTGCTGGTTGAGGGGATGGATGCCAAGTCCCACGGCCGCCATTGGTGGGATGGTGTGGTGGATGGTGGGGGTTTCTGAGGCTGGCGATGGGTGACCCTGCACCATCACCCCCACCACTCTAACGCCCCAAGTTACCGTTTTCCAAGTTAACGGCCGATCTAAGCGCCTGCCGCCGCCTTGCCGCTGCGCGCGAGCCGCGCAAAGGAGCGCCGAGAAAAAGCTTATCGCGACATTGCATGCGCCGCGCGGCTCGCCGTCGCGCTACTGGCGCAAGCGGTTGACACAAAGACACTAAAATTCAGCACTGGGCGCCTGCACTTGTCGACGGGCGCAGTTCGCCGATTGAGCCGCGCAGTTGCAGAAATGAAAAGTTAGCGCAAAAGCGTTGAACGGGCAGGAACTTGATCAATTCAGAATAATGTGATTCTGATCAGAGGGAAACCTTTTTGCCCAAAATTGGGCGAGGCGATTCCCTCTCTTTTCCGGAGGGTTATTTGCCCGGCCTTGATCCAGTGTGCCAAATCCAGAGAGGAGCCAGCTGACAGCACTAACAGTTGACTTATGAGTTTGACTGTCTTTTATCATACCACCTGTCACGGTGCCGACCTTGGACCGGGGAACAAGACTTGTTATTGCTCGAAGAGAGAAAGAAGAGCAGTGCTGCCCTTAGTGTCTATATACTCGGCGCAGGGTGGGTCACAGGTGGCTGCCGGGTCGCCGGCGATCCGAACTTGCCTGCGGACACCCGATAAATCTCCAGCGACCCCCCTCCCTCCCCACCTAAAACCCACACCTGCCACCTGCATTGAAAACACTGAATTTCCCATACAAAACGGGGATATCTCGATACACCAACCAGGTCAGGCTGCATCGTACCAGCACCTCATCACCCAGCATCCAACCAAGGTCATGAACCGGGTAAACCAATTGCGCAATTAACCGCAGTTGGACTGATCGTGCAGTTGGATTGATCGCGAAACCGAGGCTGGCAGGGAGACATTGTAATTCTGAGTTCTTCCAGTACAAAACCTTAGCTTTCCAATGGCCGGGTGTCTAGCACTGGCACAGGTAGAGAGATGGGGGTCGCTGGAGATTTAACAACCGGGGATCGCCCGAGTAAACACTAAAATTTAGCGGGTGCTGAGCGGACGCAGCGAAGCCATTGCTATACTCACCAGGCTACTTATGCCTCTCGACCCCTTCTTACAGACAGCTTGTTCGTCTACTTTTCCTAACAACGCAGGTCCTTATCTATACTGACTTGGGGTGGTGGAACTGAGCTGGGTCTGGATTTTGGAGGTGGGGTACGGAGTATTTTGGCCTGAAAGGCATTTACGCATTTGGAATACGCGACGGCTAGGCTGGGGGGAGGAGCATGCGTACAGGGGTGACAAAACATGGGCTTTTTGAGAGGCGACTGCACAAAACCATTTCTCTGTCTGGCAGTAATGTTCAGACCTATCCAGCCAACGCGCACATTTGTCCACAAAACACGTCGAGATGACATTGTCGAGAACGGAAGAGCCGGTGGGCAAGAAGATGCCGCACGCACAACTCTGCGATGATTGTGCGCGCATGTTCAACTCGCCCGGGTCTAAAGTTGCAAAGGGTTGCTATGGTAGGAGGGTATACATCCCCCTTAGCCAGGCGCTGTGGCGGCGGCTACTGTCGAGGATGACGTGGGCGGAGATGCTGTGCCTTAGTCGTCCGAGGACTGCTGCGTCTGTGCGGCCATGTCAGCGCTTGCTCGTGGCAGCCGCTGGAGGTACCACTCAAGTATGGCCGGCAAGGACCATTGCCTGGTGGCGGATCTTTCGTATGAAACGCCTCACACCGACGGTGCACGAAGCTACTATCAGCTTTTCTGCAAGTCTGATAGAACTGAATTCTCATACTCCAAACCCACTGCGATCTTTCACGTCCAATGTAAGTAGCATAAAGTCAAATATTGTCATGGCTCGTCATGGGTCTTCTAACGTGCTTTACTGGGCATAATAGATCCAAGGGTGGGCTTTTTCCAACTCCCGGACAGCCTGTCCACGAACACTGGGTCCAACGCGAGGATGGGCCAACTCTCAGCCTGGATTAGAGGCTGTGACCAAAACCACCGGATTTGCCGCTGGTCTCGCAAAAGACCCTCAACCGACTACAAATGGCTTCCCAGGAGACTTGTCGACCTCAGCACCTTTGTGGACGGCGACGGCTCATTGGTTGTCCGACTTGTAGAGACGGCGACCGACCCACTACCCTCGGACCGACGTTACATCTCGCGGAGCTACTATTGGGGCTCTTCATCCACCTTTAGGAAGCTTGAAGTAAGCTCTGTTCAGTCGCTTAAGAATGGCTGGGCTGCCAACAGACTCTGCCAGACATTCCAGGATGCATTTGCCGCCTCTACAAGAATTGGCGTCAAGCTCATCTGGATCGATGCTCTATGCATCATCCGGGAAGAAGCAGACCGGGATGCCTAGTCAGTCACCATGGCCAAGGTCTATTCGTACGCGTTCGTCAATCTCGCGGCGGCTGCATCGGTAGACGGTGAAAGGGGTCTCTTTCGCCATCGCCGGCCATCTCTCATCAGCCCTTTCAAGCTTCAAGTCAACTGGCCCGGGTATCCAAGGGCGACTTTCTCTGCGTCCAACATGATCCGTGGTTGACCGAAGTCGTCTCTTCAACCCTAATGAGCCGTACTTGGGTCTTTCAAGAGCGCCTCCTCTCGTCTCGGACCGTGTTCTTTGCAAGGAACCAACTGTTTTGGGAGTGCGGCGAGCTGTATGCGTCTGAGGTATTCCCACGCGGGGGACCCTGGGATAAAAAATATGATCGGCTCGACCTTAAGGCTGAATATTACTTCTTCCGGAAGAACGAGCGGATCCAGGACAGATACGCCAAACTACGGGCAACGGCAGGGAATTATGGAGAATATTTGACATGCGTTGTGCAACATCGTGGAGGACTATAGCCGCCGTCGGTTAACGTACGAGGATGGCCGCCTCGTAGCAATCAGTGGCGTCGCGAGCCAGTTCTCCGGTTTGGGCTCCTCTCTTGCTGATGGCTACTGTTGGGGTCTATGGCGTGACTTCATGCCATGGTTGCTTCTCTGGCGCAGCTACTGGAACCGACTATTCTCACCTAGCGGCCCTCGCAAGCTGGCTGCGCTCGCGCCGTCGTGGTCCTGGGCATCCATCAGCGCCCCAGTTGAGTACATGGGCCCACCCAAATACTCCTCGATGCCACACTGCATCGAGATCCTAGGCCTCTCACCTACGTCAGGGGCTATATCTGTCAGCTGTCAGCTCTGCGAGGGCCGTGTGGTCCGGCGATTGACCCGCAATGGCCGGGGACCGCTGGCGATATCACCGAATTTTTACAAGAAGATGTTCTGGGGAGGGCAACTTCAGTCGTACTCCATCTACTCTTGGAAACCCTTGAAGGCCTGCGATAACGTGCTGTTTCCTGGCAAAGGTCTACAACTAGGAAGTACGCATATGGGGTCGGCGTCTTTCTTGACGAGCCCTTCCCGCCTCTACGTACATGTGTCGTCCTCTTGAAAATCATGGGGGAGATGGGAGCGAATTTCGGCTTAGTTTTGGCACCGACAACAGGTACTGCAAGGGTGAATTTCGTCGCATCGGCTACTTTAACATAACGACGCGTTATCTAAAATACTCTCAGCGGGCTGATGTCGGCAAGACTGTCTTTCGGCCTAAGAGCAGGCTGCATAAACGCCTTTTTTTAGGTGGGGGGATTAGAAGCGAGTTGTATCAGGAGTATAACGGGAGCGATAAATACACCATCACTATTTTATAATATGGCTTTATGTTACGGCCTGCACCCGAAAGGGGTTAGCTCCCGCGGGCATTATCTATATGTACGAAGAGAAACAACTGCTGATGAAGCCAAGACACGATATTAAGTTTGATGAGGACGGATCCCCGGAACAGAGATACTGGGCGGTACAAGAAAAAAAAAAAACCCAGGCAAAGAAACGTTGAAGGTAGGGGCCTGCGAGCACCAACGACGGCATACAGTCCGAGGGCATGCTCCCACCCTCGCCAACCGCCCTTTGGGCCCTTAACTACCACGCCTCAGCGCGGTTGTCTCCAATGCCAGACTCGATCCAATCCTGGCAACTCCCGTGACCCGGTCTCGAAATTTTGCGAGTACCTGTACATGAATAACCGGACATTCAAATCACCAGAGCCGGAAGACAAAGCCCCATCCGGTCCCAACACACCATCTGACCACCAGACAGCAGGCTGCCAAGCTACAGCCAACTGGTATCCTCGTAGCTCTGGTGTTTTCTAGTCTTTTACCAGGTCAACAGGCACCACCCATGTCTCAGTCATTCACAAGTCGTCAAACTACTCGCAAAAGTACCTAGGCACTGCTACCAACTTGCACAAAGACAGAATGCGTCCGGTGCAAGAGGCACCAACACTGCCCGGGGTTAGCAGCCAACTCAGGAATTGGCTAGTTATTAACAAGTCAGGTATTACTGAGTAAAAGCTGGTGAACTCCATCACCCTCCCGGTTGACGGGCCTAACATACATGACCCATCTTGGACCCCTTAACCGTAAATGTTACCGAAATTAGTAATACCCTGGGTATCTGGTGTACGAAGACGAGAACAGTAAGCAAGTTATTGTATATCCAATCAGGGTACATAAAATTTGAGTTAACGTGGAGAATGAATAGAAATCTGGTATACCCAAGCTATTTTGTATCCAAGTTCAACCATGGCTCGCATTCATGTTCTCAGAAATGCACATTCCCGTCACTTGCCTCGCCCTGCGCTACTGTGACTTGGACGGATAAAACTACCCTTGGTTGTTATCGAGTGCCCAAGTTGCATCTCTTAGCTGGCTGACTGACTGACTGCTTCATGTTGCTTAACTGGCTAGTTGACTGACTGACTCCCTGACTGACCGCCTGACTAACTAGCGCTTCCGCTTTCGGTTCACTTGCTTGGAACCCGAAGATGCACCATCATGACTTTTCTCCATCCCGTCCAGCCACTCCCGTATCTCGGCGTACGCCTGTTCATGAGCCTCCCAAGCTGCCGCGTGCTCGTCCACAAAACGCTGTAATTTTACCTTTCCACTTTCATCCATCAGACGCCACCACATTTGCTTCGCCTCATCGCGATATTCGGGGGATCGCAGGCCCAAGGCAATGCTCTCAAAAGCATGGCGATAGGCGCGCTCATTAATGAGCAAGGAGTCCTGTTGCTGATTGTTGTCGTTGTTACCCAAGCACACGGCAGCATCCACCTCACAGGCTTTTTCGCACCAACGCATCCCATCCAGAGCCACAGCGCTAATGCCGATAATCACGCCTCCTTCCAAGGTATAGGTAGCATGCAGCGTCATGGGGGGCATGTACACGCCCTCACCCGGTTCCGTCACGGTATACAAGCCTCCCTTCAGACCACGCACGTCAAAAAGTGAAGGGTTATCCAGCCGTTTGGTGGTCTGACAAAGCGTTACCGACCGCTCCGTGAAGAGCGACAAGTTGTAATCGGTGGGGGGCCAAAACGCCCAGAGCTTGCGACAGCCCAGTGCGGAAAAACTGACGACGGACGCGCCCATGTCTGTGTTTGTTCATTTGTCAATCTCACGCATAGCCTCATAGGTATTAACGCAGACAGTAGGGAGGGGCGCCGAGGTGTTGAGGACAGAAACTCACCGTGGTGAACCCTGACGCCGCTGAACTTTGTCGTCAAATTAAGCATTGGCTGTTCCACCGAGCTATCGGGCCAACATTCGGCCAACTCGACTCGGGCCGCGGCATAGACACGAGGATGCAGCTTGACGTTGTCGACGGGAATGTTCAAGACCATCAGTGCCTTTTCGTGGTTCGGTTTGTCGAGCTGCTCTTTGACGAGGGCGAATTGCGCAGCTAGTCCTAGCTTGTGGAAGTCATGCATGTCCGTGTTGATCTCCAGCATGTGCGGCTTGATCACTTGGCCATTCGGCAGCGATACCCAACTGTGCAGCTTGGTTCCGGATTTTTTAAGTCGGCGCTGAAAGCTATCGGCAATGCCGACATAGCTGAGTCTCTGCAGTGCCCCTTTGTCGACGCCGCCGCCGCCGTCGTCGTCGTCGTCGTTGCTGTTGTCGTCATCGTTCTGATCCTGGTATTGGTACAGGTCCTGCTCGCCAATCTGCAACTTGCTTGGTGGCCTCTGTCCCAGTTGTTGCCATTGCTGAATTGCCCTGTCATGCTGAAAGTTGGCATACTTTTCCATGGCTGAGATTGGCGATGTCGTCGTCGGCACAACCAACTCAACGAGTCCTTCTCCCCCTCCTTCTCGGTTGGCCCCGAGACTAATCAGACGAAGCCACTCGCCAAAGATGAACTCATTAGACATGGGCTGCTGAGATGGGCGCATGTATCCGGCCATGACCATCATCGCCGCGGGCATGGGCTGCCTCCCACAACACATGCTTCTTGTCGCGTATGCTGGCTCTACCACCACTGCCACCCTGGTGGGATGCCATATCACCAAAGGCGATTCCGAGATTGATCTCCAGGTTAGACTCGGCGGCCGGCTGAAACTTGACGAACCTCTCCTTTGCCAAAGACGACTGGCCACCATGGCCATGACACGAGCACATGGACAAAGCCTGACGACCCACCACCCATTCGAGGTTGGACCGTTTACCGCGTCTTGCCATGGATGCCTCCGTCTGTATGGCCCGCTGATGTAATTGATGTTTGATGAATAGAGAGAAGGGAAGAGAGGAAGAGAGCGTGAGGGGGACGGAAAGGGTTCAGAATGGGGGCGGTAAACAAAGCCCAGCGCAAACGAACGACTGGACGCGCGACACGACAAACGGATCATGGCGAGAACGCGCGACATGACAAACGGACAAGACCTCACCGAATCTCGCATCTCACCGCCACCAGACACCAACTCACCGACACACATGCAGACGCCAGGGTGGCGTATTGTCACTGTCGCCGTCGCTGTCCTCGGTTAATATCTGTAAAATTTACGGGTTGAAGCGTATAGGCGATTGATCGAACGACGATGCCTGGGTATGAGATAACATGCTGATGGCGATGGCGAGGGCGAGGGTGGCCCAAGACCCACATCAGACAGTCAGCGCGACTCCAGAAAACTATCCCCCACAGACACATGGAGAGAGTTCTGGGCCTCAACGTCAGCGTCTGGTGGAGCAATCAACCCCAGGGCGGAAGAATCAATCGAACTCAACCGATCGGGATACCGCATTTGGGTTACGTATTCCATGAAGCCTGCAGAAATGGAAGAGTTGGCTCTGGAACCGCTTTTGCGATGGAGATCTCTCGTGATGGCAATCGTGGCGTGTTGTGCATCGGGAAAGGAAGGCAATGGCAAGTGATGACAAGGCGTGTCAGATGTTGGCGGCATGTGCAGTCTTTAAATTTGCAACTGCAGGCAATGAGGAAACCTGCAGTGTTGGTTGGTAGTAGCGTCGCCGCGTGTAAGATGGAATACCAGTCAGCTCCAACACAGGTCGGCATAATTTTCGGATGCACCAAGTATCGCTACATTTCGGCTTATCTCTGGCAAAGGCTGCTGCAACAATAGTTATGGGCCGCGAGGATGCCGCGTCTTCGATATGAGTTGGCCGAAGCAGACCGGATTCAAGAGCTTCACATCTGCTGCGTCCAACGTCCCCAGCTACGAGAGAGGTGGATCATTTGGCCGTTCGATTGACTGAGACAGAAGTTATATGACGATGAAAACTCGTCTCGAACGCTGGTACTGCCTGGGAATAGTGCCCCCGACGTGAGCAGTACGAAAACTGACCCCTTTTGTGCGTGGTCCACTGGGGGAGGTTTGAACAAGACCTCGATAAAGTCCGCATTATGATGTCGCAGTTGGCGCAGATCTCACTAGCCGTGTCTTTCGACAAAACTTGTGACTTCGTCGGTAACGTATTGTCAGGCGGCTCGAATATAAAAGATGTCAGTTGCAGATGTAACTGGTGTTTCCTGCGACGAATCTTGGCACACCAAATTTCCTTTTTCGTACCGTGCCCACGTGACGTCGCTCACCCCGGCTCAGGGCCGGCTCAGGACTGGCTCAGTCTTGCTCAGTCTTGCTCACCCTCTGAACCATTTCTGGAAGACTGCGTCGCAGCATCCACAACCACTTCAACTCTAGCCGAGCGAGCCTAGAATTGGTCCCATCCATAAAAATGGCTACCCTGGTCTCCGTCTTCAGAAAGCGAATGGTTCCGCCTTTACTTAGCTTTTACCTCGATATCTCGCACCTAACTACAGCTAGATGCATATACTCTTTTGTTATTCTAGAGGTACCTTTGAACTTTTCACTACCCTCGACAGAACGCAAAGATATGGAGCTCGTATCAACGGTGTTCAAATCAGGAGATGCTGTTATTGAGGGGACGGCAAGGAGAGGCCTTACAGCCGACCGCACCAAGATCGACCTTCGTTGCGGTTCGCAGGAATCTGAGGCCTACTATGCAGTAAGAGCAAAAACTGCTATTCACGTGCACTTGAGGTGTGGCATGTCAAAGGGGAGGGAACGATCCACTGAGTGGGTCGCGGCCCTGGTTGGCAAGCTTGGCGAACGTCAACGCTGCCTTTGACGGCCCACTGGAGAAACGTATTTTATTTCCTCAGCTGTTGATGAGAGCAAAGTGACAACCAATAGTGAGCGGCCACGCTACCTTTAACAGCCGAGGCCGACCGGCATCCATGCATCGAGAGCATCAGGGTTCCTATTGGCTACTGGTAAGCTAGTTAGGTTGTTTGCTAAACTCCCCGCGCTTTCCGAGAGGTTGTGCAACGATGCTGCCTGGTGGTGACCCGGTCCAGTACTACCCACCCACCTCCTCTCTCCACGCCTTTCTCGGTAATTCTCGTCCATCGCCATTAGTTTTAAGGGCCGGAAATCCTGCACCATATTACCAAAAACGCTCCCTCGGCGTCCACCAATGCTCCTGACTGAGTAACTATCCAAACCAGCTACCAAGACGGAAGCGGAGTGGGTGATCATCGATCTTCGCCTCAATCATATTTTGCGACTGGAATCAGTACACTGCGAGACCTTCAGCTTCAAGTCGACTTGCACATCTAAACACCGCGGCTAATAGCAGGGCCATTCTCGGTGATAAGCTATTACACACAATCCCACAGAGCGGGCCAGTTTTTTCATCCACAAACCCAAGCCAGGTCTTGCGACAACAAACGGCCAAAACCAAGACTCACTCAAGACTCGCTCAAAATGCTGCTGAACGACAAGAGGTACACTTTCCTTCCAAATGATACGGCGGCTGGACAAGAAGACTTCCCGTTCCTTCGCACTGACTTCGATCCGGATGGCGAAAGCCCGCTCTGTGATGTGTGTCGCCAAGTTAACTTTTCCTACATTTTGGAAGCGAACTGGGAATGGCCAAATCAGCCAGAAAGAATCGAAATCTGTCTGGGCACATATTCCGAAGCACGTTCACGCCAACAACGATGTGAATTGTGCAAGCTCATAGTGAGCAAGCCGTGGGGCAGCTCGATGACGCCCCCCCCCCCCCCCCCCCCCCCCCCCAACCCCA
>Ga0247765_1000419_pt1 | contig 33582 bp, 20 predicted proteins | sample UWRJL106311C6_FD_179949 | JGI IMG/M metagenome (GOLD analysis project Ga0247765, IMG submission 179949) | Plant litter microbial communities from Arlington Agricultural Research Station in Wisconsin, United States - UWRJ-L106-311C-6 | ecosystem: Environmental > Terrestrial > Plant litter >...
TTTTTTTTTTTTTTTTTCCCACTGGGTACCCGATAAATCCCAAGTCAGTTTGGTGTTGGTCGAGCTTGTCGAATCAGAGCTCTCGAATCATCTGCGGTGTTTATAGTTGAACTGAGGTCTGTATGGGGGAACGGCAGGTTTGAGAGGTGTCTCTTAGGTACCTACCTCACCTACCTAGGTACATGGACATGCTGAGCCAGCATTGGACAAACATTTAAATCCTACCCTCTCTCACCAATCTCGGCATTCTCAACTACAGATTTCAAACCATCATTCACTTCCAGCCCCATAGTATCAAGATAAACTTGCGTCGTTTATTTTTTGTTAGATCCACCATGGGCATGCCAGGTGAGAGAGCCTACCTGCTTATTGCGGAGGGAAGATCATTGCCAAGGAGGTTCCCGTCCTCGTCCCGGTGCCCAAGGTGAGTTCACATAAGAAATGATGAGGCTATTAAATCTAACGTTAACCTTTTTTCTTTTCAGGACGCCCAGAATGCTGTCCTCCAGCAACTCGCCAAACAAATGGAAGCCAACCCGGCTCTGAAGCTCGCCGCCCTTGACCACCACGACGGCACCACCACGTTTGTCGCCACGACGGAGACGGACCCCAGCAAGATTTTTGTCGGAGTAACCAACCACTCGGATGAGAATCGGGACGCCAAGGCCGGATACTACCGAGTGGGCGTCGACCTGGACGGAACGGATCCCGACGCCGTGTTCAAGACGCTGGATGCCTCGGCCAAGGCGGCGGTTTTCCACGTCGCTAGCACCCACGGCCATCCCATCTCGCAGTATTCGGCGGATTTCCTCGAGGCCAAAGCCAGCGCCAAGTTTGGCGGAGTCGCCGGCGGGAACGATGGCTTCCCCGTCTACGCGGGCGTCGACGCCAAGGTCAACCTGATGGATCTCCAGGCTAGCGTCTTTGACTTGAATGTCGGGGTGGGCGTGCAGACGGATATTGGACTGAATGATTATTCGGTAGGTGGCCACTTGTTGGGATGTGGCTTTACCATTGGCAAGAAGGTGTCTATTTCGGCGTTTGGAAGCAGCTTTGGAATCGATTTTGGAAGGCTTTTTGGATAGGTATCTACCCACAATATTCACCAAGCTAAGGAACTGGAGATATCTGTTTCGTGAGAAAGAAAGCGGCCAGTTCTAAAGTTGATTCCAAGTTTACAAGGTCAGATTCATGTTGTTGCTTTTCATGATGCCAGATATCTACCGATTCCGTGTAACACCAAAATCAGAGTAGTCAGTCCCTGCGTTTATAACCCCTGCATTAAATGCCAAAGCGAACTCATAAACTCATTGTGAGCCCCTGTTCAACGCGCTGCTTCGGGGTAACATCCAAAGTCTTGGCTCCAGTCCCACCCTGGCTTGACGTTTCATCCAACCACTCCTGCCATGTGCGGCTGAGGCTTTGACATTTTGTTCCCCTCATTTCCCGATATTTTTCTGTCGCCCAACTTTCCCCCCTTGCAAAAACTCCATTTCAACATCATCGGAACCACCTAGGTAGAGAACAATGGATTATTCCTTTCTCAACGCCGTTCGACTACCAGACGACGCGCCCCGTCCACGACTTATCGCACCGCCCGTCGCGCAACATCATGAACGCAATGCCAATGCCCCTGTCGTCGCGCGCCAGTCCGAATATCGCGGCGGTTGGCCGCTCGGGTACATGGGCTCCGAATGTCCGGCGCATTCTCCGTCAAAATGTACGGTCCGCTACGGCTTTGATAACTTGAACTGTTGTCCTTCCGGCCAGACGTGTCAGGATGATATTCTTACTATTTATTGCTGTCCATCGGGTAACCAACCCCCTCTCCCCGCCCCTTTCTCCGAGAAGTATTGGCGCTAAAGGTGATTGAGAGAATAGAAGCCGACTGCCGAGCTGCCGTCGCTAACCGACCGGTATGCGCCAACTCCACATGGGATATGTACCTTTTATCCAAAAACAAGTATTTCTGCTGTCCCAAGACCTATTTCGGCGTTCTACCTGCTTCGGGGAGTGCGGGGCTGTGCGAACCAAATGTTAGTGGCATTCCCGCGACGAGAGTCGCTTCGTTGGTTACGGCACCCACATCCGGTACGGGAACACCCTCGGGGGGGAATTCTGGGAGTGGGGGCAGCAACGGAGAAGGGAGTGGAGGTGGGGGTGGGAATTCGCAGGGCACGGCCGGGGGAAGTGGGACCGGTGCAGGATCCGGGAGTTCCACCGAAGGCGGTAGTTCTTCTGGAAGTGGTATCTCGGCAGGGGCGATTGCTGGAATCGTCATTGGCGGCATCATCCTTCTTGCAATTGTGGTGTCTGCTATCCTCTGGTATCATCGCTGGAGTCTGCGGAGAGCTCCGCCCGCAGCCAAGACGGAGCCGCCATCGGATTGGGGAGTTAATGGGAGCGGGACCGGGAGTGGTCAACACCAAACACCGATGGCACAGGCATCAAGTCCCGCGTCTACACCGATGCCTCCGCCTCAGTATCAGTATGCCCCGCCGCCGAATCAGCCCGAGGTGGGAGGCGCGCAAATAGTTGAGATGCCGGGGAGTAGGTCGTAGTCGGCAATCTCATTCTCGAGGGGGAAAGTGTCGAAGGAAAGAGAGAGATGGATTTTGCGTGTATATTATTCCATGTATATCGAAACCTGCGACTCAGAGTTGTATTTTAAATTAGGGCCACTTTAGAAAATCTACTGCAATGACGTCCGTGGAGGACTGTAGACAGCTGTAACTCGGTACGGCTCCGGTCTCCAGCCAACCCATCTCCTATATTGACCTACGCCTACCACCCACCCCTTCCGATGGCTCATGCCCAATTCTGGCCTTCCCGGCTCAGGATCAGCGCTCTGATCGAGCCAACTAACTCAATATACCCCCCTGGAGTTGGCTCGGGTTTGGGCAGCTCAGGAGGGCTCGGCTTGCTAAAATCACGCGTTGAATTAGTCAACTGAGTTGGGTAATACAATAGGTAATCTTGGCACTGGAAGGGGTTAATCCGGCTCAGAACCCAGTTTTTCTATAGTAGTCATGATCAAGGTGGTCACGTACAGCTATTCTTTCGACCTATTTGCCCCCACTGGCCCCCATTGGCCAATAAAGAATAGTCTGGATGGTCTGGATAGTCTGGATGGCTTGGATGGTCGTTTAAATACTTATTTCCTTAGCCGGGTAATTTAAATTACTAATTTTTCTTCGACCGGAATTGCTGGGTGGTTGAGAAATTTGTGTCACGCGTTGAGTGGACTACACATTCAACCACTGTTGACAAAAAAATAAAGATAAAGGTAGGAGCAACTTTTCTTGACAGCGAATGGAAAAAGCGCTGTGGATTTTGGAAAATCTTGGCTAATTCGGCCTGACAGTGGCTAATGAGAAGCCTCCCTGGGTCTTAAAAAGTAGGGTTAAGCAAGTACCTAGCCATCTAGGTAAGCCTTGATGACGCTCCAACACACATGTTACAGACCTATGTGCCAAGGACCGCTGCTCCAGCCTCCCCTCCATGATAAGGGGGTCCAAATGCTTCTCGACCAAAGTTATGGCGCGGCCTAAGCCTTTTTGTCATCAACGCAATCTACAGTCGCTAGCGAAATTGGCTTCCCGCTTTTTCCTTACTGTTTAGTTTTCTAGAGACCTGCTTTTGGGCCCTCTTGGCGCTTACACAGTGCCCGTTCCCACAGATACATGTCGCTCCTATTTTCACGTACGCAAGTGATCTTTGAAACTGATGTGTGTTTGTGAGGCTTCTTGAGGGAAGAAAGATGTGAGCATTGAGAGAATGGGGCAACAGTGCACAAAATTGAAATACAAACATACCGCCCAGGAGCTGCTCTCTTCTAAATGCCCCTTAATGGGCCCTATAGCATGCGTCTAGGATAGTCATATGCAAGTAATGGTCGTCTAAAAATGTGTCATGTCAGCTAGTAAAAAAGCATATCCTTCACTGCAGCCGGATCAACGAAGCTTTGCAATAAACAATCCAAAATCTTCAACTTTGTCCTCTCCAGCTTCGTTCCTCAAGGCTCTTTAGACAAGCCGCTTGCGATTTGCGTCTCCTGTATCTCCTATACTCCGCTACTAACCTTACGAATCCCCTTACGAAACGCCTGAAGTATCCTGTCTGATTATTTTTCATTGCTGTCGGAGCTCAGAAACGGTTGAGCTGTAGCAAAAGATTCAGCTCCATGCTGGAGGAGGAGTGCTTCAAGCATGCTCCGTTCGTTTTCCGAAGGCGCCTTTCTGGATCCATCTTGGCAGATATAGAGAGCGCTCAAGCCTTCCAAATGGTTGAAGTCGCCGAATATGCCAGACCACTGAATACCGTCCAGGTGTCCCAGCCCATTTGGATCCGCTCCTGCACGGAGCAGTGTCTCAACTTCGACAAAGTCGAAAGCTGCCACAGCTATCTGTAAGGGAGTCGTCGTGTACCGCTCTCCATTCGGGTCGCAGCCAAGTTCCAATATTCTACTCAACAGCCGCCGCTGTTTGTAACTATTGCGATCGTTGGGGTGCCGGTATCTGCCAATATAGGAGTATAGTACTGCTGTAGGATTGGGTAGAGTTGTCTCTTGATCGAGGATGAATTCAAGAGGTCCACCCGTTTCATATCCTCCCCACACTTGGGCAAAAAACTCGACCATTACCCCATCAAATTCATACCAACAACCTTCCTCGTTATCGTATTCTACGCTGATTCTAAACCGTAATGGCGTATGCATAAAGTCTAGACTCTGCTGAATTTTCTGAAAAAGTTCTTCCGCCAGGGGCTTGAAGTTGGTGGTAAATAGGAGAATGGAAAATAGAAGCATGGCGCACTCGAGGGCCCGGCTGGGGTTGTCGCTGGTCCTCCAACATACTGACGTAAACGCCATTGCGCTAAGGGAATGCATCTGACAATTTCCGCTGATGAGGCCGAGATAAAATTCGCACAGGTGCAAAAACTGCATAATCGGCTGATTGTGAGCGCCCAATGGGCTGAGCATGTCGAACACGTGGTCGTTGAGGTCCTGGTGACGTATAATCTCGCTCGGATAGGTGGATAGAGAAAAAAATGCCGAGACAACACAATATAAACGGAAGCGCCCCGTTAAACTGCGAAAAATATTGATTCTGCACTCCTTGAACTCGCCATCAACTGGAGTCTGGAGGTCAGATGCTTGGTGTTTAAGCGCGTTAAGTAAGATTCTCCGCTGAATATCAGGTTGAACTGGCTTTTCAAGCATGAAAAACCCGACTGGGCTGGTTGATATACGACCCGAATCGAGAAACTCGCGCACGGTGTAGTGGGCGAAAGAAACAACCGGGATTTGTAAGTCATCGCCGAGTACCCAAACTTTGAAGCCATCTCCTGGAGAGATATTTACCAGGCAACCACAGATTTCCTTGATGTCTTGTGCGTCATATGCATACTCATCTTCTGGTTCGCGCTGTTCGTCATCTCTGGAGCTGAGGGCCTGAAGAAGAATTGCGCAAGGGATGCCATCTGCGTTGTAATGCTCATTGTGGAAATGAATCCATCTCAAGCACTGCCGTACAAATGATCGTTCCTCGTCCGAAATGTCGAGGAAGATCCTTTCATATGTCTCGTCTAGTGTCCTTGGGAGAGTTGCCAGAGCGTGTCTGATAATATGAGGCTCGCCTTTGAGCCGTTGGAGGCGATCGAGTTGGCAAACAACCCAGCGGAACCTAACCGGGTATATCTCATTAGAAAGGCACGTCAGCTATAACATCTACAAAGTTTACTTACATTCCCTTCGCTCGAGTGGATAGAGTCGCGTCTACCTCGTCACGTAGCTGGGGATTCCAGCGCTTAAATTTGGGATTCGCTCGCAATTTCGACCGAATGTAATGTTGTATATCCAGCTCGATGGAGGGATTGGACATCGACACCGGCTTAGATATCTGCTCAAGCACCCTTTCGATATCGATGTACTCACGGCTCGTGACCAGGAGCTGGATTTTGCTGAATCGCGGATCGGTGCCTAGGTCCCGGAGGGTTTTCAGTAGATCCTCTCGGGGCTTGCTCTCATCTACGGCGTCAACAATGACGTAGATTGCTTGGAAGCCATCAAGAATAGTTGCTAGAGCATCGAGGAGCTTCGGAAGGCTAGGCTCACACCTCTGCTTGAAGGTGGCATAGGTTTCAGCCGGGACAGCTTCTGCCCGGCGGCAGAGCTGAGTTATCAGCCATCGCAATAATGGGGCGCTTTCGTCCTGGTTATGACCGAAATAACAATAATAGTAGAGGGCATCACACTTTGGCCCAAGTTCATTGCGGCAGTGGGATGTAACCGTGTCGACCAGGTAAGACGCCAGTACCGTCTTCCCAGCGCCAGGGATTCCGTGTATCCAGAGGCACCGGTATTTTGCGGCGAGCCAGTCGGCCCATTCGGGTAATCGTAGCATCCAGTTGCAGGTTCCATCCTCAACAAGTTTCCGAGATCGATTATGCACAGGAGACGGATCCGTGGTCTGAAGCCATCGGCAAAACTCGTTACGTTGACTCTCTAGAGCGCAGTCAGTCAATGTTACCCAACTCCCATCACGAGTTGTCTCCAGCGAGTTGCCGTCACTGGTATATGGGTAATACTACGGGCGACCTGCTGCTGCTCTGATGTGGACTTACCAGTCAACATGTCGTACATCCCTGTTGCTTTCTCCTTGATATCCTTAATATCCTGACTAAAATCGAGATGCAATTAGCTTTGAACTGAGAACACGTAGGAGCAATCTCTGAGGTTCTTGGCCATGAAGATTCAGATGCGGCTCCGGCACTTACGCAGACGCGGCAGTCAGCGCCAGGGTAATAGCCGTCTTGTATCGACCCAGCTCTTCGAGTAGTTTCCGAGCTTTGGATTCCTTGAACGGCCACGCTAGCCTTGCCGTCATCACTGTGAACTTTGATGAGGAAGCATGTCCCGTGCACATATCTCCATCGGGAAACAGGTCAATCAGGCTTGTCAAAATCCTGTGGCAATGCTCAAGCGTGCCATCGGGCTTTGCGAGATCGTTGAAGGCGGCTGATGCGGTATTGTCGCAAGCAATTAGGAATTCAATATGTTTGAAGATTGTCTGGAGCATTGAAGTTTCTAGAAGAATGGAGCGAAGATCCGCTGGAGCATCTCGGACCGCCTCAATCCAGTACATACAGAGTCCAATGACTCTGTCCGCAAGTTGGACAATGGCGATCGCAGTTCCGACCTCAGCCATTTTATCGACAGGTTAGAACGGATTGAGCGCTTGTGGTGAGTCGATCAAACTTCAGGTTTGATCCAAATGCCCAAACCGAGCATCTGTGGCGGGGTATCTATAAGCCCGGCGCTGGACAGCCTACACATCCTAGCATACCGCTAGCTAGAGCACAGCCGCAAAGCACTGCCTCATGCGGGCTGTAATGTGTGCAAACGGACGCTGCAACCAATGAGTGTGCTGGCAACTGGATTTTCGCTCCGCGCCCCCGGCAATAGAACACCATCGTCAGCCGGGGTCCGACAGAATCTCCCGTGCGTGGCCGCGTTCGCCTGCATTAATTCCAAGGTACAAGATAGGATGTTGGGCCGGGTTGCGCTGGAGCTACGTGGGACACAAACAACAATAGTCAACAAGAAAGCCGTCCCTAGCTAGTACAATTTATTATAGCCTATACGCACTTCTATCTCAGTATACGTCGCTTAAAAGTATTATACTGCTATTAAAGGTACAGGAACAAGACGTTAGGGGGAAATACCGTACATGAAAGCATAGTAGCGGCAAGAAGTTGGAACAGTTAAGTAAAGCAACTATTGGGAATGCAGAAATCCGGAACTAGTGAACGGAAACGAAGAGAAAGAAAGAAATTCTGGCGTTAAAGAACTTACAAAGTGAATGAAACAGCTCCCTGGATGGACTTCAGTCATAGGGAGTTTGAGTAATTCTGTTGGCCATTCTTATTGGCTGGCGCGACTAGGCGTGATTCCCCGAAGCAGTTCAATGCCTCTTTTTCTGCAAGATTACGCGAGAGCATGTGATTTCATCTGAAACAAAATTGACGAGTGTTTGTGGGGGCTGCTTAGAGGTGGGCGGCAGGATGGGGTATACAGGAGATCGGGCCCTGGCGGGCCCTCGAAAACCTTTCGGAACGAGGCTTGTGGTTTAGCGATTCCGCTTTAGTTTGAGGCTTGAAAAGTATTGCGTCTTTGGCTCAGTTGAGGTGCGTCTTAATGTTTGTCGGGTTTGGGCCGCGGCTATGATAGAGTATAGACAGTGCCGAGCGGCTTGTCTGAGACCCTGTGATGGCCTCGGTAGAGCTCTCGGCCAAGCTTCCTTCTGGCAATGGCACGGACTATGGCACGGACCATAGCGATGGTATTAATATGGTACGTGTGTCGCGATGGATTTTCTTTCCTTCTGCTACATGTAGTCTGTTTTAGGGAATGTTAGTTGATAGCGGTGCTCCTATTAGCTATAGTTAGGCCTCGTTTTGGGACCACTTAAATGTGGCTGTGTGGTACCGCAGCTGGCTTATATTTTGAGCTATTGTGAGGGTCTTTTGTAACTCTCTGATGAGATATCAATCTAGAAGTAGCTATGGTCGTTTCTAGATATAACATGTAACGCAAAGAAGGAAAAGGAAAGAAAGGACGTCGCGAGAGCGACGTCGACGCGACTAAATCAATCCATATCGCGTGAGTCACACGCGTGGTCCCGTGACCGGAGGCAGCAATCTAAGTTCCGTGACACCAGCCCAAAACCTGGTCCAGCTCAAAGTGGTCCAGCTCAAAAAATGAGCCAGCTCAAAGTGAGGTAGCTCAAAAAGAGCTAGCTCCAAATCTGAGTCAGCGCTCAACAAGCGGGGTAGGTGGGGCACGCGGGTGAATCGGAAGCAGACCATATGGATCTTCGCCCTCACCTCAAGTCCTACCCGACTTCACCCACGACAAACTTGGCGTCTCAACACCTTCCTCCTCTTTTGAGTCTCGACAAAGGATTCCAGTTGGCCAATATGTCGTCTTTCAAGTCTAAGACACCCTCGCTCCCCTCGCAGGCAGTAGGCGCGTCTGTAGACAGGGACCAGGCTGTCACGTCTAACGTGACAGACACCATCTCCACGCTGCGGTGGTCGCCGGTGGCTAGCTACCTCGCGGCCTCGTCGTGGGACGGAAAGGTCCACATCTACGATGTTGCTAATGATCTGACCGCCAAGGGCGTTGGCGTCATCGACGCAGGATCGCCGGTCTTTACCTGCGACTGGAATCAGGTAAGTCTGAATCCGTCTAACCCAACAGCTCGAACGGTCGGGAAGAATGAAGGAAACAATACGAATATCTCGTGATTATAGGTAAGCGCACGGCTTCCCCCGAGATGGGCAGCCATCTCGCTCTAACCACTCGTCTAGGATGGCACCATTGTTGCTGGAGCTGGTGCCGGAAAGAAAGTCTATCTTCTCTCCGCCGCTACCGGCCAGGCAACATCATTCATCGCGCACGACGCGCCCATCCGCTCTCTGCGCTTTGTCAAGGTCCCTAACGCCCCGTTGGACATTATCGTGACGGGGTCGTGGGACAAGACGGTGCGCTACTGGGACGTCCGAAACACCGGCTCTCCCCTTGCGACTTTGACCTGCAAGGAGCGTGTCTACTCCATGGACGCTGCCGACGGCCTTCTCGTAATTGCCACCGCGGACCGCCACATTCAGCTTGTCGACCTGAAGGCCGACCCCAACAACTTCAAAAACTCCACCACCAACGACCCCCTCAAGCACCAGACCCACGTCGTGACTGCCTTCCCTGACGGTAAGGGTTACGCTGTGGGCAGCATCGAGGGGCGTGCTGGTATCAAGATGTTTCCCGAGACCTCGTCGGACAAGTCTCAGTACAGACCCCACTATCCCGCTATACCACACTCGCCAGGTGACTAACCATCCATCTCAGTTCCTTCACCTTCCGTTGTCACCGACACGAGGCCCCCGCGCCTAAAGGCGCAGCCAAGGACGTGACAAAGACGGTGGACGTGTGGGCTGTGAACGACATCAACTTCCACCCGGTGCACACATCGATTTTTACCACGGCGGGTTCGGACGGATGCATCTACTTCTGGGACCGGCTAGCGCACGCGCGGTTCTACACCTTCCCCCGGCGCGAGGGCGCCATCTCGGCCTCGGCCTTCAGCCGCGACGGCAGGGTCTTTGCCTATGCCGTCGGCTACGACTGGGCCATGGGCTACGCCAAGAACTCGCCTACCTATCCGCTCAAGTTGATGCTGCACCCCGTTGCCGATGAGGAGGTTAAGCCCCGGAAGGGTTAGGAACGGAAATGGGAACGACGGAGAGGAGAGTGCTAGGATATGAGAGATTGGGCCAGGGTACCTCGGGTTCTGGAGGAGATATTGGCTGTTTGGCAAGAGCATGAATTGCTTTGCGGACCCTAAGGCGGGATGTGGTTCAGGGGAGTGGCTACAATAACACAGCATAAGATGCTGCTAGACCAACTCCACCTCTGGATGCATTGAGGCACCAGGAGCATAAAATGCTCACAGGATCGGAAGGGATACTTAAGATGTAGAGGAAGGCGACTTTGCAAGACACGGTTCGGGAGGCGGATTTCTTATGTCGTAAAGATAGTACCCATCCATATCTACCGTCTCTCATAAAGAGCAGAAGTGAAAAGACTAAACTGATCGGGTAAAGACTGCGCGTCGTGTTGGTGCGAGGATGCCTGATAGAGCACGCTGGAGGACACAGATTCGGAATGTCTTCCCGTAGTTGGGTCGTCCAGTGTGTAAACATCGAAACTTCGATATCAAGGCTCTAGCAGCCCACCGCAAAGCCTTAGATCGTTCGTTAATAACACATTTATGGGCCGTGATAACTCTAACATCGTTTTCGATGATGTCTCTAATTAAGCAATAGTGAATGTGGGCTGGAACGTGCTGTCTAGACAGAATATTCATATTTGGAACTAGCTTTTTTGGAGCTGGCTCCGAATTGAGCTGGCTCCAAATCATCGCAGTCACAGTTGAGTTAGCCAAAGTTGAGTTAGCCACAGTTGAATCAATCAATCGATTAGACATCCTCCATTTATATCTGCATTTCCAATAAACTCCTTGCTATGTATCAACCAATCTCATACAAAACACGGAAAATAGAGGTATTGTCACCAGCAGTCGAAAACTGTACCAGGCCTCTCAATATGCCACATGCCTGAATTGTAGGTGCATCGTGATAATTTTCTCGTCATCCTCAAGCGCTTCTACGGGGTCGCAGAACCACGACTCATCGGGCACGTGACATCCCCACACTTGAGGACATTCTTCCAATCCTTCTTTATCTCGGCCTCTTCCAAAACAGCTTTGTAAACCGTCAAATCCAGCTTCGTTCCTCAAGGCTCTTTTGGGCAAACCGCAAGCGGTTTGCGTCTCCTGTTCTCCCTCCGCTCGCCGGCGAATCTTCGGAGGGCCCTATGTTGGTGGGTCTTGATTACGTAATGAGACCAATGATTCGCGTCTGGGAGCCTTTTCGTTGGTCGGTTTCTGAAAGCGCGAGACTTGATTGGCCAGCTACGAAAACTGACGAGTAAATGTGGGGCGGTTGGATTCGCAGGGTGGAGCATAGAGACCTTTCGTTCCTCAAGCCATAGGGTTTTTTGGGCTTCCCTTCTTTCGCGTCCTCTAGGAGCCTTTCGTTCCTCAAGGCAAGAGACGCAAACCGCTTGCGGTTTGCCTACAGAGCCTTGCGGAACGAAGCTCAGCGACAGGACATAGTTGAGGGTGTTGGATTGTTGCGAAACTTCGTCGGTCCGGCTGCAACGATGGAATTGCTTTTTCCTCGCTGACTTTGGGCGGGTTTCATGAATGCCAGGCTCAGGGTCCCTGATGGGGGACGCAATGCAGATCTCCAACAGGGTTAAAAATGGAGATCTCAGGTTAGGACCAAGAAAATGATTTAATAGTTTGAAACAACTTTATTTGGACTTCGCTCTAGTCACCGTGTCGTTTCTAATCGCGCCCTCTGCTATTCTAGCTCATGGCTACACGACCGGTTCGCTTCGAATTCCAGTGCGGGGAGGGGGCCGATGAGCTGTCACAATATGCCCAGTTGTCTCATCGACCCCGACGCCATAGCCGCAAAAGGAGATGGCAGGTACGGAAGTCTGTTTCTCGCTGCAGTACGACCGATCCTCAAAGAACATGAGGCGGCATGTCGCGGCGCGCCGAAAGGATTTTGCGGGAATTGCGGCCAGCCCTCAGCAGGAGTCCTACAAACGCCCATGTCTTGGCTCCACCACGCGGAGGATCCTTTGTTGGCTGTATTCATCCATCCCGTGTGTTGAACGCGGGAATGCGAATACCAGGCGAGAGATTTGGCCCGGAATTCGCTACCTGTGCAGACTGTAGGAATGCAATGGACAATGTGCTCATTCTTTTTCTAGATTAACTTAGGGTACGCTGAGCATCATTTTCTTTAAAATAAACCCCAGAACCGTCCACGTTGCTTCCTGCGAGAATCAGATGGAAATCGTGGCAAGGAAGAAATTGCGGGTGAGACCGGGCCTTGAAGGCGTTCTTTCAGGGACCTAACCGATTCGAACACTCCGTATTCTTCTTCCATGTGGGAGAATTCGTGCTCCATGACCTCCTTGTCGATGTCCTTCATTAATATGCAAAGGTGTTCCACAAAGTGATGACAGTTGTTGTGAATCGGGTGGTACATTCCGCCACTTCTCTCAGGGGCCATCATCCACTCTAAGGTGTCTAGGACTATTTCAATGTCAACATTCCTTCGAATCGGCATGGAAGGACGGGGGTTTCCACATACCGATATCCTCAATCTCAGAATCTGTAATCCTAGTCTGGCCCAAATCTCCTTGCCCCACAGTAGACACCCAAGTCATATCGTGCCGGTAGCTCAGATTTCCATTTCCGTCCGGTATAAGTTCCCAAAGATACGGGCCAATCTGAAGTCCCTAATGGTAGGTTTGAATAGTCAGTTCTGGGAAACTGACGGCCGAACTAGCTGAAAGAGCGAATCCCGCCGGTCCACCACTGTCAAGTGGACGCACTTTAAGCACCACGGGCCGCCACTTCCTCTGATAATTCGTCTCCGTGACCGGTCTCATAATGGGAACAAAGACAGAAATCCGGGAATTATATCTGTACCAGGAGGTCAGGATTCCCAAGGCCTAATATATCGAGAAGTGAGCTTCGAAAACAGTTGCCGAATGCACACAACAGATGTGGTATTCAAAGGGTGATATATACACGCACAGCACAGGTCACTTAAGCTATAAAGGGCAACAGCAACATCACCAAGTGGTAGCATGATCTGACCACGGTCGCGCATGCATGGCTACGGGGGCCTTCCGTGATGTTGCCAGTGGCCCCACAGTCAGCCCATGCGGCGTCACCACAATATCACACCACCTACCACAACAGCCGGGGGATGCTTCACTGTGTAGACTACGGGCTGAGAACGGTTGATCAGGTGACAAATACAGCTTCGCTCAAACGACGTTGGCGACGAGTGGGGTGTCCAGAAGTCTCGCCCCTTCGCGGACACCACCTCTACGGAGTTTTCTGTCTGGTCACGCGCTGTCGAGAACAATGCGGCAAATACCTACCTGCCCTAGAGGTACTAGTCGCTGTACTCATGGCAAAAACCTTTTTGGTAATACTCGTGAAGCCCACACCGGACTTCCCTGCGATGTGTTATGATGACCCCCTTTACACAGATACAGGTAGTTTCATTGCGGACCTCATTGCTAACCAGAGGAGTGGTGCCATCTGATGTTGAACTTTGTGCATTAGAATTTTCACGCTTCTCAGGAACGCTACATCCACAGTGAAAATATTTGATCTGGGGACCGAAAATCTCTTTTGGTGAAATGTGCACACTGATAAGGGTTTTGAAGGCGACAAGCGGATCGAACGGCAAAAAACACCAAAATTGGGACGATATGTCGCGATGCAGCCAGACATGTCCGGTCGTTGACACGCATGCCAAGAGGCCAAGCATGGTGCCAAGTCAACCGTGATCTGGTTAGAGAGCCATTCGTTTTGCAACTGAGTGCTCCAGCCCTGACACTCGCCGGAGGTACGGATCTGTATGGCGCCATGCCGTTCCTGACGACAGCCCGCCGCAGTCGCAGTCGCAGCAAATCTGCCACGTCCTGGTACTGCCAAGACGCCCAGCCGCCAAGCTCTTCATTTTGGATGCCGAGCTTCCGGCACCCGAAAAGCATTGTTCATTTGCGCTTCTCGCTCGGCACGATTGGCGCAGATGGCGACCTGTAGGCTCTGCGACGAACCGACGGCTGGCATCACAACCAAGACCGCGCTGCTTTCTTGAATCACGTCATGGCCCACCCACCATCCTCGCCTCCGGCTTGGCGCCAGTCTCCCTCCGTGTTCACCAACACACAGCCGCCAGTTGTCGACTTTTGGACGTTCGGCCTCCTTGACCCTGAGTCTCACCTGAGTTGTCCCAGACATAACAAATCGACACATCCCTCAGCATCAGCACCCCCGCCTGACCAGCTTGTCGTCCAACAACAGTGGGAAAGAGTGGCCCCGAGAACTCGCCCACCGAGCATGTGTCGGGTCAATCTAACAAGCCACTGAGCCGCCCGGCACACGCCCTCCCACACGACCAGGTCGCCGCGGAACTCAATGCCGACCTCCTCTCCGGTCTGTCTCCAGAGGAGGCGAGGCGGCGTCTGGACGAGTTCGGCAGCAATGACCTTGGCGAGGCCGAGGGCGTTCAGCCCATCAAGATCGTCATCGCCCAGGTTGCGAATGCAATGACCCTGGTGAGCTCCTCGTGTTCCGTTAAAGCTTTTGCAGAATGCTGACGCGTGTGGTGATAGGTCCTGATCATGGCTATGGCTGTTTCCTTCGGTATTAAGTCGTATATCGAGGGCGGCGTCGTGGCCCTCGTCATATTGCTCAATGTCGTCGTCGGTTTCTTCCAGGAATACTCTGCCGAGAAGACCATGGACTCGCTTCGCTCCCTCAGCTCGCCCACCGCCAGCGTTGTGCGTGACGGCGAGGCCAAGGTTGTTCCCTCCGGCGAGATTGTTCCTGGCGACCTGGTCGAGGTCAAGATGGGTGATACCATTCCAGCGGATCTCCGATTGATCGAAGCGAAGAATTTGTTTTAGCCTGACATTTTCCTAACGAGACTATGAGGAACCGAGTTTGTCTTGAGAATTTTCAGTTTGTTTATCTCTTTTCACGTTTGTGCGTGGCTGAAGCGATCAGACCAGAAGGCCAGCAGTGACTTGAGAGTAGGTGCAATTTGGTGTTCTGTGGAAAGAGGGAAAGGACTTAAATTGATATCAAAACTATATGTTCTAGAAGTATTACCGGTCCGCCCAGCCTAATCCAACTCGGCATACTTCCTCGGGGGATGGCGGCTGCGATGCGGCCGTGCTGCATTGTCAGAAGTCAAAGGCGGAATGGAGTCAACCAAAGACTCTTCATGATTAGCAGCAGTGGATGGAGAAGAGGTAACGAATGGCGACTCCACTGCGTCTCCTGTGGGTGGCAGATTGGGTTCGGCCTGCGTCCCCTCGAGCGGTATGGTGTTCTTGCTGGATGGCGTGTCACTTTCATCGACAGGCTTCGAAGTGCGATGTCTCTTCGATGGCGTCGATGGCGCCCGGCCATCCCAGCGTGACCGCTTCGAAGGCGGCGTCGTGGTCGGGGTCGGCATTGCCGTTCCGGAGTTCGGTCTCGGCAAGTAGGTGAGGTCAAGGATCCGGAGGGCAAGACAATTCGTGTCAGCTGTGCGGCCCGCCAACTTCGCGGTGACGCTGAGAAAAGCCCCCGGCGGTGGTGTCTTTACCTTCTCCCAACGCTTGGTGTTTTCCAAGAAGCAGACTACCGAGAACGTGATCGAAGCAGCCTTCGAGGCTTCATACACGGAGGTTTCGACAACGAAGTGGCGGGGCTCGGAGGGATTCGCTGCATTGCTTTCGCCGGAGGGTACCGAACCGATGATAGACACCATCGGGCACCACTGCTCTGGTAAGTGCTGGCGATACTCGTCAAAATCGGCCACGTCGCCAGGGTGTCTAGAGGGTCAGCCGGATTAGATACAGAGGTGAGGTCGAACATACCTCATTAGACTCAGTGTCTGGATGCTGATCTCCAGAGTGCCACCTGATGGAGCAGACGAGAAGCGGCCATCGGCATAAAAGAACGCATTGGGAACATATGCATCCCTTTGTTCGCGTGTCAGATAGGCGTGAATGCGTGTGCGAATTGGCTCAACAATGATGTTGGGGCCGTGGAAGCTATCTTCTTCAAAGATGTTGATGTCGGATTGAATCTCGACGAAATTTGGAGAGTCCCGAGCCGGATTATCCGCAATGGTGTCAATGAAATCACGCAAGTGGATCATACTTGAGAAATTGGGTTGTCGAGACATGTTGACGGAGGGTTGGTGAAGAACCTTAGAATATGGAGGACCGGCTCCCAAACCAAGAGGAGGAGGGTTCGCTGAACAAGTGGATGGAGAAGCTGCGATCTATATACGCCAAAAGCAGCTTGCTTTCTGCAACGATGAGGCTATGGGCGTGCCTGATCAGGGGAACATAAAACTGGCGTCAGATATGACGTAGAGGGCACTCATCGGAGGCGTTTCGTGTCTGAGGTTTGTGATGAGCACACCATGTGTGACGAGCCAGGTACGTGAGACGTACCGATTGGAATCACCGTTCAGGGTTTGAGGACGTGATAACTAGGGTTTTGAGGTGGAATCGTTTGGTTTGCAGGGAAGAGATGGGTGTCCCAGGTATGGAAGAGGGAAAGAAAACGGTGGGATGCTGCGCTAGACAGACAGCCAGTAGAGAGAGACTATTTTTTAGCAATATTTAAACAGAGACAGAAAACTATCGGAGCCGACATGAACGGAGATCGTCTACATTTTCCAGACCTGTCCGACTCGTTCCGCCGCTCCGACGCCCGTAATCGGGAGAACATGTTGCAGGCGCGTCTAGGGATCCGCACTTCAGCCGACATATATCAAGCTTTTCAGAGTGATCTTGGACGGGCGACGGCGGAGGGGAGCTCGACCTCGGGAGGTGCCAGCGGGGGTATCCGACCTGGAGGTTTGAGTAATCGCACAGCAGTCGACGTGGCCGAGACCTCACGGACCGCGCCCCCGAAAGGACCGAAAGGGTTCCCGTCTCTGAAGACGGTGGGGCGATACTGGGGCGAAGAGAAGGTCCAGCATTACCGATGGGCGGATAGGGGAGAAGGCTACTGCAACAAGCTTTGCTCAGCGGCTCGCGAGGTGTGGGACTGGGAAGAGGCGGTTGTGAAGCTGAACAGGTTGATACACAGAAGAGCCCAGCAGCTTCGGCGGCGCGACGTTAAGAAGGGTGTCAACCCAATTGAGCCGGATGATTTGATCAATCTGAGGGCATGGTCTCATCAAGACCCATACGTCAAGAAAGGCGACGACGAAGGAATCGCCCTGCCTTTCCGGAAGCCCGCCACTGCAGACTTGCCGGCTGGTTTCGGCTTTGACAAATTCGGGCTCGTCGTGCGAAATGAACGACCACAACCGGAGAGCGTTATAGAGGGGGCTGTTAGGGTACAGGAGCAGCAACAATCGGGCAGTACGCCAATGGGCGAGTTTACGGCACGAAACGTGCAGCAACAACCCGGCAGCTTGGAAAGCGGGACCCGCGGGCCGAGACGGCAACATCAGGAGACGAGGAAGAGATGCAATTCTATTGAGAACGGCGAGCGGGGATCAAAGCGCGCCAAAACGGCAGTCCGTCGGGAGAGGAGCGAGGAAGAGCTGATGGAGGACCTCAGCAGCATTTTGAACCATCTGGATGAAGAATTCGCTGCAAAGGAACGACTCTCTCAGGAGCAGACCTGGTGCACGCCTATCCCACTTGAGAGGAAGGTGTCCACGGTCCGGAAATTTTATAAGGCCTTCCATAATGCAAACACGTTGCCGATCCATACCTATATGGTATATTATAGCAAGTACGCTAAGGCCGAGCTGGAAGATATCAACTGGGTACAGCGGGTAGCGAACTCTATAGGCATCTCACCATTTCGGTATAGCAGGTATTGTCCCACGGGGGAAAATATTCCTATGTGTCGAGAATACCTGAGGTATCTGGGTAAGGGGGTCCTATCGCCGGCAGCGCATCTGCACACACGTCTAGGCTGCGAGCACACGTTTCCGGATGCACCGAAAGGTCTCACAGTCGTAGAGGAGAAGCTAATCGCGCTGAATTCTTATTACAGCCTTATCACCAAGTATAGCGCTCCGGATGGGAGGAAACAAAGCGTGAGGTATCCGAAACACGTCAAGGGGCACATCACAGTGTTCCCCAACAACGTACAGGAACTCGTGACGAACGTCCTTCCCCATCCTCTTCTTAAGATGATAGAGGAGATCCATATATCCTGGCAGGGACCTGAAAAGCCAGCGCCGAACGATCTCTCAGCGCTCCTGTCAGTACGGCGCCGCGTTATCGAGAAGGCGCTGGTGTGGCTTAAGAGGAATAACCCGCTATATACGAAGATCGATATTGACACGGCAGAGATGGACAGTTGGGAAGCGCCTTCGCACGGTGTGCCTCCTCAAATCTACACGCGTCTGGAACGGAACGAGCCGTCGGTATGGGAGAAGACGCGGACTGCGCAGCTTGTGCCGCCGACGGAGCGTGGTTTGGAAGAAGGGGAACCGACGGATATTCGAGAGCCTCTTGCGTCTCTAGAGCGGGGTGATAGCGTCACCGCTAGCCGGACGGGCTTGGTCGACCTGGCTGATTTGGACTGCGAGGATGGCCACGGGGAAGCGGTGCTGGGTGACCCTGCCGCTACGGTCCATAAGATTAGCTCGTCTGGCATGTTCGCTCTTGATGTGGGACCAGATATCGCGGATGCGGAGAAGTTGCGGTACGTCTGCGACGCACTGGATCCTCATAATGTTTGGAATGGGAAGACCGGGTCCGCCTGGATGGGGTCGGGTAACGGGGGGGCGGGAAATTCAGAGCCGTACATTGTAGTATCTCATGGCGACGACTTTGCCGACTCGTTTGATGCGCGGTTCTTTGCCAAAACTTTCCCAACTCTGTTTCCGCTGGGAAGTGGAGGTCCGCGGCAGGCAGAGGAGAGCATCGAAGACGGAGCAGGTGGTGGTGTTTCGAGCGCAGAAGCGGAGACCGCGGCGCGGAGTCTCGTCGCGTCGCGAAATATAAGCCTAGAGACATAGGCTAGGCTGGTGCTGCAGCGACACGGTGGTCGCTTCGCTACCCACCACGCCTTTGCATTTCTCATCTTCAATATAGGGGTCAGATCGAGGAACCGCCGCGTCAGCATACTTAGCGTGACGAGGAAGAACTTCCCTGATGTCGAGCGGATAGTACGGTCGCTAAGTCCGAAGAGGGTGGAGGCGGCCAAAGTCGAGTTGGAGGCGTCTGGGAAGACGACGGATGAAGGAGTGAACCAGCTGCTGAGAAGCCTGTCGCTTTACGGGTTCCAACAACCCATGTCCAGAGAGAGCCGGTTGAGCATGCGGCGGAAGATCTTATCCCTCATCATCCGCCACGGAATCCCGGCAATCTGGTTCACACTTAATCCTAACGACCTGACAAATCCGGTGAAGCTAAGACTGGCAGCATACCGGAGCCGTCATCCGGAAGAGGCAGAGGCGTTTCTGACGAGCCTGGACGTGAGCTACAAGCGCACGCGGCTGGCCATCTCAGACCCCCTGAGCTCGGCGGTGTTCTTTCACAGGGAAATCTCTATGTTCTTCGAGCACTATGTAAAGGCGGGGGAAGATTCCGTGTTCGGGAGGATCAGCCAGTATTTTGGAGCGGTTGAAACGAACGAGCGTGGCTCGCTCCACCTGCATGGCCTGCTCTGGCTCGAGGGAGACATGGAACTGAGTTCGGTATTACGGGATGTCCAGAGTGAGGAGCAAGCATCGTATAGGGAGCAGGTCATCCAGTACGTGGATAGCGTGTTTACCGAGGTGGGTTCTCGCTGACCAGGACCGTCGTGCTTGGGCGGAAGGCATACACGACGCTGACTCGTGCTGATCGGTGGCAGGATTTGGACCAAGAGGCTTCAGTAGCTACCCAAGCGGAGAGATCCGTGACGTCCGATATATCGCGACTGATGCAGAACAGCCAGCAGTTCGCGGCTGCGTTCGAGGAGGAGGCGAATTTCTGCGCCGGCGCCACGCAAATCCACACGCACAGCCCGACGTGTGTGAAATACGCGATCAAGCGACAGGGGAGCAAGAGGGGCGACCTGTGCCGATTCAAGGCGCCATGGGTGCTGGCCGAGAAGACGGGGTTCACGGAGGAAGGCGTGTTGCGGATTCGGCGTAGCCACAGCATGGTGAACAGATGGAACAAGGCCATCGCGGTGGGGCTTCGGCATAACCACGACATCTCATTCATCGCGACGTAGTACCGAACCATGGTAATCGTCTACTACGTGACAAATTATGCAACTAAGATCGAGGATCACGTATAAAAGCGGGCAGCAATTACGGCGGAACTGATTAACGGCCTTAGGGAGGATCTAATTAAAGGGAATCAGGCGGAGGGTACGCACTAGCCTTCCGCGGATAATAAATATAGTAACCAAATATAGTAGTTCCTGATAAAGGTTGCGAACCGAGTTTTTACGGATTAGGCGCTATTATAGGTAAAGGTCGTAATATACTTATTAAAATACAGTATAAAATTTGCGAATAACAAAGCGTAAACGTTTCTTAATATATTATCCCTATATTGGTATATTTTCCGGCGATAGCGTTATCTCCAATATACTGCTGGTATAAACGGCCTAAACCAGCTAATTAACGAAACAATACTCCTGGAGGAGGCCGGGTAGAAAATCTCCCTAATACAGGTATATTTATACCACGGCGTAATTCTACGGGACTTATTATTATATAATTATATATTAATTATTAAGTTACAACGGAAGAGCAGCAGCGGCGTAATAACGTAGGGGGAGGTGGAATTTAGTAATAATTAGCTACTTTTACGGACATAGGTATAAATATTGCAAAAGTTAGGTAAATATACCATTATTTACCTAAATGGCTACCTAAGTATGAACTTTAGTAAAGAGGATAAGATATATTATAAAAGGTATATTATACTTATGTAATGTGACCTGCGAAACCCCGCCGCAGCGCCTGCGCAGCGCCGGGGGCAGCAGTGACGCAATAGGTCAGCACACGTATAAAAGCCGCTGTAGGTAGTTGGCGTTCGCAGGGGGTTTTTCCCTTTTGCAAGAATTAGTCACTGTATTGGAATAGAGTCTGCTTTATCAACTTATCGCTAGTAAATCACCTATATATCGTAGTAGTATTGGGCTCTTCCTTGATCACTCTAGTAGCTTATTATATTTTTGATTCTTTTACCCCAATTAATTAAGATATCGCTGACGCTAAGTACCCCGGAGCGTACCGCCCCGAAAGTAGGTATTATATTACTAAGTAATCGTACGCTTTTACGATCCCTAGGTAAATTGCTAGCATTTCCCCAGGGACGCGGTTTAAAGGAACCAATAAGCCTAATTACGCCTACTAAATTAGATCTATAGCGTACGGAGGATTGTATTCGTGTGCTAGAGCGATTGGTGTAGGTTAAGGAGCGAGAGAAAGATTTATTGGATCGGTTTGGAATTGTAAATAAATCGTGTAGGAAACGTTAACGTAACGAATTTCCGACCTAGGAGTCGAGAAAAGTTATTAAGGTTAAAAATATTATTTAATTTAATACTAAAATAATTTTTTACCGTTGTTAGGAATAGTTATAGGATTTGGAATACGTTTTTGTAGGAAACTTTTAACGTTTCTACTTAGTAAAGAACTAGATCCTTTTTAGCTTTGAATATATAGATTCCAATATTTATAATTATTAGTATAATTATTGCGATATATAATTAAATAATAAGTGAATTGCTTATAATACGGATTAGGTTTATTTCGAAAAATAGACTGGTAATTTGGTCTATGATATAGGTGATTAAGATACTTCTACTAGTAAAGCTTTAAAAGCAGCTACCTAGTATATTACCTAGTTGCCGTAGGAGTTTTACTCGTATTTTGAAAGTTTAAAGGTACGGTTTTCTCGTTAAAGCGAAAAGAAGTATTTTATAAAGTTTTTTTCGAAACTAGTTAAAAAGCTTTACGATTATTTTAATCTTTATTATTATAGTAATAAACCCGAAAATTGGGAGGAGATAGTTAAAATAATTTACTAGGTATAATATAACCCTTAATTTTAACGGGAGTATATCCTTTCCGAGATAAGTTAAAATTAAAACGGAAGCGAAATAAGGGGTAATTATAATAATTGCGGGACTTATAGTTATTAAAAATAATAATCTTAAATATCTTAAGGTAGTTTACCGTTTTTGATTGTTTAGTATTTTACGTACGGAAAAATGGGGTATATAGTACTAAATTATCCCAATTATTTAGTTAATTAAATAGTAGTAAATTGAGGAGTACCGTAAGGGCGGGGGTATTAGTAATTCCTTAATAATTTGGTGGTAAAAAACTAGGGAAATGATTAGCCTTCCTAATTGGCTATAATAATAAGGAGGCCCTATATAACGTAGCGATTTATACCTAAATGTAAATTAACGTTATTTTACTTTCGTCCTTTTTTTTACCTATTATTATAGAGTTGGATTTTTACGTTAAAATTAATATTATTAATTATATTTTTACCTTAAAATACAATTTGCGGTAAGTTACTAATAAATCCCCTCGTTTATAATACCTTAACGGAAAAGTATATAAAAGTTTAAAAGTGTTTAAAGTACTAATATAATTATTTAATAATCGAAATTGTACCCGTACCCTTACTATTCCTTATATAACTATTTGTAAAATATACTTAAAGGAAGACTCCCCCCTGTTATTAAAAATGCCTATTTTAAGTAAAAAGGCCGTCTTGTTATTTCTAAAGGATAATTAATAATAGTTTGCGATTAATATAAATATTATATATATTTAAATACTATATCGATTTTTTAAATTCTATAGAAAAGAAGCCTATATATTTATAATTATACTTTAATTTAAGATTCCAAATTACGTTTTACTAGGGGAGGAAGAGGAAGCGAAGACTAAGGGAAAAAGGGGAAAATGGTTTGTAAAGTTAATAGATTTTAAAAATATAATAAATCTTTCCAAGGCTACTATACTACCCTATTATTACTAATTTAACCATTTTATTCCCTTAATAAAAAATACTACTCTTTTATTTAAAAGATTATACCCGTTATTAAAAGTTAAATTAAAAGTATTTTAGAAATATCTGGAAGAGAACCTAATAAAAGGGTAAATAAAATATAGCGAAAGCCCAACGGCATCCCTTATTATATTTATTCCAAAAAAGAATAATTCTTTGCGCTTTTGCGTAAACTATTAAGGTTTGAATAAGATTATAATTAAAAATCGCTACCCTTTACCCCTTATTTTGGAAATTTTTAATAGGGTTTTAAACGCGAAATTCTTTAGTAAGGTAAATTTAAAGGACGCCTACTACTGGATTTAAATAAAGAAAGGGGAAGAATAGAAAATTGCTTTCCGGATTTGATATAAATTATTCAAATATCTCGTTATACTTATAGGCGTTACCAATACGCTAGCTACCTTCCAGTATTATATTTAACACGCCTTTTACGGGTATTTTAATACCTTTATAGTAGTATATTTTAATAATATTCTAATCTTTTCCCCAAATTGTAAATTATATATTTAGTACCTTTAGTAAGTAATAAAATAATTACGGGAAGTTAGTTTGTTTTGTAATTTAAATAAATACGAATTTTATAAAAATAAGGTTAAGTTTCTTAAATATATAATTAGAAAAAAGGGAATATTTATTAATTTTTTGCGAATTTGAATAATTCTTAACTAGTTAGAACCTTAATCCTTTTATAATATCTAAGTTTTTATTAGGTTTTATAATTTTTATTAATAATTTATATAAGGTTTTTTTAATATTACCAGACCGTTATATAATATATTATAAGGTATGAAGAACGGGTGAAAACTGGGTAAGGTTTAATTTAATAATAAAGAGCGTACGGTATTTTAGCAACTTAAGTACGCCTTTACCACTACCCCCGTACTATGATATTTCGACCCTGAGAAACCTATTATTGTCGAAACTGATACTTCCTACTTTACTATAGGCGCCATTTTCTTACAACTAGTGAATAATAGCCGAAAATACCCCGTAGCGTTCTAATCGGCTAAGTTTAAATAGGATTAGTTAGCTTACTTAATAGCAGATAAGGAGTTGATGGTTATTGTAGAGTGTTTTAAATAGTAGAGATATTACTTAAAGGGAAATTGTAAGTAAATTACCGTTTTTTTAAATTATAATAATCTTTAGGGATTTATGAAATAAAGTTATCTGAATAGTAAATAAGTTAAATAGTATATGTATTTAGTAAGGTATGATTTTATTATTAAATACTAGGCGAGTAAGCGAAACCTAGTTAATGCGCCTTTGAGAAGGTTAGATTACGTAAATAAGGAACTTAAAAATAAGTTAAAGTGGCTTTTAGTAATTAAAAATAAAATGGCGAGAGTGTAGCTAGTATGAGTAGAGTTTGTAGCCTGAATAATACCTGAAGAAAAAAGGGGTTTGAGGCGAAAGTTTGTCCGAGTATTTTAGTTATTAATTAATAAACGAAACGGGGGGAGGAGGTATTTTTTAAAAATTGGTTTAGTTAAGGATAAATACTTCCTATTTGGGTAGCTAAAGCTGTAGCCTAAAAAGAACGTACTTTTAAACCCTAATTAAATATTTTATTGCGGGACCTGGTTTTAAAGTTGTAAAAAAGTAATGAGTAGATTTAAAAAGTTATTAAGAGGCTAAAAAGCTTGCGATTTAGTTACGCGTTAGGAGATTAGTTATAAGGTGTAAATGGAGAGCTATTATATAAAGGGCATTTATTTATATTTGTAAAAGAGAGCGTAAAGAGCGTGATTTTTTAGGTTTACTACGATAATATATTGGTAGGTTATTTTAGAATTTAATGAATTTTGGAAAGGATTTAACGTAAATATTTTTAAAATAATATTAATAAGGACGTTAAGGATTATTACAAATTTTATAATATCTACTAGTTTAGGAAGTTAAAAAAACATAAGCTATATGGGGAATTATAATCCCTACTCTAACTTTTTAAATTATATTAGGAATTATTAATAAACTTAATTATTAGATTACCCCCGATTTACCTTTAGGAAGGGGAAGAAGTAAATACGATTCTGGTTATAATAAATAGGTTTACGAAGATAATATATTACTTTATTATCAATTAGATTATTATAAGTTAAGAATTAGCGGTTTTATTTTATAAAAAGATTAAGTGCCGAAGAGGGGTAGGGGCCCTAGAAGGGGTGGTAAGTGATAAAGGGTTTATTTTTACAAATTAATTTTAGAGCGACCTTTATTATATTTTATAGATAAAAAGATAATTATTAATAGCGTTTTACCTTTAAATTAATAATTAGATGGAATAAATAAATTAAACGTTAAAGTATTACTTAAGGGTCTTTTGTAATAAAGAAAAGTTAAATTGGGCTTATTTGCTAGCGGAGGTGGAATTTGTTTGTAATAGTATAGTTAATGCCATAACGGGAGTTGTACCCTTTGAAACGCTAATAAGCTTTAACCCTTTGTTTTATAATTAAATTGGGGACGATATGTTGGTGGGGAAAGTATTAATAGTAATTAAATAAATTAAAAAGTTTTAAAAAATCTACTAGTAATTAAAAGAAAATTAGGTAAGGGTAATTAAAACGTAGAAGCGATATTATAATAAGAAATATTAAAGTTAAAAATTTCGAAAGAATTAATTAATAATATTGTTAATAAAGAATTTGAAGTTAAAATTAGGGTTAGGGAAGTTTATACCGAAATTTATAGGGTTATTTTGTATCCTAAATAGGATTAATTCGCTAATATATCGCCTTTACCTCCTAGTTTAATATAATAGGTTATATAATATATTTCCAATTAATTTATTAAAATTATATATATATAAGTTAGAATAGGAACCCTTATTGATATTTTAATTAAAAGATAATGAGGAATGGGAAGTTAAGGAGATTTGGAATTATAGGTAAATTAATAACGAAACGAAATAATTAATTAAATAGGTAGGGTAGTTATTAGAATATAATTAATAGTTAGAAGAGGAGGATCTGGAGAATGTTTTAATTTTAATAATTAAATTTAAAAAAGATTATGTTAAGAAGAAAACCCGTAAGTAAAAGAGAGGGAGGAAGAGAAGGTTTTATTATAATTTTTAATTGCGAAATTAATAGATATGAGAGGAGATTAGATTAAAGCGTACGGGAAATATATTTAAAATGGGATTAAATTTTTATTAATAGGTTAATAAATGATAAAAATTTAAAGAAAGGGAAGAGAAATAAAATCTTATAAAGGTTTTAAATTGCTAAAGGTAATTTTAATATTGGTAATATTAATACCCTTTTTTTATTATAAATAATTTGAAAGCTTTGCGATAAGCTTGCGTTTTGTTACTATTTATAAATTATATCCCGTTTAAAAAAGCTTAAAGCGAGCCTTTTACGCAACCTCCTAATGTTGTATAGTATTATTATACTTAGCCTCGGCTTCGGCTAGGATATTAGTATTTTTTTGAATAAGTAATTAAGTGCTGAAATAATTACGAGACGATTTTAAAAATTAATTTTTAAGGGCAGAATTATAATAGGGTGGGGATTATTAAGTATTTTAGCTTTTTTTTATTTTTTTACTAGGGTTTGATAATTAATAATTTTAAATTAAGAAGAATATTAGGTGAGAATTAGGTAAAAAGTATATAATATTTACCCTAGTGGCTTTTATACTGGTATTAAAATTATATGCTTAATAATACATTTTTTTATAATTTTTAAAAATAATTATAAAAAAATTGGTAGCGGAGGTAATAAAATTACGAAAATTAACGTTATTATTACTATTATCCTTATTATTACTTATAGGGTATTTAATATCGTTACGACTTTTTTTTGATTTAATTACGTCTTTTAAATTACTAAGGTTATTGTTAAAAGGGGTAGGAGATTTGGGAAGGGGTGTAGGGTTTAGAATAGCTTTTTAGAATTTGGGCTTTTTATTTAGGATTTTATTGATAAGTTAAATAAGCGTTAAGAGGTTGAATAAGTTGCTTTTTATATTAATGGGAACCTAAATTAGATTTATTAGCGAGATGTATATAAATGGGGTTGGATATGTATTATGTGGCAGGAATCTTTTGAAATTTGATAGCTATTGTACCGAAATAACTTTGATAAGCTGATGATATAGTTGGGTAAAAAAATCTTATTAGTAGGAGGAAGGTATTTTTTTATAAGCTGGTTATAAGTTACCGCGAAACGGATATAGTGTATATATAGGTTGTTTGAAGCTACCTGCTTTATTTTAAAGGTAGTAAAATCGATAAAGGAAGCCGTTATTCCGAATTGTGTGTAAAAAGAGGGCGAAATGAAGAAAAAGAAGGCGGAGGTAAATGTGGTAATGGAAAGAGGAGGAAAAATTGCGTAGAGAAAAGTAAAGTAATTAAATTTAGCGGGGTAATTTGACTTTAGAATTATTGTAGGTGGGGTAATCTGACCTTGGAATCTTAGTGGGGTAATTGGATTTGGGATTGTTAGTGGGGTAATTAGCGGTAGAAAGTAGGGCGATGAAGATTACGTAGTAAATTGCCCGCGAAATAAAATAGGATAGTACTGGAGAAATTACATTATATTAGGACTTAGTAAAATTAAACTAAAGTAGCCCTTAGAGCTGAGGATAGCTTTGGGAAATAGGGGGATAATTGTAATATAACCTGCGAAACCCCGCCGCAGCGCCTACGTAGCGCTGGGGGTAGTAGTAACGCAATAAGTCAGTATACGTATAAAAGCCGCTATAGGTAATTAGCGCTCGCAAAGGGTTTTTCCCTTCTGCAAAAATCAATCACTATATTGGAATGGAGTCTGCTTTATCAACTCATCGCTAGTAAATCACCTATGTATCGCAGCAGCATCGGGCTCTTCCTTGATCACCCTAGTAGCTTATTACAACTTACTTTAAGGGGGGGAAAGAGATAGGAATAATTAAAGTTAATAATTTATTAACGTAGGGTAGTTATATAATACCTTATTATTTTCATCCCTTAAAAGTCCTTTTTATTCAAAACGTTTAGGGATATTAATAATATCTGGTAAAGGTAAAAATATGCCTTATCTAGGAGGATATCAAGCTACGCGGATAATATTTAATTTCTCCACCAATTTACGAAAAACGTAAAACGTAATGCCAGGTAATAGGCGGCCTGTAATAAGCTACTGGGGTGATCAAGGAAGAGCCCGATGCTGCTGCGATATATAGGTGATTCACTAGCGATGAGTTGATAAAGCAGATTCCACTCCAATACAGTGACTGATTCTTGCAGAAGGGAAAAACCCCCTGCGAGCGCCAACTACCTACAGCGGCTTTTATGCGTGTGCTGACCTATTGCGTCACTGCTGCCCCCGGCGCTGCGCAGGCGCTGCGCAGGCGCTGCGGCGAGGTTTCGCAGGTCACATTACACGGCCATATCCGGAGGTACCGACCCGGCGACTAGCATAGCGGAATCAAGCCTAGCTGAAGGCGGGGAGGGCGAAGAGATAGCGTACCAATCTGACAATATTAGTAGTATAATGCGATTTATTAATGTTTTGAGAAGTACAATAGAGAAAACCCAGATTACTGCCGGTTCGAAGGAGATCTCAGAAATAATACACTAACTTATCTGGTTCCAACAGGCGATAATAATATCTCCAAATGCGTTGCAGGTTATGAAGGCTCCTAATAGGGTAGTAAAGATGCTAAGTACTTAAAGAGGGTTATCTCCTTATATAGTGGCCCTGGACTAAAAATAACTTAGGTCTATTAAATTATAATAGGTAAGCGCGTCCCAAGAGAGAGAGAAAATGATATAGGGAATATAATATTAAATCCGGCCTAATTAAAAGATAATAACTTATATCGCAATTGTATATAGCGTCCTAAGCAGTTTCGGTAAGGAAGATATCAATATAACAAAAATAAAATTAAAATATTTACTACAAGGCGCGGTATTATTGGTGAATATCTAGTTTAGGCTAGTTACGTTATTTGCTAAAGTGGGAAGGCGGCTTGCGGAGTTTTTTAATTTAAACCGGAAATACCGGAAATAGGGTATCGCTTTATAATTAATATACCGTTAGCTAAATTGGATATATAACAACAGGGGAAGAGCTAACCAGCTATACGTATTTATTGGTAGTAAAGGTAGTACTGGGAAGTTGCACGTTATTAAGGCCGTTACTAAGCTGTTTTTAAGTAAAAAGATATTGCATCGTCTACTAGTAACGGTAATATCCGGGATAGCTATAGTACAGATTAATAGAGTAACTATTTACTTAGCTTGTAACTTCTCAAAAAAGATATTATAAGGCGGATTCGGTAAAATAATTAACAGTATTAAAGGCTTAAGTATGGTAAAACTATATATTAATAATTAGGTTTGGATAGACTGGTAAAAGAAATGCCTACTAATTATTAATAAGATTAATATACTTAGCGTACGGATACTATATATAGTGAACGAATAGTTTTGTAAACTTCGCGGGTATACGAAGGATTTTAGTAGTATTTTTATTATTTTATTTTATAGTAATTTTCACCAGTTTCGCCCCGTATAAGAGCGGTCAATTCTCCTCCTAAACGTAGCCATTTTATAGGATAATAATAAGTCGTTTAGAACTAAATAATAACGTTAATACGATAAGACCCACGCCTTATGGAAAAAATTCACAACTATAATTATCTTAACGGAATAGGTCTACACAACGGGTAATTCAATACTACAGCGGCTACTAATACATATTCGTTACAATATATAAAACTAAACCAATATAAACCTTTTAAATAGCAGGTATTACTAAAAGGATAAGTAAATCCTATAAAAGTTAGGTATTACCGTAGTAACGTTACTAAATAAAAACCGCTAGAACCTAAACGTTAAAACGGTTTTATCCTTCCAGAGACAACAGTAAGGCCTTTTCCGGATTTTTATCTCTAAGTATAAATAAAAAAATAACCAGCCGACCAAAAAGGAAGCCTTAATAATATTAAATTAAAGGAACAATAATACTATCCCCGTACCTGCTATTTTTATATTCGTCTTTAATATACCAATTATTGTAAACTAAAACACCTATTAAGGGCTAAAGCTAATCAACGGCGCTAATTATACCGCCCTTAACATTATTTTCAACAAAACATACCTAGGCTACCGTATTAATACCGATACTATCCTCTACTTTAACCTGCCAGCAGGTATTTTACTAGCATCCAATACAACAAAAAACCTCTACTTCGTTAACATACCGCCCAGTATTATCCTACTAACACCTATAAGTATAAAAATAAAGTGCCAGAAAAAGCGCCCCTAGTAACAGAACGCTGTTATCCGCTAGGGTTTGCCGTACGTAATTACGTTCGCCTATACGGATTATAAGGTATAGGGCAGGACGTTAGGCCGGGTGGCGCTGAAACTACGCGGGATACGGTTAACAGTAGTCAACAGGGAAGTCGTTCCCAGCTAATACGACCTATACAGCCTATACGTACAGCTATCTCAGTATCCGTCGCTTGACGGTATTATATTACTATCGAGGGCGCGGGAACGGGACGTTGTGGGAAATACCGTACCGGAAAGTATGCCAGCGGCGGAGAGAAGGTTGGAACAGCTGAGTAGGGCGACCGTTCGGGGGGTAGAAGCCTGGGATTGGTAAAGACCAAAGAAGAAGGAGATGATGAAGAAAAGAATAAATGTCCAAGTAAATATGCGACAAAAATGAAACACCTCCCTGGAATGGAACCAACGTTGGCAGCGGGGGTTGCGAATAAATTTTGTTAGCCTTTCTATTGGCCGGCGCGATCCAGGGACACGGTTCACAGAGCATTTTTCGCGAGAGCACGTGATCCTCTTCTTTTGAAACAAAATTGACGAGTGTTTGTGGGGCTTTCTTGGGGGTGGCCGGCGGGATGGGACATAAAGACCTTTCGTTCCTCAAGGCAAAGACCTTTCGTTCCTTAAGGCAAGAGACGTAAACCACAGGCGGTTTACCTAAAAAGCCTCGAGGAACAAGGGCCGGACAATGTAACCTTTTAAGTGGCGTAGTTTTAATACTATTTTCAAGAATACGGAGACCTCGACCCATTCTACTCTGAGTATGCTCTCTTCTAGGACCCTGTTGACGATATGTATTATGAGTTTCTGGTTACGGGTATTGTGCCTTGTTATCTGCCGATTTGTGACCAAGGGCGCGGGGCCTCATTCAGAGCCAATTCGGTTTAAGATGCCTAATAAGCCTTTTGCTCTCACATGGCGCGGATATCTCCTGCAAGGTCATTGATGATGCGTTCCTTGCTGTGGAGCGCAATTGAATTGACGGCGAGCGAGGGGAAACAGCATCTTCGGAAGAACTTGTCTTTGTGCAAAGACGGAAAGTTGGACGGGCAGTGGTGATCTGAGATGCCTCATGTTCTTACCGAGGTACAGAGTTGCCAATTCGAGTCTGCCGTGATCTCTCAAGACGGCGGCTTGCATCACTGTCTACCCCGCAAACTTTACAAAAGATGATTGGGCGAGACGACAATCATACCTACCTTGGGTACACTGCATACCTGCGCGTCTAGGTTGGTTGGTAGCATGGCACCTGCAGATACGGTGCTGTCTCTTTACTACATATTTCCGCGTTTTCGCGCAACTGGCGTAAATCCCTCACCCTCATCCTCCCTAGGAAGGTATTCAGGGCACACATGTCTGTCAATACTGGCTAACTTTCCACCCCCCAGCCTATCAGCTCAGCCTGCCATGTTATCAGAACTTGAACTGTCACTCTCCTGGCCCATCCTGGGTATTTTTAGTCTATTCATCTTCTCCCTCCTCTATTACATCCACGACGATGGAGGACCACCCCGACTGAGCGAAACCATCCCCTTTTTCTCCAATACCCTAGAACTCGCCACCGACCCGAAAAGGTTTTGGACTCGCACCCTGCAAACCATGCAATCCCTCAACACGGACATTATCCGTTTCCGTCTCAACCTTCATCCCGTGTACGTCATCATCGGCGAAGCCAAAACCAACATCCTTTTCCGACCACCCCTCCACACCGGCCTCTCGGCGAAGCGATACTTTGATGCCGCCTGCGAAGCCATGTTCGCACCCACGGCGCGGGACCGACGCCGATTTGTCTCCGACACCACCGGCTTTGACCCAAAGAAGCCCGTCCCGGGAACCGAACATGTACCGGACATGGAACGCGTCTGGATGCGCTACCACCATAGCCTTCAGGAGAACCTGCATCGCGCTCCAGCCTCCACAAGCCTCACCAATCGGTTCTTTACACAATTCACCGCGCGCATGGCCGAGTTGTTCCCCCTAGGGGAGTCAAAAGAGGTGTTGATCTGGGAATTATTACACCGCCACCAAACGGAAATCGCTGGGCGCGCGTTGGCGGGAAATCTCATCTTTGATATGAACCCGGGATATCTCGAGGCGACTTTCCAGTTTGAGCTCGCCGTCATGCAAATCCTCTTTGGGCCGCCAAGATGGTTGCGTCCGGAACCGTATCGGATTAGGGAGGTGGTGGTGGCGATGCATCAACGCTGGATGGAAAAGGCGCTTGCTCTCAGTGTAACTGCATGTGATAGATTGGTTCTGGATTCAAGTTCAAGTTCGGAGTGGGATCCCGTGTTCGGCTCATCGCTAATCAAATCCATGGTACGCTGGGGATTAGAGGTCGGTTTTGACAGAGACACGATCGCCGGACTATGTGGGTTTCAGATCCTAGCGGCGAATTCGAATTCCATACCCGCGGCGGCGTGGGCGGTTATGGGAGCGTTGACTTGTCCTGATCCAGATTTATTACCGAATTTACAGAGGGAAGCGGAAGCTGCTGCTACTGTTGTGCTTGACGACGACGACGACGATGACACCACGGGGAAGCGATCACTGGATGTGCAACGACTCACGAGCGCCAACGCGCCGTGGCTACAGGCGGTATATACTGAAGTCTTGCGCATGCGATTGGTGTTTATCCTCATCCGGGATGCGGAAAGAGATACCACTATCGGGGAGGTACACATCCCCAAAGGAGCGACGGTAAAGGCTCCCATGATGATTGCGCATTATAACGAGGTGTGGGCGATGGAAGGCCATCCCCCCGAGGAATTCTGGCCAGCGAGACATTTACGGGATGCCCCTGACGGAAAGAAGAAAGAGTTTCACATGGGAAGGGAGAGGAGCGGGTATTTCTTCCCCTATGGCGGGGGGAATACCATCTGTCCGGGGAGGGGTTTTGCGAGACAGCAGATTGTGGGAACGGTGGCCATGTTTTTGGCCCAATTTCATGTGGAAGTGATGGGATGGATGGGAGACGATGGGAAGCCGTCAGAGAGAGAAGCGAGAAGTGGGGTGGGCATGATAACAGCGCAGCCGGATCGGGATTTGAAGCTGAGGGTGGTGAGGA
>Ga0247765_1000420_pt1 | contig 33556 bp, 22 predicted proteins | sample UWRJL106311C6_FD_179949 | JGI IMG/M metagenome (GOLD analysis project Ga0247765, IMG submission 179949) | Plant litter microbial communities from Arlington Agricultural Research Station in Wisconsin, United States - UWRJ-L106-311C-6 | ecosystem: Environmental > Terrestrial > Plant litter >...
TAAAAAAAAAAAAATCGTCCAGTCATTAACAATCGCAACCTCCTTCCCTACCCATGCAGGTCCACAGACGGAATTTTCCTTAAAACGAAACGAGGGCGAACCCACGGAGGCGTCATTGTCGGACTCGGCTTGCCAAGTCACACAAGGCTCTGGGAGTTACGGCGAGAAAGCCTAACTCCTGTGTGCTTTGACAACGCCCATTTCTCGTATCTGCGCGCCCGTGGTGAACCCGTTCAAAACAGCAGGTCTTGGCTCTTGGCTCTTGGCCAGCTAATCCCGACGTAGCGTCCGGTGCGAGCTCCAAAGCCTCGTCCGTTGGCATCTGTCTCCATTGAGGTGAGAAGGAAGCAATGGCGCTAAATTTCAGTATTCCCATGGAGGCAATGTCAAACCCAAAGCGGCATCAATTAGGGGCTGGGGCTGTGTCAAGACCCAAAATAACTCAGCCGGCTTGCATTCCCAGCCTTGCGCAGGGCAACTCCCCCTCTATGTTACTCAATGATAAAAGTCTTCCACCATGATCACCATTTCATTCTCCAACAAAAGACAATATTCTCAAAAATCATCATATGCTTGTAGTCTGCCCCACTGGATTGCAGTCGAGTAAGTCACACATACCATTTCCGTTTACGAAAACAAGAGAACGTAATTTCTTCTAGAAATGGCGTCAAACAATCAAAACATCTTCCAGCTATTCGGCAACAGCATGATTGGTGCCGGGACCTTCATCACTCCCTTCGCCGCCATTCCCTCGCCCGCCTCGCCGGTACTTATGATTCTGGGACCGTCCATGGCGGGTCTCGGAGCGGCAACGGTTGGCATGGTCAAGCTCTGTCGTATTTGCCGGAATTGGTTTCAGGGAGCGTCGAACCAGTTTCACCAGATGTTTTGTCGGGATGATATGTGTACGCGCTGCTCGGGTCAGTGGTACTAAGAGGGGGTAAATAGAGCAACTAGACTCATGTTTGCAACCATTTATTTCTGGGCAAATCGCGGCGGTTTGGTGGGCCTGTGTGTAGTTTTAGGCCTAACCCATTCGACTGGACCTACATTTTGTGAAGTGCGGAAGAGGAAATTTTAAAGGTTAGCTTGGGTTCGTCTCACACATTGACACCACGTTAGCACAAATACTACCTTACCGACCGTAGCGGGAAATTCTGACGGGTGGGATTTACATATGCGGCTGTCAACTGAATTTCAGAATCCTTCGGAGGTATAAATTTGAACTGTTCGTGACGTAGTTGACTATATCTTGCCCTTAAATTTTGCCCTCGTGATTGCCCGTGCTCGATTCCCATTCGTGACTGTGTTTTCAATCTTGCCAATCCAATTCCAACCCCCTGTAGGCCCTGGATTTCAGGGGATCTACAGGGTGTTGGGCTGGTTGGTTTTTTTTTGCTGGCCTGGAAGGGTCGGCTTCTGATTGGTTGGGGCGCACGGGCCACCCTGTATTCGATTACCACAGGGTTTCGGTTACCTCCATGGTTTCGATTACCACCATTCCTACCGTAAATTCAGGGGTTACCGTAACCCGGCTGTACAGTTTCCCACCTGTAGGTACCTACATAATGAAATGTCACGGCAACCAAACACAACACGAGACAAGGCTACGCAGCAGTTGTGGCGATTGCGTATAATTGGGAGGTAAGGAAGAAGAAGAAGAAGAAGAAGAAGAAGAAGAAGAAGAAGAAGAAGAAGAAGAAGAGGAAGGGCTGCAGTGGGGTTGCACCTTTTGGAGGCGTGGTGCTGGGGGCAGGACCTTGGGTGCCAAGGCCCAGCCCCTCTCCATGACATGAAAGAGCGACATATTGCAATATCCACTATAAACTAAGGTGGATGATACTGCAGAATATACGCCTGGAAAGAAATATCATTGGAGTCCTCATTGTTGCCTGGGGACTACTTAGGTAGGTAGGTAGGTAGGTACATACGCTCGCGATTGGTTCATAAATTCCGGGGCTTGAAACTATGCTAGAATATATATATGTATACACACACCACCAAGACAAAAAAAGAAATGGGTACACTATACCTAGGTAGGTACATATAAATCTACCCCTCCTCAACCCCAGCTTCCATAGCAACATTAAAAATGCTAAGTGTCAAAGATAAAATATACCACTGCACTTGAGTGTTCAATGTTATATAGGTATGTAGCCAGCTTTTTCAAGCGCTGGAACATTGCTTGCTCTCAGTGTCGAGCATTTTTGTAAAGTTCAAGTCCAAAACGGTCAATATCAAGGGGGTGTTTGGTGAGTACCTCACCCAAATTAGGCTTGTATTCTATGCGGTGTCACAGGTACCAAGGTAGGTAGATGCTACCCATTTTTTTGGTGAATCTGGGGCTGCGTCCTGGTTGGGCGTGCAGCTGCCGCCGGAAATACGACTACGTCGGACCCGAAATGTGGGGGAAATGTCTGGTGCTAGGCAGGCGCTGCGAAGAATGAAGGCAGGTTCGTTCAGAAAACAGCTAGACCCAGAACATCAAGCTATCAAGAACCCTTCAACTCCATTTCATCGCTGTCTGCATGCTGGCCTTTTCTGGTAGTGCGATTGATCGGCGGACGCGCCTGTTAAAAAGTCGTTTTTGCTCATGCTCTCGGAACGAGCGCTGTTGCCTGGGCTGGCGGGGTATTGATGTCACCCCAATATCAGCTCGTTTGAGGCTAGTATTGACTTCAACAATCGACTTTCAAAATCCGCAGATGATTGACAGAGCGAGCGGGCGATATGGATCCACTCAGTGTTGTGTCGATTGTGGCCGCAACTTGCCAGTTTGTGGATTTTGGCGCTCAGTTATTCACCGAAAGCTACCGCATCCATCGTCGAGGCGCATCCCATGCGCAAGAAAGAGTCGCCGATCTAGCCAGAGTGTCTCGCGAGTTGGCAATGTTCTCACAAAATATGGCCGACAAAACAGCCCCTCTGGTCAGCCCCAATCATCATCCTCTTGGCGTCTCGGAGACGGCCTTACTCCAAGAGTGCCGTCGCTGCGAGGACGCCTGTCGAGATATCAGCATGTCCATCTCCTTAATCCGACGAATGGATGAGAAAGCCCGAAAGATAGCAGGCACTGGAGCATCAGGTCCCGGAAACTCAAAATGGGAGAGCTTCAGGACGGCATTATCCCTGGTGTGGAACTCAGGCGAGGTCCGAGAAATGGAGTCGAGGCTCAAAGAGATCAGGTCTAATCTGATGCTCGCCATGGTCTCGGATTTATGGTATGGTACCTACCTTACCTACCTACCTACCAACCTACCCTGCGTTCCCGCTGTTATCAGAGTTCAGATTGGCGCGTGGCAACATATGTATAGGTACCTACTGACGTGTGATATGCATAGGAGTCGGAACGCCAACCCGGCGGAGCTCGAAAAACCGACGCGAAATCAAACCCTCGTCGAACAAGTTAACCCGAACGGCAATATCTCCGCTACCAGAAAACAAGCGCCGGAATTCATATTTAGTTACCGCACTCTCGACCAGGACTTGCAAGATGCACCGCCGCCAGATGTCGGGCGGACCGCAAGTGGGATCGACGATGCTGCCTGCTCAAAGGCTCTCATTCACAGTCTGAGCTTTGAGGTCGAGGGTAATCGCGAGAAGGCTATCCCCAAGGCATACGAGAGTACATATGAGTGGATATTCAAGGGTCCGGTACAACAACAGCAACAGCAACAGCCTGGGAACGATGTGGACCCACAACCAAGTTGTTGGTCCGACTTTCCCGCGTGGCTCGAGCACGATTCCAGGGACGTGTACTGGATTACAGGGAAGCCGGGTTCTGGGAAGTCAACTATGATGAAATACTTGGCCCACCATGTGGAGACGCGGTTACATCTCCAAAAGTGGTCCTATCCACGGCCTGTTCTTATCTCGGCGTTTTACTCCTGGAACGCGGGGACGGAATTGGAGAAATCCCAAGAAGGGCTGCTTCGGAGTCTGCTGCGTCAAATCTTGGAGCAAGCTCCACAACTTGGGCCCCTAATGTTTCCTGCTCGGTGGGCCATGCTCAAAATATTCGGCAAGCACGCAAATCAGCGATTCCCTCCGTGGGGTTGGACAGAACTCTTTGAGACCATTACTGCCTTCACTGTGTCGGCCCACCGCATGTTTAACCTTGCCATCTTTATCGATGGTCTCGATGAGTTTCCTGGGGATTACGGTCGTCTCATCGGACTTGTGAACCAGTTTCACGGCCGCCTTGGCATCAAAGTTTGCGTCAGCAGCCGTCCGTGGAACGAGTTCCGGGATGTCTTTTTGGATTGCCCACAGCTTCATATGGAGCTGCTCACCAGAGAAGACATGAAACGATTTGTACACGGTAGCTTCTAGCGCAATAGAGCCTTCGTGGAGCTGGAGACGGCACGCCCAGACATGGCGAAAAGACTCCACTTTGGGATTGTTGACAAGGCGGACGGCGTCTTTCTTTGGGTCGCCGTGGTCACAAACGCCATTCTCTGCGGCCTAAACGAAGGAGATCAACCCGAGGAGCTGATATCGATGCTTGATGAATTACCGAGTGATCTCAGCGATCTGTATGCAAGCCTTTGGCGGCTGATTAAGCCGGCGTACAGGAAGGACGGCGCGCGCATCCTGGCGCTATTCCGAGCATATACCGAGTTGCCACGATCCGACCTGTCCTTTGGCCTACCGCCCACCATGCTATCCGGAATTCCTGCCCACGTCCTGTGGTTTGCCGATGGCGGCGCTTTCATGGCTTCCAAACACTTGGTACAAGGCCTGAGGAGGAGGCTCAACAGCCGTACGCGTGGACTCCTTCATGTATCTTCGCTCGGCGGGGTTGACTACCTGCACCGCACGGCAAAGGAATGGTTCAATCGAATTTGGTTAGAAACCATAACCCCATCAGTTCCAAAAGACTTTGAGCTTCATCTCGCTGTTCTTGAGGGCATCGTAGCCGACGCGGTTGATATGCGAGATCAGGGGCAGTTCATCAATGAAATTATCGGTTGCCACAGAGCCGCCTTCGGCACCGGGGACGGCGATGCGTTCCGCAGGGGGTCAACCAACCTCAACCTCTGGGGTTCTCCCGGTGCCCAAAGTGGTGGGACTTGGGCCTGGCTATTGATCTGTCTCTATCATGCATCTCGGGTCACGGATGCGCCTGAGAATCACGACCGGCTCGTCAAGGCCCTCGAGAGACTGGCCGTTTTGCTAATGAGCGTCCACGCAGCCGACGGGAACGGCTTGCCGGCTCCGGAGTGGGTGATTTTGAGTCAACGCTTTGCAGGAAACCACGGTCTTGTCGCCGTAGCGGCCGAAGTTGGCGTCACTCCGTACGTAAGAGCCAAGATGATTCAAGCCAACCACTCCAAGGGCTATCTTCTCGAAAGCAACAGCCCGGTTGAGCTTCTGATATCTTGTCTGGTACTTGGGCAAAAGGACCCGGACATCCCCATACCTACAAACAAGGCCCTCAAACGTTCTGAAATACAAAAGATAAGCTATGGAAATTTTTACGACATTGTGACCAACTTTGTCGAAGGCTCTATCGATTTCAACGCAATCGGGCGCTACCGACTACTTTGCGACTTAGTCAACATGATGCTAACGGAGAAGAAGGACGGTATTTCTCCTAGGGGGTTGCGGAAACTAACGGCTTCTTTGCGCGCAGAATTGGCTCGGATAGCCCTAGGTCGTGGGAGGGATAGAATGAAATTCCGCGAGCTGGTTCCTGTGAAAACCGGTAATTACGAAACCGAGGTGCCGTATTGGGTTGCTGTTGATGAGATATTCGAGAGATATGAAGCAAAGAGGTCGTTTCCGAGAGGGTTGCGGTGGGCTCAAAAGCGTTTGTTTTCGTGAGCTAGGAAGGTAGCTAAGTAGGTAGGTAGGTACCTAGGTAGTAGTTGGGTAAAGAGCGTGGTCGGACATGTATTCTTTTATGTAGCGGCTGGTTTGAATTGTAACGTTTCCATCCGCGCGCTTCCACCTCCTATGAGCCACAATTCACCCTCATCTTGTCACATACGACCATACCCACTGGAGAACTCGGGATCCCGTCCGCTCTCCCATAGATAAGCCAGCGAGGGCCAAACTAGTAGTTGGGTCGGTGACGACCAGCGAATCCTTGGTGTTGTATGTTCTTTTTGCCGTTTTGCTTCCCGCCGCAACTGCGGTGTCTGGGGTTTTCCGTCGGCCGTGAGTAAAAAGTTGTGGCCTTGGACTTGGTCGAGAAACAATTTATGGAAAATAGCACGCGTAGGTTTGCAAAAAAAATCATCAAGACGGAACTTCCCCTCACCGCCGCAAGAGTCACCGGGATTTTCAAATAGATATGCAGGGATTTTCCGCGTGTTTTGGTTGACTGCTATAGGAGATGCGCGTCCATCTCTGGAGTAAAGGCGTAATGTCTGTTATATGAGACGAATCTAGGCACACAGAATTTCCGTTTTTATACCTCGCCCACGTGACACTGCTCACCCCGGCTCAGGCCCGGCTCAGGGTTTGCTCAGGGTTTGCTCAGGCTAGAGGTATATACCATTTTCGGCACGCTGCGCCGCAGCATGCTACCACCTTCTCCCCCTACAACTCACGACTTCTTGTTCTGACTAATCAGAAGCCGCGAGTCGTGGGCTCTCAACACTTCTCTACACAACGGAAAACTTCATCACCCCTCTTCGCTACCACGTACCAACCTAGTGGTTTCGGCAACCTGCCTCACTTACTCCCCTCTCTTCCCGCTGAACTACAATCTCCACCAACTGCCTCCACGCCTACTATGGTACCTACCACGCAGCAAACACCATAGGGAACCCCCCCTTCCGCCCAGTAACAACCAGAACCCGGCCCGGTCTGTACCTTTACAAACGCCCTCCTTACCGAAATAAAAGAAGATAGATAGGTAATAGGGGAGGTTATTTTAGCCCTCTCCCTTTACCTCAACCTAGCCCTTTTGCAGTTTAAACGAGGCCGGAAAAAGTACTAGGCCCTCCGGTTTAACTAAGAAATCCTCACCACTATTAAGAAAGCAATTGACCCCTGGAAATAATACTAAACCCCCCCCCTGTAATAGTAGATAGGTTAGATTTTAAGTAAATTAGGCGCTAGGAAGTCGGCCTAAACTACCACCGCCGCTACGTCCCTAAGCTTAAAACCATTACTAACTTCCCCCTCGCTACCCCCTAATTATACTAATACAATTAGGTCTGGTTGGAGCCAGCTCTCTAAGCTAGCGCTAACCCCGTTAGAAGGATAGTTTGAACGTAACCTATTATATTAACAAAATTAACTCGTAATGGTTAAATTTCCAACCCCCCCGTCCGCTAAGATTAATAACCTACTAATTAAAACCACCACTTCCCTATTTAATTACTAGCTCTTTTTAAAGTTGGATTAAAATAACTAAATCCGCAACCTCTAAGCTTTTAAGGTTAAGCTCTTTTTATATAATAAGGCTAAGGTTAATAATACCGACTTTACCTTTATTTTTAAAATAATAAGTGGGTAAGGGATAGTTATATTAAATAAAGCGCAACCCGCCCTTTTAAACGTAACTGGATTTATTATTATATTAAATATAGTATAGTATATTTATATAATCCTAGTAATTTTTAATAAATTTTAGATTATAAATAATACCTATTTAACGAAAGATTTATTAGTAAATAAAATATTAATAGTAACGAAATAGAAAATATTTTAATTGGCCCCCTTTAAATATATAGGAACCAACCTATACTACTTAATATAACTAGTCTCCCTAGAAGAAAAAATCCAACCTAGTTTTAAATTATTTAACTTTAAATTAGTAAAACTTGTAAAATAGAAAACCGTAATCTAATAATATATTAATTATTAGGAGTTCTACGGTCTAAAATTATACGAAAAACCTACTAGGTATAAGAATTACAACCTATTAGTATTAAATTATAGGTACGTTAAGGACCCCTTCCCTACCTATATTAACTACTAAGGCTTATACTAAGCTAATTATAACGCGTATATAGCTTACTTATTAATATCAAACGGTTAAATAGTTAAGTTAAGTAAGAAATAGCTTAAAGCAATATGTACCTTTAGTACCAAAATTATAATTATAATAAAAGTAGCGGTTAATTAAACCCTTAATACTAAAAGCAACTTATCCCCCCCTTTTCTTATAATAAGCGTAATTTACGGTAAGATCCCTAATTAAGTTACAAACCGCCTGGATTTAAAAATAACGGGAGCCCTTCCCGTTCCGGAGGCACTTACCCTGGAGGAATAACCCCTAATAAAGAAATATAGGCCCTATAAGCTCTATTTAGGGGAAAATTTTAACTTGTACTAATATGGTTTTATTAATAATAATAAGGCGCTGCTGTAACTATTTGACCCCTAGTACGGGCCCTTAATTCTACTAGAGCCCTTTCTAATTACCCTATTAGCCCTTAAAGTAGCGGCTTATATTACTTGGGAGTGTAACGCCTCCATTCCAACATTTAAACCTACCCCGGAACCTAATACGCAGGATTTATACCTACTAATAATTAACGAACTCGTAGCTTTTTTAACCCTAGCTAGGTGTAACTTATTTAACCTAGGCCCTACCATCCTACTCCGTTATATTAGAAACGGAGGTGTCTAAAAGCCCTAAGGGGGTTAGCTTTAGTATAAAGGAAATTTTTATAATATTATAACTTAATTGCTAAAATTCGGGTTTAATTATAAATAAAGCCCTGTAAATAGCTTTTAAGTAAAGTACGTAAGTTATAGTATTATAAGAGCCGTAGACCTATATAAAAGACGGCTATTAGTTACTTAAGTCGCATCCTTTATATAGGTTATACGTAATAATTAATATTAAGCTATAGTATATTATCTACGTTAATTAAACGTTTATTAGCTTAAACGTTTCCCCCCCTGGTTTTTATTAAACGGATATTAAAATCCGTTTAAAGGTAATTACGAATATATACTTTCCCCCCGCGAAGAGAAATATTACCAAGGGTTTTTTAGCTAAATTATTGCGCCCTAAGTAGTTAGTAATAGGAGATTTTAACGCTAAGTACCCTAGTTGGGAAATAAATATATATATAAACCCTAGGGGTTGTAAAGTGGTAGAGTAGGCGGTGGAACGGGGCCTATAGCTAATCCTATAAAACGAAGCTATATATAATTAAAAAGGGATATTTAACCTCGTTTTCCAAAGGTAATAGGTTATTATAGTATAGGTAACCTATAAATTTAAATATGGTTTAGATTATAGGGTAATTTAGACTGAAATTATAGCTGGCGAGAGCAACCTATTAGCTAGGTGGTTGGTATTAGAATGTTACTATAAGGATTTTATATAGGTAATATGCGCTTTAAGTTGGAATAACCTTCCCCCGTATATTATAATAAAGCTTAATAGGGCGGTTAGAAGCCTGTAGGAAGATTTAATATTAGTCGTTAGGGCTATAAGCGTTAAGGTGAAAGGCAGGTAATTGTTTAAATAATATACTCCGGATTACGCTAGAGCGAGAGCTAAGTTTAAAAGCGGCGTTATAACCTAATAATAGTATTACGTAGTTTTAAGAAAAGTTAAAAAAAAGTATTAGGTTTTTTTGGTTAATAGGGCGGTTAATAGCTAAAAAGCCTTTTAGTTAGTAATGTAAAAATTAGCTAGATTATAAGTTAAAACCCCCTTAATAATTATTAAAGGAGTAGTATTATTAGGAGAGGAATTTAAGGTCTACTTATTACGGTATTATTTGGGAAAGTAAGTAGAGGAGCTGTAATTGGCGGCCCTGTTAATAAGGCCCGTGGAGTATATGCTAGTTTTGTATAAGGTTATTATATAAAAAATGGATTATTACGCGTTATAAACGTTAAATAAAGCCCCGGGAAAGGATAAAATTATGGGTAAAATACTTGTTATAGCGTGGGACTTTGTAGGCCCCAAAGTTTACTACGTTTATAAAAACTTCCTAAAATTTAGGTACTACCTGGGAAAACTATAAATAGCCAAGGTAATTTTATTTTAAAACCTAAATGTAAAAACCTGACGGATCCGGTTAATTACCAGTTTATTTCTGTATTATTAATAATTAATAAGGGATTAAAACGGTTAGTAGCTAAGAGACTAATATACGTTATAACTAATTAGGAGTTTCTCTCACCCTAATACGTAGAAGCGACCCTAGTAATTAGAATCCCAGACCTAGCCTACGTGTTAGTATATAACCTAAAGAAGTTCCGAGCTAAGGGGCTTTATATAGGTATCTACCTACTAAATATAAAGGGTGGTTTTAATAACGTATAATATTACCTCCTTTTTAGGTAGCTGGAGAACTTAGGCTTCGCAATTAATTTAACCCGCTAGGTCTAATTTTTCCTAAGCTAATAATTATAGGATAGGGGACTTTCTTAGGGCTTACCCCTCTCCCTAATTTTCTTTATATTTTACCTTATAGGTATAATACGTAGGTGGGATTTCTTTAAGTATATAAATAATATATTTGTTAAATATAACGTAAAAATATTAATGGTGATAAGGGCGGGTCTGGTTACTAAAGTCTTTAGGGTGCTGGAAACGTTGGCGTTACTATACTACCCGGTAACCCTAATTAAGATAAAGTACCTAGTAATAACCCTAGGCGTGATAACGCCCCCAAAGCTATTACTTATAACGGGCTTATCAGTATTATACCCGAGAACTAAAGTATAATAGTTGGGCTTCTAACTTGATAATTAATTAAAATTTAACGTATATATCAGATATTGGGCCAGTAAGGTAGGAGCTATAGTAACGTACCTATATGGGCTTAATAAGATTATAAGGGGAGTCCCCTTAGTATAAGTAGTAATAATTATAAAAGTTTACGTAAGCGAAATAGCCTTATATAAAATAGAAGTTTAGAGGAGACTTTATAAACCCTAGGCGTAATATTTTACGTAGTTAAATAAATCTTTAAAGTAAATAATTAAAGCGATAATTCCAGTATACCATATTACTTAGGCGGTAGTATTATATTATAAAAGCGGTGTCCTTTCGGTAATGCTAAAAGTAGTTAAAAGGTAGGAGAGGTGGTAGCTTTAGCTAGTAGCCGCCTTAAAGCACTTACCGTACTACGCCTTTGGGTAGTTATAGTAACTAGCCAAAGTTAGAAAGAACGCCGCCCTAAGAGGAACGAACCTTTAAAAGCTATAAAAAAACGTGTTTAAAACCTAGTAATAAAACTTTCCTACCCTAGACCGATTACTACTAGTTGGGTTCTCGTAATTAAATAGGAAAAAATAATTTTAAGTAGTTAAAAAACTGGAGGCTGAAGTATTATTAAAGTTGGTATTATTATATATAAATAGATTTAAGGTTAAAAGATAAAAGGAGGCCAGTTAAGTAGTATCTATATAAAAAAACGGTAAAGAGGTAGAGGTTTTTAGCAGGAAATTAGGTTACGTTAAGGTATTTAATGTAAAGGTAGTTGCCTTAATTATTACGTTGGATATAGTAGCCGCCAAGGAGCGAATTTTAGTTTTTTCCGATTTTTAGGTAGTAGTGAGCGTAGTAAGTAAAAGGTTCTCGCCCTTAAGTTAACTTGTAGTAAAAAGGGTTTTTAACGGCCTATAACGTTTTAATATTAGGTTATACTAATACCCGGTATACGTTGGAATTAAAAGTAATAAAAGAGCGGATTAATTAATTAAACTCGCTATAACCCCGGGAGTGGAACCCAAAGGGCTTCCTACTTACGCGTACGTTAAAGCCGAAGCAAAGAAACGGTATAAATAAAAAGTTTAGGAGTAGTAAAGTAAAGTAAAACCTACTAGGTATGGCGTATTAAAATTAGGATTATACCCAGACGCCCTTAATATTATAAGGTTTAGGATAAGTAAAATTATTTAATACTGTACGGGGTATGGCCCGTATATAAGCTACTTAAGGAGGTTCGGTAAAAAAGGAACTTTAGTATATAGCTATAGCGTATTATAGGAACCATAATACCTATCGTATTACCGGGAGCTGGCAGTATATTGAATGGCGGTACGGGAGGCGTGCTAGGTGGGGAAGCGAAGGAAAGAAACGGTTCTAAGTACCAAGGAACTGTACAAGGTAATGGTTGGAAAGTAGGCGTTAAGGTTCTTCCCCAAGTAGAGGCCAAGGTTGGTCTACAAGCCCTACTGGCGTAAGAAAGGTTGGCTTAATGCGTTTTACCGCCGGGGGCGGTAGGTAGGCAGCGGAGGAAGCGAGACCCGAACTAGCGGGGGGGTGTTATGTAATCACTCAGGTGGTAGCGCTGCCAACCCTGGCCTACGGCCAGGGCGGGCCACCCTAAAGTAAATTGAATTGAATTGAATTGCGCCGCAGCATGCTGAATTGCTTCAACTCTAGCTGAGGACCTAAAGTGGTCCCATGTATAAAAATAGCCAAAATATGTCCTACTTTTAAAATAACAGTCTTGTATTCGTATTCTTTACCTAGGCACTAAAGATTTCTATAACTCAAGTCTCGCGCTTTCTAAAATCTGTGGAATTAGAAGAATTTACATCTGTGGCACATCGATGGCAGGCTGTAAACCTGCGAATTGCGCAACCAGCTATTTCATTTTATTTGACAACTGGCAAGCCTGACGAGCTCCTAGAGGTTGACCTCGATATGCTTAGGAAGTAAACGGCCGGAAGGAATTCGCTCAGCATTCCATAGGCAATTGATTAAACAGGCGCGAGCCTAGTACACAACGGGCTCAGCGTTGTATTTGCTGGCACGATGAGTTTCCGAACCATCCCAGTGAACCACGTATCCACGCCTCCATGATGTTCTGGTCGGAATACGGAGCCCCCTTCTTTGTGACACCTTGTACTCCTGTCTTGCACAGAGGTGGCAGAATCTCGCTGAGCGCCAATTGGTCTTGGGCTTGGCCGGCGCGACTGGCTGAATGGTTCGTTTCCCGCCTGCTTATCTCCCCAAGATACCTTCCCGGCCCTGCTCGAGAGCAACGTTGACAAGGCCTGACCCCCTCTACACGTTTCTAGATCGCGCCGCATCCACGATTACCGGTCTTGACTGTCCTTAAAATACCATCACTATTCTCAGCGCCATACTGGGGCTAAATGGTGTCTGTGCTTAAAGATTTATTCCTAATTAGACTCTATTGAAGATGGAAAAACATCAGTCATGAAGTTCATATGTCTTAAATTCTAGATTGCGCTAAAGTGAAACGATAATTTGTAGGACTATCTTAAGCTTCAGCGGTGTCCTCCTCGTCCGACATTGAACCTTGGGTTATGCCAGCCCACTACCATTCGAGAACCATTCTTCCTTCCTTCTTCTCTTTTGCCCCTCCTTCTTCCCACTTCATTGAGCATTCTTCTTTCGTCTTCCATCGTTCCCCGTCCTTCTTCCTCTTCTGGACAGAAGTCGATCTTCTGTTGCAATGCCCTATGGATACCATAGCCGTCGTTTGGGAATGATGACTGGATGTCCTTAGATAGTTTTCCGACCGCAATTGATGTTATCTTGTGCTTGAAAATATTGGCCACTGACTGGGGGCGGCAGATGTTGATTTCGTCCAACTGATCCTCCGGAATCATATCACCTTCGAATTCCACCCGCAGTCTATCAACAAGGCTCTGAAGTAGAGGCTTAGAGAGCCCAATCCACTGGGAAGGTGGGAGTTCAGACAGCACAGCAAGTGAGTGTGCCAAAGGGTGAAGCTGCATCGGCGATTCACGTGCCATCGAAGATGCAAATTGAAGCAAGTGGCAGATAATCTTGTTCTGACGCTCTGTGCCAGAGACGAGAAGAAGATAACATACGTAGGGGAGGAAAAGAAGTGTTCCGCGATCCAGAACAGTTCTTACCATGTTACACCCAGCATCGAAGTGGGCGAAAGCTTCGGCCATGTGTGTGTCGGGATTTGCTGTGAGAAGTTTCTGGCCATTGGCGATGTGGTGAAAGAATATCTCAACCTCACCGACTTCGCAATGTAGGCTTTTGTGTCTCCTATTAGTGTCCTCGCAGATAGCATCATAATACTTGCGGCCAAGGAGTAGGAGTTGGTCGAGACGATGGAACGGAGAGGGCAGCGCTAAGGACATATCCATCAGGTTGGGATCCGTCGTAGCAGCGATGGTATTGCCACCAGGGATGCTAGAACCAAGTTGGTCCACCTGTGTAAGGGGTGGATATTCTGACACTGAACCCTGCGGTGCGGGGGTGCGGCAGGTGATATGTGTCGTACGTGCTCCTGAGAACGCGCTGTGTGCGAGGCTTCTTAAGTTGTCGACACCCTTACGGTGAAAGTATCTCTTGATTTCTTCGAATGGGACAAGTCGATTCCTGACAAGAAAAACTGTCCTTTTTCCTTGGGATTCGCGCTCGTAGTAAAGTCTCAGTGCGTGCCGCATGTCGGCCTCTTTGAGGTTTCGGTGCAGGTCCCAAAGGCGGATCTTCTTCTTGAGCATCGCCTCGCTAAAGAACATGATTTAGTGTTTTGTGTCATATGAAAGTAAAGGCGGATGTATCTTGTACCTTGGGTAGAAGGAACGCTGCCGGGCGAGCTCGGCTCTGAGTTTGTGAAAACTCACCCCGTTATCCCGGTAATGCAGGGTGATGATGTCTCGCTGTTCCTCCCACTGCTCTTTGGTATAAGACCTTGCCGGCATGGTAACAGCAGTATAAGAAATGATGGATTCCATGACTCAGCTCGTCATAACCGATGTGATGGAGACCTAGTGAGGGAGATGTACTACTGTGGCTGCTCGGCTGAAACACACAAACAGCGAGGGTGAAACAGAAGGAGTTGCGTATGAATAGTCGAATGCCAGAGGTTGTCAATAGGAGAGGACGTTGATGGGACAGGGGGACTCTCTTACCTTTATGTAGTTATATAGGCCGCGGATCTCCCGGAGACTCCAAGTGGCATGCCTCAGCCCCACCCAAAAGTTTCCCGCAGCAGAATGTACCAGAGTTCGTGCAGCTATTTAAGCCAGCGCTATTGGACAACCAAAGTTTGTTACTGTCCGATAAGCCAATCAAGTCAATACGATGCAGCCAGTTTGCTTTAGATCTCCGGAAGCGCCTACCAATGGTCTTTCCTCACTGCCTTCTTGGCCAAGGGCTCCCCACCAAGACATACTGAGGGTATAGCGCCTGCGTCATTTCCATTCTTTTGATCCCTGTTCTGGCATAACCCCTGTCGAGTGTCACGGCGGTGGCTGATCCGGAGGCAAGAATCTAGTCAATTCATGTAATTGTTGGATGAGGAAAGAAAGGTCTGGAGCTGGAGGCTCCCTCAGGTCCAGCCTTTGCGGGCGAATGCGCCTCATTCCCAATCAGGCCTAGTGCCTAGTCACGTGCGCCAAGGCCCGAGTGGTCTTGGCACCACGAGGTGGTCTAAGCCGAGGGGTAGTGGGGGCAACCTCCGAGGCACCGCAATGTCCTACAGCACAATTCTTCCCCGAATTTCCCTTGCTTCAGAGCCGGAATTGGTAAACAAGATTCTATGTGGCGATCTCGAGCCTATTCAGGGCTGGAAAGCGCTTAGTGACCGGTGCGCGATGACGGCACGTCGTATAGGAATAAGGTACGCCGGCGTATTATGCTGCAAATAACTACAAGCCGTCGAGGAGCGCCCACTTTGTACGCCGATACGTCGAGGAGCTCCTCGGGAACGATGACGAAGGGTAGAAGTCGCTCTTGATGGCGGGCTGGCGGAAAATATCTTTTCGTAATTAGAGCATTGCGTGAATAGAGAGATGACCGCCCAATGGTTTTGTAGTCTGCTGGAAAGAATTGGAGCGCAAAGACAACTCCAGGGGGCCAGGACAGGAGGTGGCATTAGCACCGATGGAGACGCTAGATAAGTGCGAAGCGAGGAATCCCTTAACCGGCATTACTGAAACAAGAGGGTCCCCTCATTAAAAAGGGGTAGAATAACACGATTGAGATTCAAACCATAGGTGGCTTTCGTTCATGTTCGAAGGCTGAACTCTCAGTTGAGCCGAGGCTTGGTGATGTGGCATCGCGATAATCAAAAGGGAAGAAGAGTTCATTGTTTTTTTAATTAAAAAAAGGGTTGCATACCAAAAGCATTGTTAGTATTCTTCAGTTGCTATACTCATCCACCGACAGGAGCGCGACAGGCTTGACCATCATATTGACGACAGACGCATGTTTTTTTTTGCAGGTTGCCTTCACTCTCGCATCTAAGAACGACGATAAGTTTGCCAGCAGTATTAAAGGCGATAGTTGCTCACTATTTGCTTAGACACCTCCTTCTCATACTTAACCATCTTAGTCAGGAACAACCGCCCGTCAGGCTCGAGGGCACCAATCCCGGCATCCTCCCGTTTCCCAATAACAGCAGATTTTATATCCCTCCTTAACCGCCGTCGTCTTGCTATAGTCAACAAGTGGCGTCAAGGGGATTTGAGCGATAAAGGGCTAATTTAGTCATCGGGTCAGCTAAGTCGGTCCGCTTGCAACGAAACTAGTATAATGCCGTCGCCGTTATCGTTGCTTTCGACTAAAGTTTTAATCAGAAGCAGCCGACCTACACAGACATCCGGCCAAAAAAAGGAAATCAAAAAAAAATCAAGAAGATTATGTTCATTAAACCAAAAAATTAGTTTATCATGTAGAACTCCGCCGACGCCGCAGCCCAAGCCGCCGCCGACCAGCCGCATCTCTCCTGGTGCCTGTGCGGGGACACCCGCCTCTGTCCCTTGGCCCCAGCCGACCTCACTGCTCAGTGAGTTGCCCCAACAAATTGTGCCCTCCCTTACCTGTCTGATACTATTCTGATTATCATGATCATATCTGATGTTGTTGTCGTTATCGCCACCGAAGCCGTACCCATCTCAACCGACATAGTCAATAAATCCTTTAAACACTTCGTAATCAGGCATCCCCCGCGTATATACCAGCACCCATCACACGGCACCGATTCCCACCATAGTAGTCGCCGCCCACAAACACCATTCTTTCCAAACACTCAACACACATCCAGTACTTCAAAATGGGCTCATAAAGCCAGAAGGAGGTATAGCCACGATCATGCACCCAAGACCAAGACGGTTAATATTTGACATGCTCATACCCGTTGAAAGCGCTCAGCATCCTGGAAAATACTCACATCAAGCTACACGGTAAATGCAGACTTGCTAAAAGGTTTAATAACTTCAGATAGGACAAACACAGGAAGTATTAATGCGCGTGTTTTTTCCCAATATTTCGTACTGTCGGATTTACCACACCAATAATTAGATGGCCAAAAGACTGTTGTATTCGGCTGTTCTGGAGAGTGTCTGCACTCCCCAGACGATCTAGAAGACTCTGTACTGCGCACAAGCCCCCTATCCAGGGGGTAGAACCACAGACCTTCGGCAACCTCCGTCATGTGGATAATTCAACACGTACTATGCAAGGACATGTACTAGTATATTGCATGTACTGGGATCCTGTGGGACATCCCATTGGTGCTGTCCCAAACTTCAAGCTGGGGTACCATATATCATCCCACCGGTACTAGTATATCATGTACCATCCCAAATTCCGAGTTGGGTATTGTGCACCATCCCAGGGCATATACTGGTATATTTTAGGCCAAAATCTAGGACTGTAGTCCAGGATTCCGGCCATTAAGTTACTGTCGCCTCTTAGCAGTTTCCAACCACGGTCCCAAATTTAGGCCATAACTTGCCCGTCTTCGCTATCCTTACAAATTACGCGTCGTCTGCTTTCTATCGATAGGAAAGTTTAGCCGGGGGGGGGGCTGAAAAGGGGCCTCTGAGGCTGTGCGGCGGTGGTGTACGGGATCACCCCAGCTCAGGGAAGAATCAGGGAGAGCTCAGGACAAATCAGCCACAGCTCACCCCAGCTCACCCCAGCTCACGATTGCGAACGAAAAAGGAAATTTTTTGTGCCCAGATTCGTCTCAGATAACCAACCTGATCTAAATCGTGTAACAACACTGCACATTGTCACCCCCAGGACATTTGTTCCTACAGCAATCAGTCAACATACTGCCCAATTTTCTAGCAAGGGGAAACGAACTTGACGCGGCCCGATAGAGGTTTGAAGCTATCGCACTTCTTGATCGTTGCGCACACCCCTTCTCTCGACCCGGGTGCATCGCAAGAGAAGTTCTTGATGCAGCATTTGTTGTTGGCGCCGCCTAAAACCAACAGTCAATCGGCCAGTTAGTTAGCAGGTGTTCAATGGTCACTCGAGGGGGGTAAAGTGGAGATATAGATGTGATGCTTACCGGAACAGAGACCGCTCTTGACATAGGCCCAATTCTCTTCGCATTCCTTGGGATCCATACAGGTGCCGCGGGCTATCTGTGTTTTTTTTTTTCTATCTCAGCAACTTTTTGCTCGAAATGAAATGAGGACTTTGTAGAGTGTGTAACATACCCCGTACCCGTCGGTTTGGTAAGAACAACTCTCGGCTGTTGTGGTTGCGAAGAAGAGCGCGAGAGAGGCAAAGTTGGAGAGCTTCATTCTTGAGTTTTTTTTTTGCGGTAGTTAATAAATTTGTGCTTTGACAAAAAAAGTCAGTGTACTCGAATGCCAAATTAATTGTGAACTGCCCGTATTGTTATCAGGATACAAGCGCAATCAAATACTCTTTGTGAAATCGGACTCGGTATGATTTGCACCCGTATTACTTATTACTCCGTCCACCGTAACGTCCTCGCTTGCTTGTGATTGTCAATGACAACATTTTGTGCTAGGGAGTCTAGACTTGATGCAACCCTGTCAAGGGAACTCTGTTCCGGCGGGAGGGAGCTATTCTGTTCTGTCCTAGTTAAAATCGTAGTTGATGTAGCCAAGTCTCACAAGTAGAGCTGCTCTGTAGTGGGGAATGCAGGTGCGTTGCATTATTGCCATCCCCCATGCCAGTCCACCACGTCGGGAAAGCCATGGCAGGTTCACCTGCATGCCGAGACGGTTGCAATGCTACGTTGTACGCCTGAATATTGCATTGAAGAATGGGACCTTCCATGGTGAGGTTAGACAGTCTGTGTAAGGGACGGGGTTGCATGGGAGGTAAGCTGAACTCAAGCTTTTGCCTTTTATTTCAGCCTAGGTAGTAATCTGAGACGAATCTGGGTATACGAAATTTCCTATTTCGTTCGTAGTCCTGAACTTCCCCTGATTCTTCCCTGAGCTGGGGTGATCCCATACGTTGCCGCTGCGCAACCTCAGAGGCCCATTTTTAGTTCTCTACGCTAAAGTTTTCTTTCGATCTCCCCCGTATCGTCTATGTTTCTGGCATATACTGGTACATTGTGGGATAGTACGTAACACCCTAGTTTAAGTAACATCCTAGTACTAAAATCGGCATGGTATTAGTGAACCAGTATATATAGAGATAATACATAAATTGTAACGGGGCTCCTCAACGAGGGGTCGCTGCGTTGCCAGTTCCAGGCATCGCCGGTCCCGGAGCGCTGCCGGATGCGGGGTGCTGCATTGGCGATTGACAACACGGGGCTTCCGGATTTGGAAGCTGTGATCTTGTATAAAGAGGCTGGTGGCCTCCCTCTGATCAGAGGAAGGCCACGTTCCAATTGATATTTTTGAACCACTTAGACCTACGCGTAATCCCTTCCCACAAATTCATGACGATAAATAAAGAAAGGCCATCTGGTTTTGCCAAGAAGGGCACGCAAAATAGAAGCAATACAATAAAACAGTTCTAGCCCGTTCAGATCCACCGAATCTAGTGTGCAGCGCTTCTGACATGGCAGATGCGTAAAAAGCAATACGTCTGGCAGGTTTCCTTGAAATTTTGCTCGCCGCCACTACTTTACTCATTAGTACTCCTCTGGCCATTGAATGAACCTGAAAATTTCGTCCTCTGGGTCCTCCTCATCCTCTAGACCCTCCTCATCCACTAAGTCCGCCTCGTCCTCTAGATCAATCTCACAAATGTGGTCCTGTTGAAAGAGTACCATGTCCTCTTCATTCCATTGCCTGACGTTTTTAAGTAGTTTGGCTGCGGCTACGTGGGCGCCGCTCATAGCAAATTTGACTGCTCGCACGTATTGCCGTCTCGCCGATCCTTCTGTTGACACACCCGCGGTTAAGAGGAGCTGAAGTACGTCAATCCTTCCGTACTCGGCGGCGGCTTCAAGCGCTGTTCGCCCCATCGCCGGGCTTGGCGCGTCATAGTCCGCTCCAAGTTCTAGCAGCTTGCGAACAAGACCTATAGATCCTCTAATAGCTGCCATCTGTAGGGCGGTTGCTCCCCACCGAGTAGCTGCAGGGCCATTTACGTCAGCATTATTCCTGAGGAGAATATCCACGAGCTCAAAGTCGTCGTTTTCGATAGCAGCCACTAGCGCAGTTCTTCCCCGTGATGGGCTAGGATGTGCATTCACGTCCGCCCCATGCAGGAGCAGAAGTTGAACTATGCCTGCGTGCCTCTTCGTGGCTGCGGATTGGAGAGGCGTGTGTTCATCTGGATCGCGATCATTTACGTCTGCTCCAGCATCTATCAGGGCCTTCAAGATGTTCAAGGACCCCCGCGTAGCTGCCGACAAGACGGCGTGCCTGTCCGGGTGATAGCCTCGGCGAAGAAAAAGACCGACCAACTCCGCGTCATTCGTCTCCACTGCAACTTCAAGTGGTGTGGACCTGTCCGCGCAACCCAGATGGTAGAGAAAACGCCATGTCCGGGTTTTAACCCGAAATTCAAGCAGATCAGAGAAAGCACCTCGATCTGTCATGCAGGACTTGGGTGTCAATCCTATACCGAACATCATCTCTATGAGTTTCTGGTTGCGATACCAGGCTGCGATTCCGAGCGCGGTTCCTTCTAGGTCGTCTTCACAGTGGAGGTATGGCCGGAGGCTCAGTAGCCGCTCAAGAAGGGACGTGTCCGATGTGTCAACCGCGATTCGCACGGCCTCGCACAATGCCCCGGAATCATAAGATCGGGTGCGGTTAAGGATCCAGTGTGCTAGGGAAATATCATCCACGGAAAGGGATCTTTCGAGTGCGGAAGCGCCAAAGTCGTCCACCTCCTCTGGCTGAAAATATGGCTCTAAGAGAGAGACAAGTGGTTGATGTCGTGTTCTAATTGCCATGGTAAATTCGCCGCCAAACACACGAGCTCCTGCGTTCAGGAGAAGTACCGTGGCGTCATAGTTGGCCCCAATAATTGCAGCTTGGAGAGCGGTTTCGCCCATTATATCTCTCTCAAACATCGGCGAATGACTGTAGTCATTCACCCTGGCTCCATGATCCAGCAATAGTTGCACAACATTGACATTTCCTGCATAAGCAGCAAGCTGGAGGGCTGTTGGAAATTTAACCCGGTTCTTGTCGCTTGGAAGTCGGTTTGGCCGCGCACCTCGTCGGATTAACTCTGCGCAAATATTGAATCGCCCTTGCCGTGCGGCAGCCGATAAAGCCGAAACTCCACTCTCATCCTCGTAGTTTAAGTCGATCGCGTAACTCATCAAAAGACTGGCAATGATATCATTACCATCTCCAATCGCCAAAACTAGCGCCTTCTGGTAGAAGCTGTCCGGTTGGCGGTCCGCTAAGGCGGCGAGAAGTCTCCGCGCGACTTGAAGATTCCGAACCGCAGCAAGTGGACGGAACCATCCGCTGTCCATGTATGCCCCAGATTCTAAGAATAGTTCAACCAGGTCGAAGTTTCCAAGAACGGCTGCGATTTCTAACGGTGACCTTGCCTTGCGGCGAGTTTCGTTTATAGCGGCGCCTTTTGATAGAAGGGTTTGGACCAACTCCATGCCGTCAGCTGGAAAAGAGCGGCTGAGTGAGGTAGCGAGCGCGAGCGGAGACCAATCGTCGAATTGAACCGTCTTGTTAACATCAGCCCCTCGATTAAGGAGGAGTATGGCAAGACTGAAATCTCCGCAATGAATTGCATGTTGAAGTGGTGTGACAGAACTCTGCCCAAAGTCGGTGCTATAATAACCAATCTCTTTGATATCGCAGAGTGACCTCAACGAGTCCTGGAATCCCACTGGATGGTTCGCGTCGATGCCCGCATCCAACATGGCCTCGATAACTGGCAGGTCTCGTACTCTGACTGCGCTCCCAAACAGCTTCCCGACAAGCGCCTGCGCCGTTGGCTGTTCCGAGATCGCCATCTGTTGCAGTGTAGCAGAGCTTCTAAGTGCCGTAGACATGAGCGTTTGTACGACCCACTTATCATCTGAATCTTGGTCTCGACTGTGCAGTTCTTCGTGTAGGTTGTTGGAGAGTGCATATAGAAACACTTCCAGTGAGGACAGCGACTGACCACCGCCGGGGCGTGATAGTTCCTCCGCCATGCGAAGATGGTCCCCAGCCTCCCTCTCTGGCATCTTGGAGTTGAGATGTAAAAGGATCCGTGACTCGGAAGACCATGTTGAGGCCGTATACGCCCCGCTGGTCCTTACCAAAGATCGCAGAACCAAGTCAGTTACAGGACGTTTGGCTTTCAACGTCCCCATAGACAGATGGATTGACTTGGTGACGTCTAAAACGAATCAGTCTTTGAGAAAAACAAAGCGGGATGAAACATGCGTCTACTTTACCTTTCATCATTCCGGCATGGGACTGCAACCAGGGAAGATTCTGTGGGTACGCAGCATACAGAACGGCAGTTAGCGCCTGTTCCCTCCCCGGTGTAGTTATCAGTCCCCCGTGGGCTGATATAAAGCAGGTGTTGGTTAACAAGTCACCATCGATAGAAGGGTTCAGAGGCGAAGGAGAACGGGTCACGATGTCGAAGTCCGGGGGGGTCCGCGGCGTTGGCACTGAGCACAAGTGTCAGTTAATCTTGACCAAATAGGGGAATGCAGTAGAAGCTCACTTTGTTCTAAAGCTTCCTTCTCTTGGAAGGTTGTGAATCCCTGCCAGCCGAGTACTCTCTCTGACACCAGATTCCCATGAAAATAGACTTTGGCTTTTTGCCCCCTCCTTTTCGCTTTTTCGACCTTGTAAGCAATGATCCTGACATCTTCAGGCCGGGCCTTGACGTATTTTGTGAAGCCCCATCGCTTGAGCTGTGTCTCGTACTGAGATTTTCTGGATATTGTCAGTGCCGGAGCTATTGATGGCTATTAAGCTTGAGTTGGGTCCTGACGTCTTTTTGTGGCCGAAGTGCCTGCTCATCAGGTCCATCACCCCATTGGGACCGCCAAGATGCCGGTTCTCGACAATATAGAGATATTGAATCGCCTCTTTGAGCCGTGCCCAGTCCTCTGAAGGTAGGTTATCGCACATTGTTGAATCAGATTCGATATGACCCGAATTGAAGTTTCTTGAGCAAGTGAAAAAAAGTTGTGAAAAGAAAATTATTAGCACCACAGGCTTTGGTGATCCTTAAGAAATGCAAAGATGAGCAAAGGTGGCAGGTTAAGCTTCCTGCTGTATCGTTTAATTGGCGGTGGGCCTTTTTTGGTTTCTAAGCCTCTTCCCCTCCATGTACACAAAATGGTGCTTGAGGAACATGCTCAAGCTCCATGGTTGGTCGATGACAAAATCTGGATGCTCCTGGTTGGTCGACGACAAAATCCGGATGCCCCTGGTTGGTCAACAACAAAATCTGGATGCCTCTGGTTGGTCAACGACAAAATCTGGATGCCTTTGTCAGGGACACACTTTTTTCGGGCGGCCAATAGCACCACAGCAGCCCCACCAAAATTTGCGAGGTGGAATCATCACACACTGACCGTCATCGACCAATCAAAACTGTGAAAGTGGGGTCCGAGCATGCAGCCCTAGCAATGCCGCCATTTGCCATCATCGTTGCCAGATATCCAACTCTTTACAATTCAATAAAGCTGTTGCAACTCACACCATTTCCACCAATCAAAAGTGCAGGGTTTCTGAAGAGAAACTCATTTCAGCCATCTTTATCTATGGGACCAATTCTGGGCCCACTCCGCTAGAGTTGAGGTAACTCAGCATGCTTGCAGCGCAGCCTACCAAAAATGGTGATCAGGGTGAACAAAGGTGGGCCAGCCTGCAGCAAATCCTGAGGGGAGACTGAGCCGAGCCTGAGCCTAGGTATGTTACTCTCCGCAAATCCCTTCACAAATTGTGTTCCAGATATGTACAATGTTTCCAACTTCCCCAGCTCACATATTGCCTCCGTCTGGTCGTTGTTGCTACATCAAGTGAACTGCGAAAAGAATTTCCACACCTCATTGATGCTCCAGCTGTTGGCGCCACCATCACCGCCCGAGTCATTGGGAAGCGCGACATGGTCTCCGTCAAACGCCGCAAACGTCACGGGGAACCCTTCCTTGCAGGAATACTCGGTCGTGATATGTGGTTGTCTGCTGTTGCGACCGGGCTCGGGCGCGTTCTTGCTTTGGCATCCGTTGCGACGGAGCATGTTGTCGCGAAGCTGCTTGCCCATGGAGGGGTTGAGAACACTGTCGCGCACGCCATGTTGGCTGTAGAATGCCTGGATTGCCATTTTGTCAGCTGCATGCCATTTCGGGTTCCTAGATGCTTGCCGGGTTGTCGCAACTGTGATGTATTCGTGGGCACAGTCGCGATAGTAGTTCTATAGCCAGGGGGGAAAGACAAAAAAGATTAGGTAAAGAAAGGGGGCAGATCTTACCACTGGCTCAGTTCCACCGCTGCATCCGCTAAGCTGCGCGCCAGACAGGACAGCCACCGCACGAAAGACGTTAGGCCGAGAGCAGGCCAGAGAGTACGACATGGCGGCGCCATAGCTGAAGCCCAAGCTGAAGATGAGCTTCTCGTTGATGCACAGGTCGTCGGAAAGGGTCTTGACCAGGTTGTCGAAGAAGGTGACGTCTTCACCACCCGAGTTGGCCCAACCCTTGTTTAGTCCATCGGGGGCCACAAAGATGGCTGTGTCGCCGGCAAGCTTCCGGAGTCCGTAGTAGGGGGCCGACCCGCCGTCGACGGCCTGGTAATCGGCATCACGCCAGTGGACGCCAAAGATGAGACGATGAGGCTTAGTCCTGTCGTAGTTGCTGGGAAGACGCAGGATCCATCGCCGGCTCTTGCCGTTGACCGTCATGGTACGGGTTCCGCTGGTGAGGGTTGGGGCTTTGCCGCAGCCAGCCGTGGCGGCTTGAACGAGCCCCACGCTGAAGGCGAGGAGGGCCACGAGGCCAAAGATCCTCTGGAAAAACAGATGCGAAGCAGCCATGATGACGTATTTCCACTAACCGTAGCAAGCTGCCGACCCGTGCGTGCTATGCTATCAAATGCAGGACTGACTACCTACCTAGGTAGATATACACCTGTACAAGCTGGTTGCAGAGCCGTCAGAGATATATCCCCAAAGGTTCGAGGAAATACTTTTATACAAAGCCAACAACTGCCGAATTCATCTGCCGAAGATCTTCTCTTTTTTTGTCTTGTCAAACCATTATGAATTTTTTTGGAGGCTTGGGTGTCACTTTCTCCTCTCCTCCTCTTCTCCTCCCCTCCGCTGGCTGGGCTGGCTTTGTTGCCAAGCGGGATTCGATTTGCTAAATATTTCCCGAATCCGACCGGAAGACGGTTTGGTGAAAAAGGACTGAATGGGGTAAAAGAACCTGGGGTGCAGAGTTAGGCGCTCGAATCGGGTAAATTCCTCCCCGCCGCACATTTGACGTTTGATGTCTACCTACCCCAGCGGTTCCAGGTCCACGGAGCAATGTTTATATTGCTGGCGCGTAATTTGCCTTTGCCGTTTTGGTCTTGATAAAATGCCAAAGGAAAATGGAGAATCATGGGGCTCGGAACGGGTATGGAAAATATAGCAGACCAAGATCTGGAAAACTTCCACCGAGATTACAATTGAGAAATTGATGTCCCGGCTCCAGTCTCCACTGTCCGATGACATGACATTTCCGTCTGTCATTTTCGTCAATAGAAAGCTAACGGGCTTGGTAGAAAACGTTGATCTCTCTAGGCTGAGTTTGTCTCTGGAAATTCAGCCGGCTTGTGGATGGCTACCATACTGAATTGATGAGAAATGGACCTCAAGAAAGCACAACAAACATACGCGGAAACAAAAATCATGGTAGCCATTCAAACCAGCTGGGCTTCCGCGTAAACACCTCCTCATGACAGGTGATCAGCAACACGCCAACCAGAACCCACAAAAACAAATACATGAGATCCATGACGTAAACGCAAAGCAGCTGTCTTTTTCGTCGCGACACCCCTTTGCGACGAAGGACAGGAACCAACATGGTTAGCAAAAACAGAGGAACTAGCGCTGGAAGGGTTGCCAGCTGTACGCATAGCATGATCATTTCTCGACGTCTTTCAGACAAGGGGGTTGGTCTCTTGTTCGCCAGAACCCAAGAACTCGTTTGTTGAATGCGGGGAAATGCCACCCGGAAGATAACCCCATTCAGCGCGAGGATGATGGTCTGGTAAACGAGGTCAAGTCGAGTTGCATCGCCGCCCATTTGGTTTGGAAAATAATGGATGGTGACGGATAAAAGCACGTTTAAGCTCGCAATGGTGCGTTCTTCAATGTTTTTCTTTGTTGTTGTTGATGATAACCATGGGATGTTGCTGGCTACAGCCTGGACGACTTCAATAACCCCCCAGGAGAATAGAAATAACATGCCAACAAGCGTGGTTTCGGGTGTGCCCTCGACAAAACAGAGCTTGAGTGCGGAAATGAAGGTTGTGACGACGGTTGCGAGGCTGATCAGTCGCCCAACGTATCGGGGGTTGGCTACCCTTTCATCGCGAACAATTTCCGCAGCGGTCTTGTCGGCGATGAGGACGTAGTTGGGGTGCCGGTATATGAGGACAGCACGGCAGGCTCCTCGGATACTCCCACTACGTGCGGCAAGCCAGAATGTAACGGCTAGGACGCCAAGTGCTTCGAGAGCGCCGAGAAAGGGAGCCAGTCTCCAGAGACGGAAACCGGCGGCGCGATCGAAAAGCGAACCAGGCGGCTGGATGAGGAGGCTGATGGAAAGTAAAAGTAACGCAGAAAAGGTGTTGGCCTGTGAGAAGGTGCTTGGCGGCTGAAGAGGAACAGGCTGTCCGATACCCGCTTCCGTAGTACGTGGATCTAATAAATATTTGGCTCGGATTGCGGGATCTTCGTCGCTGATATGTCCATCGTCTGTTGGTCTGTAGTGGTATCTCAGACCCAATTCGTACTTGAGAGGTTTCTCGTGCGATGCGGGAACATTCCGGATAAACATGGCAGCCCAACGCACCGCAACGAGTTTTTGATCCGTGGGAAGAAAGTCGTTGGCGACGTACGAGGGTGTGTCATCCCCATAATTCTTCTGTTCGATATGCCAGTCGAATCCTTCCAAATTGTCATTAGGATCCGCGATACCCTGGACTTTGGTACACCAGCGAGCTCGCGTTTGCTGGGGCCAGATGGAGGAGAATTGTAGGCCGTTGGGACACCAAGGTCGCGGGAGGGTAAAGATTCGAATATGATTGCGGTATTCTCGGTGGGTAAAGTTACGCCAGCCCAGACTTGTATTGGACTCGGGCTCCCCGTAGAACAGACAGTATAGGTAATTGCAAATAGTATCCTCCGGCTCGGGAGCAGAGATCTTGACGAGGTAGACGGAGATGGAAATTGCAATATCTTGGTCGACGTGCTGGCTGTACAGATGAAGACCCGTGTATGTACGGCCATGCCACTGGAACTCGGCGACGTCAATTGTGGTTGGGAGATGTCGCACATCGATAATGCAGTCATCGTTGGGGAGATCAAGAATAAACGCTGCAACAAGACCGGCTGATAATTGAAGCGATGGGTCAATGAAACTGCGACTTTTATCCCGGCAAAAATGGGTTGTAAAACTTACTGCGACGATAGATGAGCTTCTCAGCCGATGGGAATGAGAAACTTGGCATGCTCATTGTCAGTAATAGTAACAGAGTTATTGTTCTGGGTAGCATGGCTCTGAACGGGGTTGTGATGATCTCGGTTCCCTTCTTTCACATTTGCAACTAGTGAAGAATTTGCCAAGCCGACCCGGCTTCTTAGGCATGTCGGGGTTGTAGATGGCTAGTTTACTTTGTGATAACAGCCCTATTTTCCATCGACCTTCCCTTCTGTGGCTGTGTTTCTCAGCCGTCGGAGAACTTGGGGGAGTGGGCGAATATGGTTGGTATCCAGGCTTTCACTAACTAACGCTAAGCAGCCCTTGCAACAGCTGCAGTCTGCCACCCACACCACGGCTTTTGACATATCAGAAACCCGGAAACTTGAATTCGGTCAGCCTGATAGGGCTGCAATTGCGTGATGGCATTGCTTCATCTGTGGCTCTATAACTGTGTCCGATTGAAACCAGAGGAAACTGAAGTTGTTGTCTGGACAAAGCATGTGTCAAATCGCGGGGGGATTGTGATCTACTCCGTGCTTGAAAAAATAAAAATAAAAATAAAAACTCTACAATTTGGAGTGGGCTACTGGTAGCGAGTGCCGGTCTATCCTGATCTTAGGTCAATGCTGCCACCGGCTCTTTCCTTTCACCGTGATGTCGTAGCGTAGAATATATTCCACTGTTATGGTCAACTCTGGCAATCACACCTGGTCATGCAAAGAGGTATTTTAATTGGACAGTGATAAGGCAGCGTAGTGGTGTGGTGTGCCTCCCCTCTGAACTCTTGCATCATTCAGCTGCTTTCCCTCCCAAGAGGCGTTTGTGAATGGAGCAAATCGCTAGCCCAGTTTTAGGGTTCCAGACTCTTGGCTTGTACTGAGACCCAATCTCTTTGGCCAGACCTACGAGATAACGGCCGAAACCGCACATGTGCAGCCGATGGCGCGGCCTTGGCCCGACGTTGTCTTCAGCCCTACCGGTTGGGACAGCTAATCGGAGGCTAGTAGGTGTTACACCATCACCTCTGGAAATCCTTGCCATAATGCGTGACATGTTCTGGACATGATGGTCTGCATAACCCACAAGCAGTTTTCATGTATCTTGGAGAATTTTAAGGTACACTGGAAACAGTGACAAACTGGATAATATCAGTGTAGAGAGCCAGCTGAACCGACAAAACCCGCAGCGAGGGAATCTTGTCGCCATGATTGGTAGACACCTCCATCTTGGCGCACAACTCCATGACGGGCTTACGGGCGGCGACAACCCCGCATCCGGCATCGCGTCGCGTTTGATGCTCCGCATCCGGCATTCCTCGCAGCCTGGTGTTACCATGGCGTTTTGGGGCCAGCTGAGTGTATCTCGTAGTCTGTCAAACTGGATGTGCCGATGGTTGAGAGGGGAAATCTGGTCTTTGGCAAAAGGAGTTCCTTTTGAACGCAAAGCAAATTCAAATATAAAAGCGTCCCTGCCGTCAGCTAGGTCTGTCTGTCTCTCTGTCTGTCTGTCTGTCTGTCTGTCTGTCCGCAGTTGCAGCATTTTCCAAAGTTACCAATCCCAAGCCTTACCTTGTCTTATCAACCGTAACCTTTTCCAACACAACACCTTGCATCCACCCACAATGGACCGCACCAACCTTCCTCCCCCCTGCTTTTGCCCACCCAACCCAGACCTGGTCAACCGTCTTGCCAACAATGAAATCTCCACTGCTGCTGTCCACGATGACGCGCAGCATGTCTTTGCGACTGCCCGAGCTCGTTTCAGCCGACTTGGCAACCCGACGTCGACCAAGCTGGGCTTGAACGATGGCGCGGTTCTCCCGCCGTCCATGTTTCCCGAGGGAACTTCGATCGGGGAGATGCGAAAGGCGGCTTTGGAACGAGCTCCGCTTGAAGGTTCTATCCGGTAGGCCAACCCATTCTTTTTACATGTATGTATATCCACGAGGGGGCCGGGACTGACATGCCCAGCACCATCATCGTCTTGGTCGACTTTCCCGACAAAAAAATGGCCGACGGCAAAGTCAAGTATTTCAACGATCTCTTCTTCGGCCCTACCAAGAGCGTCAATGAATTCTACCACGAAGCCAGCGGTGGCGCTGTTTCTTTCTCGGGTGAAGTCATTGGCCCCTTTACCCTACCCCGGAAGATGACCGAGTATGCCAATGGGGAATCTGGCATCGGTGACGCAGAGCCGAATAGCCAGACCATGGCAAAGGACACCATCGAAGCGATCCGCGGAAATCATGACCTGTCTTCGTATGATAATAACGGCAACGGTCTGGTTGATGCCTTTGTGGTTGTGCATGCGGGAAGTGGCGCTGAGATGGACAGAGACAAGAACAAGATCTGGTCGATCCAGTACTATGTCGACACCGAGCCCATCAAGGTTGGCGATGTCGGCATCTACGGATTCTTAACCATCCCCGAGGATGCGCTGCTTGGTGTCACGGTACATGAGCTTGGCCATCTCGTCTTCAGCTGGCCTGATCTCTACGACGGCGATTCCAGCTCGGCCGGACTGGGATCATGGTGTCTCATGGCGGGCGGTTCCTGGCTTACCACCGGGACTGACCCTCGCGGTTCCAAGCCCTGTCATCCATCGGCATGGTGCAAGTCCACACAGGGATGGGTCGACGTGGTGACGGAAAAAACCAACCGTTCCATCAAGCTCGCCGACGTCAAAGAATCCCGCACCGTCCATCGACTGTGGACCAACGGCGCGGGCGGCCACGAGTACTTTCTGATCGAAAACCGGCAGAAACAAAAGTACGACACCGCTCTTCCCGGGTCGGGTCTTCTCGTCTGGCACGTTGACGAGAACGTCAAAACCAACACCAACGAATCGCACTATAAAGTCGCCCTCATGCAAGCCGACGGCAAGAACCAGCTCGCCGCACTCGGCAACCGGGGCGACGACGGCGATCCATTCCCGGGGAGCACAGCAAACCGCAACTTCACGGCTTTCACCTCCCCAAATAGCCGATCCTACCAGGCCAATAGCGAAACCCAAGTTTCTATTACGAATATCTCGGATTCTGCTCCGACCATGGACATGGACGTTACTGTGCGGGGGCCGTTTTTCCCGGTATACCAACAGGGCGATCCCGGGTCGGGTATTGCGGGGTATGATCTCCGTTCGCCGCGAGATCTGGTTTTTCCTTATGATTATGCTGGAGCGGGAAATCAGAACCACCTTGTCCTTTACCGCCCGGGCAGTGGCGCCATATTCATCGTCCGACTGGACGGGTCCGGTGGTGTTCCCACGGCGGTATATAAACAGGGTGATCCCGGCTCTGGGATTGGTGGCTATGACTTGAAATCGCCCAGTGATCGGGGTTTCGCATTTGATTACGATGGGTCCGGAAAGGCTGATCACTTGGTGTTCTACCGTCCCGGCAAAGGGGCCATCTTCATCATCAAACGGACAGGCTCCAATTTCACAGCGGTATACAAGCAGGGTGACCCCGGCCAAGGAATCGGGGGCTATGACCTCCGCAGTTCAGACGACAGAATCTTTGCGTTTGATTACACCCATTCTGGAAAACAAGACCATCTTGCGCTCTATCGATCTGGGACAGGAACCTTTTGGATCCTACAGAATAACCGCAATGGGACTTTTACCCCGGTATATCAACAGGGTGATCCGGGCCAGGGGATTGGTGGGTATGATTTGCGCAGTAAAGCGGATAGGGCGTTTGCGTTTGATTGGGACAAGTCGGGAAAGTTGGATCATATCGCGCTGTACCGGCCAGGGACAGGCACGTTTTGGGTCCTCCGCAATGGAGCGGGGGGGAAGTTCTCTCCAGTTTTTAACGTCGGGGATCCGGGTAGTGGGATTGGCGGTTATGATTTGAAGAGTGGTGCGGACGTGGCGTTTGCGTTTGACTGGACACATAGTGGGAGGTTGGATCATGTGGCGTTCTATCGACCTGGGACGGGGACTTTCTGGGTAGTCGCGAGGGAGGGGAGTGGGTGGAAGGCGGTACATTCCGAGGGTGATCCGGGTAAAGGAGTGGGCGGGTATGATTTGAAGAGTGGACAGGATAAGGTGTTTGCGGTGGATTACAAGGGGAACGGGAAGATGGACAGTTTGGTGTGTTACCGGACGAATGCGTCGGGGACTATTTGGATTTTGCGCCATGTTTAGGGACCTACCTAGGTACCTACCTAACCGCTCAGGAGTGGGAATAGCGAAAAAGGAGAAGGAAAAAAAAAAAAAGGAAGGACAATTCTCAACAGCTACCAAGCTAGACACAAGTGCTGCAGCCTATACTTCTCGTGGCCTCTAACTTATAGCTCATCGCCAATCCCGGGCTTTGCAACCATTCCATCATTGGCTAAGACCATACAAAGCCGATTCGTACCATCCACAATGCCATAGTAAACAAGCGGATCGTCACTCCCACTCTGCTGCAGATGCTTGACGATTTCGCCTGCGGTTGCATTTCCATTGCAACCCGTAAAAATGCTCATCGCATATACCCGCGTGCTTGTATGCACCGCATCCCCCGTAGGCTGATGGAATGCGTTCACCACCTCTATTGGACTCAAGGAAAACGGCCTCCCCAACTCCCACCAGCCCCAAAAGAGAGCAAAAGTTGACACTGGACCAAGCAGGCTGATGATGACGGCCAGCACCAAGTTACTTAGTTCCGCCTTATACAGAGCTCCCTCTAACCGGCTCATATATGACACAGTCTGCGAATATGGCACGTCGGGCTTGCCTTGGCCTTGGAAAAGCCCCTCTTCGGCCGCAGCGGCTGACATGCGTAGGCTAACCTCGCGAAAGGAGTTGACAATTTCGTCCATGGGGTCGCCAAATGATCTGTTCATTCTATTGAGGTACGTATTAGCGACGAGACCTTCGTTATAGTATACCAGATAACCGGTTTCGCTTCTGCAAATCGATTTTGAATCATAAAGTGCCGACCCAAAGACCTGTAAGGCTTCTACCGTGGTGCTAACTGCAAGGTGGGAGAAGATTCTTTTCGACCAGAAATTCTATGTGTTAGCGCCTTTGTGTTTTTTTTTTTGTGAAATTGGTAAAGCACCCAAGAGAGGAGGGCCTACAGTTCTTTGACAACAGAGTCATCCCGCCAAGAAGCCGTCTGAAAGGCTATAAAGCCGTTATTCAGCACCAAGTCGTAATTAACAATTGCGGGCTTGAGTCGACATGTTTCAGTCGTAAGGTTGCCTTGCAACTTCGAGTCCGTCATCCTTGACACAGTAACGGTAACATGACTCTTCCCGTCGAGGGAAGCCGTAACAGTTGAGTTAAAAACGGTCGATCTTAAGCTGTGTTGGCTAACGTTGTAAGGAATGGTGTATGTCTTGGTGCAATCTACCGCAAACCCGAAGGCCTAGAGTTATATATTATATTTAATCGTTAGAGCCAGATACCGTTTTCGTCGCCATGTTAGAAAAGCCCGTGGTAGAGAGATTGAAGGACGTCACAATGCTTACCGGAAGACTCAAAGAACAGTTGGCGCATCCTGGGTTATTGTGAAGGACTCGGATAGGGGTCCGAGCTTGGAACTCACGAACCACTGTCGAGAAGCGAGGGTTAAACGAGAGATCATCGTAGCTGCGGCTGTCTGTTACGGCCGCCCAATTTTCGGATACATTGTACGTGAGCTGTAGGTTGATTTTGCCGGGGCGGAAAACCGTCTCCGTCTGAAGAGAGGAGGCCTTCTGCATTAAAGGGCCGCGCAGTAGGCTGGTAATTGTCACAAGAAGACAGACTAGCAGAGGGGCAGGGTGAAATGAATATAAAACGTCTCAAACGCTAAGAGAGAGGGTGGGGGGGGG
>Ga0247765_1000421_pt1 | contig 33475 bp, 29 predicted proteins | sample UWRJL106311C6_FD_179949 | JGI IMG/M metagenome (GOLD analysis project Ga0247765, IMG submission 179949) | Plant litter microbial communities from Arlington Agricultural Research Station in Wisconsin, United States - UWRJ-L106-311C-6 | ecosystem: Environmental > Terrestrial > Plant litter >...
GGGGTTAGAGATAGAGTTTGCTGTTGAGCTAGGCCAGAAGGAGAGTTGGGACAAAGACGATGACAAGAAAGGCTTTTATAGTGTTTCACCTCAAGAACACCAACTCTTTATCCCCTGACAATGGACTTGTCATCACTGATTTTAATGTCTTTGTTCATACCCATGGACAGAGTGTTGGGTCTCCCATGTTATATGACCCTAGAATCGACGACCATCCCTGCTCATCGTCATGTGACTCTTCGTCACGTTTGATCAGTCCAGGTCAGCTCCGGCTCAGCTTCGGCTAATATTTTGTCTATTGAACAGCACATCTTCCGAGGAGGTGCAGCTTTAATCGAAGGGCCTAAAAATGGTACCGTGTAGTAAAGGGCCCAGAACTGGGACATTTGCACCCGCAATAGCCGTTACCCGGAATTTCATAGACAAGTCGTCCAGGCCTTCCCCTTGGTAATGCCTATATCCATTACTAGTCGTCGATACTGGGAAGTAGTGCAGAATCAAACCATGCCAACATAGACGCAGTCTTTCTTATTGGCCCGAAGAATGCTTGATCGGTTGACCAGCGAATGGTATCGCCCAAGCGTCGGCCTTCACATGCAAGCCGCTGTTGGCGGTCATGGAAATAGTCGGTTCAGGGCCAGAAATGGTCGGGAGGTCCGCCAGAAAGAGGGGTAATCGCCAGAAACGCTCAGATCTGAACGGTCAGAAACAACGAATTCCGTCAACCAATCAATCGAAAATATACGTTATAGTGACGCCTTTTGAGTGATTTTACTGCGTGATTAGCCATCTGCGAGCGCTAGTCGACAGCCACACTCAGCCGCTCCGTTCTAGACTCTGTTCTTGATATTGCCTGATAGAGAAAGTGGTTTCGGGGGACGTGCTGCGCCACTGCGGCTGTTCATGAGGTACAGGGCCATATCGTCCAGCGTGATGATGTCCGGGTTCACCTCTTCTGCACACAAGTTCTCCAGCTCAGCGCTCTCCCGGCCTGCTCCTCCGAATGGCCGCCGCCAAGATTTGTGCAGTCTGCCAAGCCATCCCGTTCGAGTCTCTCCCGAGCGAGGAGCAGACCGCGATCCCCCACCATGCGACTCTCCGCGAGCTGGTCGCATCGCAGATAAAAGGCTGTGCGCTGTGTTTGATGATTCTCCTAGCTGTGGGCGACACGTGTGCCGCGGTGAAACATGAACGCGATGGTAACAACGACAATTTGCCGGGGGGAGCGGTCTCGTTCACGTACGTCACACTACCCTCCGGAAAGCAGCGCATGGAGCACGTGCAGCGCGGCAACTACATGAGTAGAGGGTTGAGGGCTGGAGGTGGCGCCGATTATAACGGCCCCATGTACTTTGACCCGCTACAGCTTTTTCCGGGTGTGGAAGCCGATCGGCTTCGGCCGTGGCTGTTTGGGAATTGGTGGAGGTCTGACGATCCCGACTTGCCGCTTCAGCTAGTTGGCTTGGGGGTAAGGATTGGTAGGACTGGTGGGATCGAAGGGGCCGTTGGGAATAGCGGTGATACGGTCGTGTTCCGCGGGACGCAAATTAGGATTCGGGTCAGACATAGTATGTCTCTTTTCCCTTGTTCAGCAGGGAACGTCACGATCTAACTTCACTTTTCCAGATTCTCGCCTCCGCCATCTCATACCCGGCAAGCTGAGAACCGCCGCCACGTCTTCCGCTACCGTCAAGGCGCTTTGTCAACAGTGGATGAGCAGCTGCAATGCCAAGCACAGCTGTGCGCCTCCCGCAAACTCTTCTTTGCCAACTCGCGTACTCGACGTCGCCAGACTCAAAAATGGCCAAATTAGACTGGTTGTGGGAGCGTCAGTCTCGGCTAGACCGTACGTGGCCCTCAGTCACTGCTGGGGCACGTCGCACCGCATAACCACCACACGAGACAACTTAGACGCTCACATCAGCGGCATTCCCATCGCGAATCTACCCGCAACATTCCAGCAGGCTGTTGAGGTAACTGGCCTCCTCGGCATTCCATATCTCTGGATCGACTCCCTCTGCATCATCCAAGACGATGCCCGAGACTGGGAACGCGAAGCTTCAAAAATGGGCGGCGTGTATGCTAATGCAACACTGATCATCGCCGCTGACAGCAGCACTGACGACTCTTCCGGGTGCTACACGACCATCCAGGAACGAATGCAGGTGTCTTTCGTGAGTAGCGACAATCGGGCTCTAGGCCGCATCTCGTATGCCAATGCCGCGCCGCTAGACAACACCCCGCCCTACTCGAGCGGGCTCAATGCCGTTGGCATAGGGAACTTTGCCATCCTCGACCACCCGCCCAACGGCTACCTGATCTTTTCACAGGAGTGGATGCCCTCCTCTTTCAACAGTAGCGGCTTTCAGAGCGGCAAAATCCTCTACAGAACCGATGAAATGGGCGCCACCTTCGACCCAATCGCCACGGAGAACCTCTCCACCCGCGGTTGGACCTTCCAAGAACGCCTTCTCGCATCACGAACCCTCCATTTAACAAAGGGACAGATGTACTGGGAATGCTCAAAATGCATGCTCGCTGAAGACGGAGGCGTCTTTCCACGAACGTTTCCCTCGTTAGGGTTACTAACCGCCTACGCTACCCCATCATCATCCTCATCGGAAGAAACACTCCCGTGGTTCGAAATAAGCCCCCGGATTGCCTATTCTCCCACCACAGCATGGGCCTCCGAGATCTGGCTCTGCATGGTAGAGCAATACACGGCCCGAAAGCTAACCAAGGAGGAAGACAAACTTCCCGCTCTATCAGGCTTGGCACGTCGCATGGCAAATATTACGAATGACAGCTACCATGCTGGTCTATGGCGTAGGGACCTAGCATACGGATTAGCGTGGCGTATGCACGTTTATGAACCCGTTCATTTCTGTGGAAATCCAGAGCATGACACCGAGATTGCGGCCCTGACACCGGCTGAGCGGTGTATTGCTAGCCACCCAAGGGCTTGGAGGGCTCCTTCGTGGAGCTGGGCGGCTGTTGATGGGCAGGTTGAATTTCAGAGGTTGGATCACAAAATTCTTGTTGAGGTTGTCGAGTGTCGGACGCAGCTTGCGGGAGAGGATGAATTTGGGATGATTGAGGGCGGCTTTGTCGAGGTTAAAGTGAGTTTTCAAACCATTTAGCTCGCGAATGCTTTGTTTACTGACTCTAGGGCTGGGGAATAGGGTCCGCTTTTTGAGGTCGTTGAGGGTGTTTCAAGGACAAGGCCGGGCGATGCCAATCATCCCAAATTTCAGGTCCCGTGGAGGATTAGCGATCCGAGGTTTGATATCTCAGGCGGGGGATATTTTGATAAGGAGAAGGTATTTCCTTCCTACGTGCTGTTTTTGGATTCGAAAGCTGTTTTATTACTCAGAGAACGTGATGATGGAAAGTTTGAGCGAATTGGATGTGGGAGTGTGTCGGCTGGTGATGGGCTTTATTTGCCCTGCTCGACTGTTGTTATTGTGTGAGTTTGTTATTCACAAGCAATATTGAGAGAAAGTCATCATGTGGTTCAGAATTGCGTTCAGATAACAGCAAAGCCATTCCTTCACGAGGCAACAAAATCATAGCCCATTAAGTGCACTGCCCCGGCGGTCATTTCATTGCCTAGCGGAGGCCGACATCGGGAACAAGGTCCTCCAAGGGATGGCCGCCATCGAAGGCGCCGAGGAACATCGTATCCTCCCACTTTGCAATACCCTCTAGCTCGAGAATGCCGATGTCACCGGCCTTCTTACTGCCGTGACCCTCGATCATCCCAATAACAAATTCGATTTCAATACCGAGAACGAGATCCTTAAAGCAGATGGCATCGACTTCCTTTTGTGTCGGCTCTTCCCATACAACTTCAAGATCAACGAGTGGAAAGATCCAACGCACCTAATTATCTAATCAAAAAGCAGGAGAGAGGAAAACAGCCTGGTTGTCTGCGACGAATCTCATACCATCCTAGTTTAATCTAACGGCTCTCTCCGCGCACCGGCCTTTCTCTTCTGGGGCCTCGCAACTCCACGGCCATTTTGGACCGTGGCAACTATAGCCGAGCTGGACCAGAATAGTGACCCCCTTGCTCAGTCTGGCTCAGTCTAGCTCAGTTCCGAAGAAGGAAAGGGAAATTCCTTGTGTCGACTTTAGGGTCGTGTAAGGTCTGTTATTGGTGGACCAACGAAGGCTTTCTAGCGATGCCCCCTCTATCAAGCAGTGTTGCAAGTGGTAACACCGTACTTTTCAAAATAATACCGCAGCTCCTCGAACAGCATTGCGAGTGTCCAGGTTTTAACATTAGATATCTTTTCGTAATATCACGTCTCTACGAAGACAAGCAGGCCGTGTGCGAGTCTTCGAATACCACTGTAGCTCCCTACAAGCATTACAATTCTTCAAGTCTTGAACACTGGATATTACAACATAACATCGCACTTTTCCGAAAACACCGTAAATGCTAATAGCGCTGCGCCTATGCGTCTTCAAGCAATACCATAGCTCCCTAAATACGTTACAAGTCTCCAAGCCTTTGACACGGAATACATTATCTCAACGTAACACCACAGGTCTCCATGAACATGGCAATTCAAGCATCACTGCGTCTACAAGGCTTCAAACAACAGGGTAACCCTCTAGAATAAGTAACATGACAAGTCTCCAGCCAGAGCACCACTCTCTCGGTAATATCGGCCCTTCTACTTTCAAGCCGGACTCCCCCGGAACTTTACACCTTTACCGCAACAACTCGATCAAACATGTCCTTGATCGTTTGGCCCGTTTTCTGAACAGCTGGACGCACAAAGCCCTCGAGATATGGAATTCTCTCCATGCCTGTGTCACGTTAGTGCCATTCACATCTCGGTAGGTAGAATAACAAGAGGGAGAAAGGAAGGAAGAATGAAGGGCAGAAGAAAGGGGGGGGGAAGAAAAACTCACCCATCCAAGCTTTAACCCACCGCTTCGGCACGCCTTTCCCCTCTTCATCCCACAGCGTCGCCAAATACAACACTGTCGTTCCCGGACTTCCCCGCGTCTGTGCTGCCGACGCGTTGAATTTTGGATTCACCCTTTTGGCATCCTCTACGCGTGCAGCGCGTGCTTTGGCCGCGGCCTCTATCGTGACATATCCCTCCCCATCGTCCTCATCCAGTCTCAGTCGGTCTGCAGTAGTCGCCCAAATAGCATGGTCAAAGCTCAACGCATCTCCGAAAAACGCATCGTTTCTCGTCAGCGATCCATCGAATTCAATAGCATCATGTCTCGCCAGATCATCAAGGTTGAACGTTGAGGAATCCCCCGTGGTAGAAAGGTTAAAGGTTATAGCCTCGGCAAACGCAGTATCGAACGTGGTAGGCTCATAGTTGAAGGCGAGAGAAACGGCGGATTGTACGGTGGGGAGGGAGATGGATTTCCCGTCGCGAGGGAGGTAGCCGTGGTTGGAGAGGGTGTTGAGGCCGACGCAGGGGGATCTTCCTATATCACAGTTAGATTTATGACTTGAATTTGAAGGGGGCAGAGGGTTGAATGGGTTGGCTTACTGTCGTCACCGACGGGAGGATGCCATTCGTGGCCTGCTGGCTCGTGGGCAGGTTTCATGCCGGGCCAACAGGTGGCTAGGCTGAAGATTGAGGTGATGAGTAGGAGTTTCATGACGGTGTTTTGGTTCTTTTTTTGGGGGGTTTTTTTTGTCAAGGGACAAAATCTCTATCGTGATCGTATGCGTCTTAATTCAATGCTGTTGAACAGTGAACAGAAATAAATCACTTCAACTGAAATCCTAGACCATAATATACTCCAACTCCAACCTTCATGTTCATACCCCTGAATCTGAAAAGCGTATTCATCACCATATCTCCCCAGACCGAAAGCGTATTCAGAGTTCGAATCTCAACCGCAACAGCCCACTACAACAGCCCTATGACCGTACCGACCAATTACCACAGCGCAGCCACAAGCAATAGCTGATAGCATAATCTCCTCTCGTTGTTCTCGGAACCTTCGGCTCATCCTTGTATCCTATTGGCTGAGCACACGACCTGTCCCGCGTACCGCACATAAGCGAATACGCACCCTGCAAGATCCTCGCCCACGTCCCGAAACGGCAGGATCTCCATTCTACATGTACACAGCCCTCCGGTCTAGCGGACAAGGGCAGGCAGGGTGACTCGATACCGAGCGTCGAGGCGCAGTTCAATGACGTTTCTTCCCCGTATGCTAGTGCAATTCTTCGTAGGTGCAAATTCCAAATTCCATAACAATAGGGCTGTGTTACTAGAGTCAGAGTCAAGGCAGAGAGGACTGGAATCTCCGGGATCACCGTAACGCCGAACTTGAATTTTCCGGCTTGTAGGTTGGTTCTGACTAATTGACGGTGCGGACAGTCCGTGTCAAGTTATAACTCGAGAATGCCCTCGTCTATTTGCCTTTTGTATACGCTAAGTCTAAAAGTACCGTATAGGATTTAGTGATGGACGACACATCTGGTCCCGAAAAGAACGGAGAGAGAAAGACGCGGAGGTCACATCGGAAATCCAGAAATGGCTGTTCTAAATGCAAAGAGCGTCGGATCAAGGTATGTTTGTCTCCCTGCCTCCGTGATGCGTATTTGTATACGCTCCCGGTTGACACTTCAACCCAATGAGCGTCTGTCTAATGCGTTCTGTGCCTGCGTGGTTAGTGTGACGAGCTCACCCCCCGATGTTCTCGATGCGCCAAGATGGATCTTCCCTGTCTGTATCCGACGCCTAAACGCAACCTCCGGGTCGACGGTACCAGTCCCAGTCTCAGTCCCAAGTCGACATGGTCCCTTTCACCCTCCCCGGTCTTGTACACATCACCCCTACACTCCCCTCTCGCCCAATCCCTCTCTCCACAGGAATTTTCTCTCTTTTCACACTATCTCGAACACACCAGTCGGGATCCCACGGTTGACGAATTCGATCAATATACCTTGCAAATCGGCATTCCGAATCTCGCCTGTGAGCATGGGGATAAACATAACCCGCTGATGCGTTCGATTCTGGCATTTGCGGCGGTCTGCCAATGTCGTGACCTTATTTCTTCCTTTTCATCTTCGCCAACCCACCACCTGGCTCCCGGTCTCGGTCTCGGTCTCGGTCTCGGTAATGTGAATGTGGACGTGGATGTTGAGGGCTTGAGAGGAAAGGTGATGGCCATGGCCGCCCTCGCAGATCAATACCACCTCGAATCTCTCCGGGAAACCCAAAAGTCCTTAAACGAGACGACAGGATACGATGCGGTCTTGGCAAACGCAGCGATAATGGGCATGTATGGCTCAGGAAGTTATGTGGTCCGACTATGGCTGGCCAGACACATGCAGGGAAACTTGCATGGGATGGAGGAAGAGATGCCGAAACATCCTGCGTGGATTGGCCTTTATCGGGCCGTGGATTTGGCGTATGCCGCGTTGTGGAATGACCTCCCTGAAGAAGAAGAAGTTACGCCCGGGTTGGGTGTGTCACCGAGAGAGAGTCAAAGTCAAAGGGAAAAAAGGGGATTCCAACATCCATTGCTGGGGATATTTGCGGCGACAATGCCGTCTGCATTGCAACAGCTTCGCAGGCGGGTTGAGGAGGTGATGATGATGCATGGCACAGAGACGGAGACTGAGATGGACATGTGTTTAAAGGCATTGGCCCTGCTGGAGGAGGTGGCAGGGGAGACGTTTGCCGGCTACTACGGCACCAACCAGAACAGCAACGACTCTTCCGGTAACACCGAAAGCAGTGGCGGCAGACCCGGCCGAAATCCAAACCGAATCCTGAGACCTGGGTCAAGTCCGCCCAGAACCTCACCCCAGTTTGGCGTCAACTTAGATAGATGCCACCCCCATCCCCGACTTTCCGCCATCGCCCCCTGGCTACGCCGCTACACCGCCAGCATTACCAGCGCGGTGCCATCACGGCTACCGCGGAGGACAATAGTGCGGTTCATACACCGTGTGGACGGGGGGTATCACAAGCTGGTAGAGGAGGGGATGGTGCGTCTCCTTTCTGCCTATCCTACATACAGTTCTCCCGAGGTGGTCAGTGGCGACGGGATAGATGGCAGGCTGAGTGAAGATGCATCCATGCCTGGCCTGGATGATTCCTGTATAAACGGACTGGACGACACGCACCAACTCGCATTGGACATTTTCGCGCATTGGCTTGTCCTAGTAATGCTGCTCGACCAAGTCTGGTGGATCGGGGAAATTGGATGCTGGGAGCTAGGGAGGATTATAGTCGCGGCGAGGGCGGCAGGTTTGTGGCGAGAAGGGGATTGGTGGCCCGAGAGTATGTGGGAGGTGGGGAGACAGTTTGAGAAGCATAGGGGGTGATACTTGTTTCCGTGTCATCGGGGGAAACCCCGTGTCCCTGGCATTGGGGCCTTGAGCATCTCGGGACAGGTACCCATCCTCCGGAAACAAAACCAAAACGTAGACGTCCAGCACCTGGATTGGAATCTCTAGCAGTTGACGAGAGAATGTCACCTGTTTGACAGCTTCGTTGTCCACTAAAAATGGCTCGGCGCAGAGCACTCGCAAGTCGATCTCATTAGTGGAAGTTTTGCCACACAGCTCGGTAGTGGACAATCTATTTTAATCCCCAGAAATCCCGGCGAGCCTCATCGTTGGGTCCGGCCCAACTCCACCGAGGCGGGGTCGGAAATTGGGCGGTTAAATCGGGGTGTGTGGTCGAGACCGGGCAGCCGGATGCATCTCTTGTCCTAAATATCAAGTAGCAGTTGCTCTGGTTCCCGTAATGTGTCGAGATTCTGTTGATGTTCTGTGACGCATGTCTAAGGGTTCGAGAAGAAAATCGTTGCCAAGATGAAGACCGTTGCTTGGTTTGCCGCTCTCGGGCTCGCCGCCCCCAGCCTCGCCAACCTCGATGTTATCAGCCTCTTCACGGCCCGCGACACATGGATCCAGGAAGTGGTCGCCACTTTGGTGGTTGGAAACGTTCCAAACCCCATCACCGGAGACGTCGCCCTCTGGACAGGCATCATGACGGATAAGCGGGACTTCCTGCAGGGCGTGACCCAAAACTCGCAGCCGAGGTAAGACCTAGAGGTCGTGGTTGACAGAACGCTGATTGGCTGTAGCCACTATTGCACCAATCTCGGACGCAACTGGTGCACTTTTGCGTATAACCTCAAGGGTGAGCCTCTTGACTTGACAGAAGTACGTCAATCCTGACCTGTGCAGACTCCCGAACCCCGGAGAACGGAACACCTGTTGTTGCGCCAGCCGGTTCACGCATCAAGACGCACTGTAGGTGCCTCATAGTAGCTTGACTCAGGCTTGGCATCTGACATGACCAGACAAAATCAACCCCGACACGCAACTCTGGGACCAAAAGGTCTATCTCAACAGCACATTGGTGTCGCAGATTTCGTCCAGTATGTCCTGTGTCATTGGTCACGGAACTCGAACCCGGCTAACACCGCCCAGGCAAGGGTTACCGTGGGACCATGTTCTACGTCTCGATGGAGTGTGCTGCAGGTCGGTGCGCTCCAGCTCCGGCCCATGGTAAGTCTACCGTCGATTCATCTAGCGACACGCTGACATGTCTAGCTTGGGAGGATATGTCGCTTGTGCTGAACAAGGCCGACCCGAGCTTCGGGAAAACGGGAGATTGGTTGTACAAGGCAACGGGTGGAAAGATGTCGACACCAGACGGTGGAAGGACGTGGAACTTTACCACGCTCAGCATCCCCGAGACCAAGTTTCCCTGAGCCCCAAGTCGAATGTGATACCGATATGGATGATACTGAAATGTCAGCAGAGGGATACAACGCCACACAAGCGGAAAATGGCGAATCGAATCCCGCTACTCATCCAGTCGCTCGTCATGTTGTTGCAATGTGTGAATGAAACTTGCTCTGCATCGCCTAACATATCGATCCCTAATACCGTGACTTAAAAGTATGACCAGCCAATCACATGACGGCAGCTATCAATGGTGCTGCTACAAACGCAGATCCAGACTCGAGCCCACCCGTGCAGGTGTTGCCGAGAGTCTTGGGAGCGGAAAGTTGTAGCGATGTGAGGGAATTAAGCACTCGCTGCCATAGCGTCAGCATGAAACGCGCTGGAAAGACCTCAGAAAACCACTTCGAGACGGCTAATGTCGGCATCCCTAGAGATTGCAACGTCTCGGCGTGCATGGATTATCGATAGTTTGCGTCTGCTTGGACAGCCCAGCGATCCAAACAGATAAGAATAGTTTCAGACGGTAGTTCCGTGATCCTTGACTGAGCCGTCGAGTCGAGTGAGATCCTATTCTTGCAGGACCACGAGTAAATGCGGTAGGTAGCTGCTTCTCCCAGGCCCTTGACAGTCTCCTCTGCTGTCTCAAAGTGGATCAGTGATCGGCCGAGCGTCAATCATCAGTCTGGGCGCTTCGGGCACTAACGTGAAACCAGTGTTATCGCTGCTGTTTCGATTTGAATCCGACCGATGGCGTTCTCGGCACCTAAATGCCGATTGCACAATGAGAATCCCATCCTGTAACAGCGAGCCAGACAGAGGTGCAGACCGGTACACCAAGACCAGGGTCGGCATGTGGGGCCCGGGCGTTGGACATTTGCATCAAGAACGGAAATCCATTCAACATTGTGCGTTGTGCGAGTTTCGGAACTACTGACAGGTTGTACAGGTTTGTCTGCAGGGCACCTTGGCCCAAGTTTGTCAAGTCGGACGAAGAAATTCCATCGCAAAGCCGAGTTGAGATTTCTCGAGCGGCGACCAAATTTACTCTGCCAATGCAGACCTCCAGCTTGCCCACGTGCCCTCCTTCCCGTCAGGGACAACCCCGCAACTACCCTAAAATTCAGCAGGCAAACCCCTCTGCCCCACCATAGCTTCTCCTCCCCGCAATTTTGTTCTTCATGAGCAATCCACCTGATGGAGTGACGGCCACACCGCAGCAGCGCAAAAACGAGATGCAAACGAACTGCAACTTGCAGTCTGCAAGACGCAAACTTGCACCCCACACAGTTCCACAAGAACTTGCCAAGCCCTTCTAGAGAGCCCCGCCTTGGGCTTGGCTTATCTTGAACAGTCTTGGCCAACCAAACAACAAGGAAAATTTCGGCACACAAAGTGCAAAACTGCAATACCAGACCTGCCGAGACAGACGCCAGCAGCCCTGTGCCTCCGTACCTCCAAATCCTCCGGCCTGTGAAGAAATGACATCCTCTTCTTACCTGCCCGCCGATCTTCCAATTGAGACATTTGCTATGCACGCGGTGCAACTGTGCAACTGTGCAACCATCCTGACTCCGGATACATCCTTGACGTCGCTGTGGGTCGAAAAGGCGGTGGGGTGGCAAACAGCCAGCACCAGGGCAGGTCCCTGAAAGAAACCCATACACAGGCCTGTAGGCACCGCTGTTGCATCGCGGCGACCAGTGACGGTCGCCAAGCTGCCCAGGCGCCAAGGGCTGCAATCCGGGATACGCACCTTCCACCACTGGTCAAGATGCCCAAAGTGTGCGCTATTCGCCTGCTGTGAGTGGCTGTCTTGTGTCGGATGGATTTTCGGGTGCGCTATTCTCCACTGTAGTAGCAGCGTTGGCAAAGCTTCTCGGTCAAGCATTGTGGCACTCTGACAGGCAGGACCAAAGCGACCGCCATTTATATCACGTCATGGCCACCCACCATCCCGAGCTCCGTCTCTCAACCATTTTGTGAGCTACCGAAACCTTGATTGCCTGACATCTGACACCGGGCTTTCTCCCACTACACCAGACTCGCATCTCTCTCTCCATCAATCTCTGACTACATCCCGACATCGCCGTCATGGCCAAGAGCGGTCCCGACAAGTCTCCGGACCATGTGTCCGGGCAGTCCAACAAGCCACTGAGTCGTCCGGCTCACTCCCTTACCTTCCAGCAACTTGCTGCCGAGCTCAATGCCGACACCCTCTCCGGTTTGTCGCCTGCCGAGGCAAAGAAGCGTTTCGAAGAGTTCGGCGCCAATGAGCTCGGAGAGGCGGAGGGCGTCCAGCCCATCAAGATTGTTATCGCCCAGGTTGCAAATGCTATGACTATGGTAAGTTCCCACAAGGTGGGACAAGACCGGGATGGGCGTTGACGGACATCTACTAGGTTCTCATCCTCGCCATGGCTGTCAGTTTCGGTATCGGCTCGTACATCGAGGGCGGCGTCGTTGCCGCCGTCATTCTGCTCAACATTGTCGTCGGTTTCTTCCAGGAGTACTCGGCTGAAAAGACGATGGACTCTCTCCGTTCTCTCAGTTCCCCCACCGCGAGCGTCGTCCGCGATGGCGAGGTCAAAGTGGTGCCGTCAGGTGAGATTGTTCCTGGTGACTTGGTCGAGGTGAAGATGGGGGATACGATCCCCGCGGACCTCAGGTAGGAGCTCCACTTCCCCGTCGTCTCCTTTCTTTGCCGACCTAAAGAACAGGTTAATTGAGGCCAAGAACTTCGAGACCGACGAAGCTTTGCTGACGGGTGAATCTCTCCCCGTCCGCAAGTCCGAGAACAGCGTGTTCGACGACGGCACCGGCCCCGGCGACCGGCTGAACGTGGCCTACAGCAGCTCGACCTGCACCAAGGGCCGCGCCAAGGGCATTGTCTTCGCCACGGGAACCTGCACCGAGATCGGCGCCATTGCCTCGGCTCTCCACAAAAAAGATTCCCGCGTCCGCCCCGTGAAGCGAAAGCCCAACGGCAAAGCTGGACCCCACCGTTACCTCGAAGCCTATACTTTGACACTTGGCGATGTCATTGGCAGGTTCCTTGGCGTCAATGTCGGCACCCCTCTTCAGCGCAAGCTTAGCAAGCTTGCTATGCTTCTTTTTGGCATTGCTATCGTCTGTGCTATTATCGTTCTGGGCGCGAACAAGTTCAACACGCGCCAGGAGGTCATTATCTACGCAGTCGCCACGGGTCTCTCCATGATCCCTGCATCGCTCGTCGTTGTTCTTACCATCACCATGGCTGCTGGTACGAAGCGCATGGTCCAGCGCAACGTTATTGTCCGCAACCTCAAGAGTCTTGAGGCGTTGGGTGCTGTGACGGATATTTGCAGCGACAAGACTGGAACGCTCACACAGGGCAAAATGGTTGCTCGTGGAGCTTGGATCCCGGGTTTGGGTACATACACAGTGGAGCCCAGCTCGGAGCCCTTCAACCCGACCAAGGGAGACGTTCGCTTCGACACCCGGATGCCTCACCAGATCAGCTTCAAGCCCAAGACTGAGAAGGAAGCCGAAGCCGGCTCCGGATACGGCGAGATCGCCAAGCCAGCCGATTTGCTCACCAACAGCAAGTCTCGTCTTCAGGATTTCCTCGCTGTGGCTACCCTTGCCAACTTGGCAACCGTTTACGAGAAGAATGGCGGATGGCACTCGCGCGGCGATCCCACCGAGATCGCCATCCAGGTGTTTTCGAGCCGCTTTGGCTGGAATAGAATTGCCCTTGCGTCCGGAGACAACGCCGAGTGGACCGAAGTGGCCGAGTATCCCTTTGATAGCGATGTCAAGCGCATGAGTGTCATTATGAAGCACAACACGACCGGAGAGAACTTTACCTTCACCAAGGGTGCCGTCGAGCGAGTCATTGGTGTTTGCACTCGTTACTTCAATGCCGACGCCCCGACAGGCGAGGCTGCTGAGATCGAGATGACGGACGAGTTCCGCCAGGAAGTCATCCGCAACATGGAAGTGTTTGCAGGACTTGGCTTGCGTGTGCTCGCCCTGGCCAGCCGCAAGATTGACACCAGCGTCGCGGTTAGCGAGGACACTAGCCGCGACCTTGTTGAGCAAGACCTGACTTTCCGTGGCTTGATCGGTCTCTATGACCCCCCACGCCCTGAATCTGCCCCGGCAGTGCGCCAGTGCCACGAAGCTGGTATTTCGGTGCATATGCTTACTGGTGACCACCCCGAAACCGCCAAGGCGATTGCCATTGAGGTCGGCATCCTGCCAAAGAGCATGGATCGTATCAGCGGCGATGTGGCTCGTGCCATTGTGATGACGGCTTCCGCATTTGATGCTCTCAGTGATGACCAAGTCGACAACCTTCCTGTGCTGCCTCTGGTTATTGCGCGCTGTGCTCCAAGCACCAAAGTGCGTATGATCGAGGCATTGCATCGTCGGGGCAAGTTTTGTGCTATGGTAAGTGTTCTCACCGGCTCATCATCTGATGCAAGAAACATGCTGACATCCACAGACTGGTGACGGCGTCAACGATTCTCCTTCTCTCCGCCGCGCTGATGTTGGTATCGCCATGGGTACTGGATCCGACGTTGCTAAGGATGCTTCCGATATTGTCCTGACTGATGACAACTTTGCCTCTATCGTCGCTGCCATCGAAGAAGGCCGCCGTATCTTTGATAACATCCAGAAGTTCGTCCTGCACGTCCTGGCCGAGAACATTGCCCAGGCCGGCACACTACTCATTGGCCTCGTCTTCAAGGATCCCAATGGTCTTTCTGTCTTTCCTCTCGCCCCTGTCGAAATTGTGTGGATTATCATGATCACGTCTGGTCTTCCTGACATGGGTCTTGGTTTCGAGCGTGCTGTCCCGGATATCATGCGTCGTCCTCCCCAATCCCTGAAGACGGGTATTTTCACTCTTGAGTTTCTTGTGGACATGGTTGTCTATGGCCTCTGGATCACGGCTCTTTGCCTTTCCAGCTTCGTTCTCCGCGTCTACGCCTGGGGTAACGGCAACCTGGGTGAGAACTGCAACGAATCGTACAGCGAGAACTGCAACACGGTGTTCAAGGCCCGCGCCACCACTTTTGCCTGTCTCACCTGGTTCGCTCTTTTCTTGGCTTGGGAGTTGGTCGACGTCCGTCGATCCTTCTTCCGCATGCAGCCTGGTTCCAAGCTGTACTTCACCCAGTGGATGCATGATGTCTGGCGCAACAAGTTCTTGTTCTGGGCTATTGTCGGCGGCTTCGTCACTCTCTTCCCCACGCTCTACATCCCTGTCATTAACCACAAGGTCTTTAAGCACACGGGTATCAGCTGGGAGTGGGGAATCGTCTTCATCGCTGCTGCTCTGTTCTTTGCTGGCGTTGAGGCCTGGAAGTGGGGCAAGCGCGTCTACTTCCGGCGCCAGGCGAAGAAGAAAACCGGTCGTCAGTGGAAAGACATGGATATTGAGGAACGCGTCTTTGGCGACTATCTGAGCGGAAGCAGCTCCGTCGAGAGCGACATTGGTGCCAACGGGCGCGATTGACTAAGAAGGGGCGGGAAGCCCCGGATGAATTGTGAGACTAAGGCTACGGGTGTGAGTGAGGAGAGGGGGGTGGAGGTTGAGGGCGTTGGTTTTGTGCGGCGTGGAGATTGCGATGTAGGTGTTGCAGTGGGTGGTGGTGTGCGTGGTGTCGTCGAAGGACCGCAATGTCTCACTTTGGTTGAGTGTGTGTCTCTTGGGAACTTCTGGAAGTTGTCGCGGCTGTTCCAGCTGCTGCGGCGTCCAATTGGATTATGGTACGAACAAGTGCTCGCCTGCGACTGGTTTCCCGGCAATGGCGAGCAACAAATCATTACTGTCGTTAACCTGCCGTGGCTCGATGCAGATATGACCATAGACCAGAATAGCGAATATAACGGCAGACGCCGGTTTGGTCTAAATTTTGGTGTCCCCTATTGACTGTGCAGCGTAAGAAAGTTCCGTGTCCAGGCTTATTGCAGGAGGATGTCTGGGATTCTCACTTCAAGCCTTGAGGTGAGGCCTGTGGTATGTCAGTCCAGCGTTTCGGGCAGAAGTCAGGAAGAATGCGGAAGGCAGTACGACTGAGACGCAACGCCAACCATTAGTTCTACTTGACAAAACCCTAATACGAAGGGAAGCCTGCAGCACAGTAGAAAACGGACGACAACCCCTTTGGGGTTGAACACTATAATCTGTGACTAAGGTAGCTTTCATCCCGCGGGTTTGTACCCCGTACCTTACTGCTAGGATTACATGCGTTCTTTGTTAGGTTGACGGGCTAGCCCGTCTCTCAAAACGTGACCTCGAACACTCAAGCTCGAATAAGTCCAACCCGAGTTTCCAACCCGAGAAGAAAGAAGCCACTGGCTAGTGTCGTCACCCGTAACATATCCCTTGTTGCCTCACCCAATCCCCAACAATTCATTGTGGCTGCCCAAGAAACTGTATCTCTATCCATTATCTCCTACCCTTGCAAAGAACTCAGCCCTTAATTGCCATGGTATACCAAATTCTGCATTCAAAAGGCTGACAGTCGTCGTCACGTAACAATCCGTCATACACCCACGAACAGACAACATTGCCATTTCTCATTTCTCTCATCAGCACCGATTTACCAAACCAACCCAACATCGAAACAAACACATAATCCAAGCTTATAGCGTAAGTTACCCTATCTAAACCACGGTAGGCAGTCAAGATGACATCCCCCACCATTGAAAACATCGAGTACATCGAGAACATCGAGAACATCGAGAACATCGAGAACATCGAGAACATCGAGAACATCGAGAACATCGAGAACACCACCCTCCCAATCCCCGAGGATGTCCTCTCGCTTGTCGCCAAAAAGATAAACTCCGTGCAAATCACCGCCAACCTCGCTCGCGTAAACCGGACGTGCTACTCTGCAGTTTCCGACGAGGTATATCGCCGCGATGCATTGAACCCCGGAATCCCCAGTCTCTATCGAGCAATCCAGTTCGGGGATTGCGATATCATTCGCAATTCCATTCTCGCATATCGTCGCGTCGGTGCCACGGGCATGCTTGACGGATCTTCCGTTCAATGGAGCACATTTTCTCGGGCGGTAGGACCGGCTTCGAAGTTATCTCTGCAGACAAACCCAGCGATTCTCGCCGTAGAGTCGCAGCAGATTCCGGTGCTGCGTAACGTGGTCAAGTATTTGACCCGAGAAGAGCTGGATGCGCTATGCCTGGTGGAGAACGACTGCAACTTTGGATATGTTGATAAATACAAGACCGGGGATATCTTGACTATGTTCCCTTTCCCCCACACGGTCATTGAGAAAATCCAAGAGGGTCTTGGGCGGTATAGTGCACTCGACAAATGCTGCTGCTTTAATCACGACATCAATGGATGGTGGCTGGATCTAGAAAGTCCCTTGTTTTCCATGGGATGCGGCGAGACAGCCCTGTGCCTGGCTGTCAGAACCTTGAATCTGGAGATGGCAGAAATATTACTCAAGGCCGGCGCAAGCCCAACACCACCGCCCGTATCAAGCAGTAACGTAACTCCTGAGGTAAGCATCCTAGCCTGTCTCCTAGGCAGTAACAACCCGTGGAGTATGGTCGAATACTCGGATATGACGGGCGAGATAGCAGCATCACGTCTTGGGTTTGCTAAGTGTGAAGGCTCTATGGAGCTCGCCGTGAACACATACCCGTACAGGCGGAAGATGATCAAGTTGCTTGTCAAGCATGGCATGGACCTCGGTGAGGAGGAAGCTCGGCTCCGAGACCTATTTGAGAAGCATACCCTGTTAGATTGGCAGCCACGCTTAGATTTTGATAGCGACGACGCCTCGTGCGTCCGTCATTGCATCCGCCCCATCGATAATGACGACGTCGACGTGTAAATCCGTGAGTTGAGTTGCCTAAAAATAAATTATATTGTCCAGAGAATGATTTTGAACTTAATATATGCCGTGACCGCCGTTTAGGCCTTTCCTTTGCCTTTGCGATCTGACAAACCTAGCATGTCGCGAATGTTCCAGCGTTTCCTACCCGACATGGTCGCAGTGACAGGCGTGGTGGGTGCTGATGATGGCGTTGCTGGTAAGAATACCGGTCGTCTGCTAGAAAAGATAGCCACATCCGTTGGTCGACCTGGCCACGTCAGCTATCCTCCTCGCCACTAACGAGGGGGGCAAAACTTACGGATATTCCCCGCTCCTCCAATTCCGTACCCCCTCAACTGTCTATCCCTCTTTACTACTTCCCTCGCCTCTTCCTCCGTCTCCGTCTCACCATCTTGCTCCGCTGCCCCATCGTCCAGACTTCTCCTCCTCCTCCTCCTGCCCCGGCCCCTTGTATTCCTCGGCACAGGTACACTGCCCACCGCACTCTCGTAGCGCGGCACCCCCATCATCGACACAGGACGTTCCCTTGATCCTCCGGGTGATCCCCGCAACCTCAGCGGTAATCGCGGCGAGGACGGAGATGTTCGCAGGTTTGCCGTGGACACGCTGCGCACCACGACCAGCTTGCCTTGGACGCGCACATGGTGGCGACGAGGACGGACAGGGAGGAGTCGGCTGCTGTCGGGGTCTAGCGGGGAAAGCTCAATCTCTGGAGGATAGTCGCTGGCGGCATCGGTATCACTGCCGCGTCGACGGGTGGGATTGAGGGTCTGGTTGGGGAGAATGGATGAGAGCTCGTCGGCGAGGTCGTCGAGGAGGGGCGGCAAGGGCGGGGCCGGCGTGTATGGATGGGAGCGCATTTTTGCGACGTGAAGTTTGGTGATGGGGAGGGTCAATGACCCGAGTGGGTGTTTTGGACGAAGAATTGGAGACAATTGTAATTAGACGTGGGCGTCAGGACGTGGGATCGGGTCGGGAGGGTGGGGGTGGGATGGTGATCGTTCTGAGCGGCGATCGTGAGGGAGATCTCGGTTGATGTCGCCGCGGGTGCTGTGCCGCTGACGAGTCTCCCTGGATCTGGATCTGGGGGAAGGGTGCGAGTGAATCGGGTACGACATTGTGGATGGGAGGGTAGCAGATAAACGTCGTGACGCTTCCCCTTTTCGCAGGTTTTGGGCGTCGTTTGCGTGACGCAGGATGCTGACGGGATGGAGGTCCAATTTCGCACCTGCAGGAAGTTCCTGCAACAGTCCAAGCTTCCACGGGAAGTGCTGGCTGAAATTGGTTTAGCGGGCATAAGTCCCTGCGGCGAGACATTCTGGAAGCTTGGGCTTGGCGGGGCTTCCTGGCTTGTGACAGCAGTTTTTGACCACGAAAAACCGCTGGTTGGACGCGTCCAATCAAGGCCAGCCTGCAATCTGGCTTCGAAAGCAACCCCGATGCGCCGCGAATTGCGACACGACTCGAATTCGTTTTGCCCAGCGTGCGAACAGTGGCGCAGATCGAACAAAGAGTCGATTTCAAAGCACAAAAAGCCGTCCCAAATTCGATCCCACATCTCGAGCAGCGCGTGCAGGACGAGGTCAATGCTCCATTCCGTCCACATTCAGCGAGTGACAGTAACGGCAGCTGTCCTCAGAAAACCATCATGATGCCCAGTCTTCAAGACGCGCTCATGAGAACTCCCTCTGCTCAGCGGGCAAAGCTCCCCTATAGTGTCTAACGCTGCTCCGCATCAAAATCTGGAGCCGGTTCCACAACGACTACCGTTGGCTTCTTGGGTGCCATGAACAGCTGATCCCTGATTCTCCAGCAGCCACTGGATGGCTTGATGGACACAGTCACCCAACCCAGCGCCATCCTTCTAGCCCAGGATTAATCATGCACTCCGCATACTTGGCATGGCTGGTCGACATCTGGGTTGCCATGTCAGGACTGTCTCTTCGGCCACCACTTTTCAGGCCGACGCTATCTCGTGACCACTTCGAGCTGCACATCCCCTCACGAACCCAGCCACCCGGTACACTACGCACTCAGTTTATTGTGAAGGGTTGCATCCTTGCTGATACACCGCCTTGATACCACCGCCTTGGGACCGCGGCTCTCCGCTTGGATCCAATGCTTGTGATGGCGAATGTCCCTCCAGCGCGCATTTGCTCATGAGAGGCGGGGGAGTTGAACTCCGACTCCGCCTCGTCCAACGTTCCCTAGGTTTTTTTTGACTAGCAGTCCCAGCGGACCTCGTCGCCACGCTGTTGAAGTCACTCCTGTGTTCGGCGTAGTGCAAACGGGGATGGATGGGACAAAGTACGTTCGCCTCAACTCGCTACCGGTTTTCCGACCGCCGGGAATTATCTGGATATAGCCCTCGTCTAGATAAGGCATGGCCGGATATTTCTCCAAATCATCAACCCCAATCGCCTCTTCCCAGCTACCCCGCTGCATGAGGAGACCTGGAGGCCAAGAAAAGTGCCGACTGAGATCCACTTCCCCAACCTTGGATCTGCATCGTCGACACGTCGAGCTACCACCCAAGAGGCTCATTCCTGTCGGGTGGTATTAATGATGGCCGAGTCGGATTGGTGATAAATCTCAGCTCTCCCTGTAAAATGGGGCAGCTCTTTTCTCCAGACTTGTCCCATAATCTCTACCTGACACGAAGACAATGGGTGCTCAGAAAGCAGGAACGCGCCACTTGGTGCACAGGTAAGCTGACTCTGACAGTGCAGGCTATCGACGTTGCTGACGTGGGAAGTCACGCTAAGGAGGGCGATATTCCGGGGACCGTCAACCTCCAAGTTACAGGTAAGCAGCCCCTTACTAGACCTAGAATGGCTGCATAGTGCTGACGGTTTCGTGCCAGAGGGTGATGACAGTGCCTACGGACAGGCTCTTTTCCCCGTGCCCGCCGAAGATCCGAACGATCCGCTCCAGGCAAGCTTCACCGACAAGTCGATCGATCCAGCGCTGACTTTGACTTGGGTAGTGGTCGACAACCCGAAAGACGTTGATTCTCATCGTTTGCTCGTTGTATTCGTTTCTCAGTAACTCGGCATTGCTGGGTCCGTCGGTTTACATTGGGATCTATTCACAAGAGTTTGACATTACACCGGTGACGGCAAGCAATGTCATTAGCTATGCCAACCTGGCGTTTGGATTTGGTGAGACCAATAACCCTCAACTATGATGTGTGAGACTAATTAACTGGCAGGCTCCCTCGTCTTGGTGCCGCTATATCACAAGATTGGACGGCGGCCCGTCATGCTGGGCTCCTTGATTTTGGTAAGCTCTTATCGCGAACATTGATCATGCCTTCATCTAACATCTCAGTACTGTGCTGGTCTCCTCGGATGCTCCCAAGCCAGGTCATACCCTGTGCTCATGGGTTTCCGTGTACTTCACGGTTTCGCCTCCTCGGTTTGCGAGGCTCTGCCGGTTCAACTGGTCAATGATATCTTCTTCCTGCATGAGCGCGGAAAACGTCTTGGCATCTACACTGGTATGTCGTCTCACGTGGCATTTAGGTCAGAGCTAATGACTGTTTAGTCTGTCTCTGCTTTGGTTCGACCGGCCCCCTATTTGCTGGATACATGCTTAACGGCGGCTACTCGTGGCATCTGTTCTTTTACGTAGAGTTTGCGTTTGGCGCTGCCCTCTTCCTCTTTGCATTCTTCGCTGTTGAGGAGACGGCCTACAACCGCAAGAAGCCCACAGAAGACACATCAGTTTCAGGCTCGCAGAATGGAGAGAAGGCCTCTGACGGTGTTCTCGAGATGGTATCCCCGGTTGATGACATCCCGCCACGCAAAACATTCATGCAGACCCTCAAATTCTGGGGCGTTTGGGAAAAGGACTCGGAGTTCTTCATGATGATTGCCCGGTCTTTCACCTACTTTTTTGTGCCGCACGTTTTCTGGGTTATCACGACTTACGGTGGGTTCTAGGCACACTCTCTGACCATCGAATCTCTGCTGACAGTCCCAGGCATTTACATTGGTCTCGGTGCCCTTGCCTTCAACTACACCTTCCCTCTCAAGATCACAGCTGAGCCATACAATTGGTCACAACTCAACTCGGGCCTCATCGCCTTGGCGTCCTTTATTGGCTACCTGCTCGCCATTCCGTTCACCTCATCGTCTGACCGCCTCGCCGCATACCTGACCCGGAAGAACAACGGCATCCGCGAAGCCGAGATGCGTTTGGGCGTTATGTTGCCGGTCATGCTGCTCGCCCCGGCAGGTTTGATCGTGTATGGATTTGCCGCCGAGCGGAACCTGCACTGGATTACCTACTTTGCGGGAGTGGTCATGAACCAGTTCTGCAGCTACTTCTTCTTCACCTTCACACTGGCCTACGCCATCGACAGCTACACATCCAACATCAGTGAGATGTTGATTGCGATGAACCTGGGCAAGCAGGCTATCAGCTTTGGTATGGGTCTAGATCTACTGGATTGGGTGTTGCATCACGGGTACGCCGTGATGATTGCGGGGGTGTTTGGCGGAATTGTGCTGGCGAATAACCTGGCGTTGATCATCTTTATGCTTTGGGGGAAGAGGATTCGTGCGTATATGGCCAAGACGTGGTTGGCGAAGGTGCATAGAGAGAGTATTAAGGAGGTGGCTACACATTGATGGATTGTCGGGGGTGTTGGATTGTTGCGGGGTGATATGTACCTAGGTAACCTATGGTAGATGTGGGTATGCTGATACATGATGGAACTAGAATCCTGCATCATTCAGTCGAGATATATTATCCGTATTTGTGTGAACTTTATTGTGGCCGTTAGAGGTTGGAGATCATTGTAGCGCTGTTTAAGAGTTAAGCAAAGTACACCTAACTCCTGAAAGATTATGCGTAGGTCTACTCGCAGAGTAGAAAGCGCTCCCTTTCCCCGTAGAGTGAAAAGGAAAAGAAAAAAAAAATAGAGCTCTTCCACATATCCAGTGCGGTATTGTACTTACTTACAACTTCCCATCACCCATCTCTCTGTAGACAAGACGAGAGGAACTACGGCGATGTCAAGTTTCAAGCTGAGACCTGAACCGCGTCGCCTCGGGTCGTACTCTGGCAAGCACAAGAAAAGCGGTGTGTGGTAATATGCAGGGTTATGAGTCCCAGCATACTCAGTTAGTATCTTGATACATGTCGGCCTCGTCGGGAGTTGGTCCGAATCAGCGATTTGTTCTCTAAATCACTACAGACACCTGCGATATCTCGGTATGCAGGGGGAATATCAAGTACCTTTACAAGTGGGGGTGATAGCGAGGTAGTGTGACTCTGTGCCCATGTAATAAGTTTTTTCTCTCTCGTGCTTCTTGGGAATACTGGTGTTAAAATGGGGTATGAGTGCCGAATTCTCAACTATGGATCGCACGGCTCAGTCTTTCAATTTTAATATTTCCCACTCGGGGATACAAGGCCATACAGTTCAATTGAGGATAGCATCCGCTCTTATTTGTAAAGCCATCCACCTCAGAAACCATGCTTAAACTTGGAGAACCTGACCCACAACAACACCTATCAGTACAGGAATCTACAGCCTCTCAGCCGGCGTAACCCCAACCGGTCGAGGCGCAGGAATCATTTGGTCCAGAGTAAAGCTACATTGCGTCTTGAAAATCTGCTCGTTTTGAACAGCCGCTAGAGTGACCACCGCGGCAAATCCACTAAATATCGTGTTACCAGTGTGTCAGTTCAGGTTCATTCTATTCAGAACTGCTCGCCAAAGGAAAAAAAAGAAAGAAAAAAGATGTGCACTCACCCAAGCTCGTTGTATTCATAGAAAATCCTCCCGCCCGTGGAAAGGACCAGATCCCGAGCTTGATCGATCGCTTCTTTGCCGTTGCAAAAGACAATGATGGATTCTGCAAGTGCAGCTGGGATGCAGAGGGCGAGGAGCGAGACGGTGATACTGGGGCGTTTCATGATGCCGACATCAAACTTGTCAATGTGTTTTGATGCGATGCAATGCAAGAAGGTAGTTGAAAAATCACATCACCCAGGGGACCAAAGGAGGTTGGCAGTAAATATATGACCTTCGCTGATATGATGGTGAGTCGGAGGGGGGCGACATTTACCCGTCGTCGAATGGGCTTGTTCCGGGGAATTTTGCGGCAATCTACTACATATTATGAGTGTGACCCCAGCGCAAGATCAGGCCCAAAAAGGCCCAAAATAGTTGGAATTTTACAGGCTCCGTTGTGTTCGTGTGTAACTTCATGTTAAACCCAGCTTCTTTTAGTCACTCACTGAGTTGAGCATATCACGTGCTGTTGGTAAGAGTTGTTCTCCACTTGACTGAGTCAGAACCCACAACCCAGCCCAACCGACCCACGTCAGTATCAATGCCAGCCTTGACCTTTACCTTTAACCAGACGAAACCAGAACTCAACCCACTTGGAGCAACAATATCAAAATGGCGTTATCCCCATTTCCTTACCTTCCTCTGGACGATTACGAAATCCGCCTCCTCTCTTTTGTCGCTCCACCTCCCTCTTCTTCTCCAGAGACAATTTCACTCACCCTAACCCATGCACTCCTTTCCCCTAACTCTAATTCCAATTCTGATTCATCTGCTTGTATTTTCACAGCCCTCTCTTACGTATGGGGTTCCCCTACGCCTGCCAAATCCATCCTCATAAACAACACACCCTTTTCCGTAACTCCGAATCTCTTTTCCGCACTCACCCGTCTCCGCAACGAGAATTTTACTGGCAGAATATGGATCGACGCAATCTGTATTAACCAGACGGATATCCCCGAGAAGAATATCCAGGTCGCGCGCATGGCTGAGATTTATACCTCTGCAACGCAAGTGTGGATTTGGCTTGGCGACGATAGCGACGGTGGTGCGTTGGGGACGATGAGAACTCTGGTGGGGTACTGGAGGGAGTTTAAAGAAACGATGGAAGGTTTGAGTGAAGAAGAGAAAAATACGAGGATTGAGGCGTTTGTCAAGACGGTTAGAGGGTTTGCCGTCACTTCTCAGACTGTCACGTCTCAAACGGTTCCTTCGCAAACGGGAGACGACAATGGAACTCAAACTGGAACCGGAACCGGAACCGGAACTGGAACTGGAACTGGGACAGATACTGGCACGGAAACGGGAAAAGTTGACTTTGAAGCAATCTGGCACCTTTTCCGCCAGCGAAAATGGTGGACGCGCGTCTGGATCATCCAGGAAGTCGTCCTCGCGCGGGACGCCGTCATGGTCTGCGGCCAAGACCTCACTGACAGGGTCAACATTCGCTGGGAGGAGGTGAGGGATTTTTTACAGATCATGGAGTGGATGGTGTTGTTCCCTAGTACGGCCGACCAACATCGGAGGCTATATCAGATTGTGGGAGATGTGTATCTTACAGCGCTGCATCTCAACACGACGTCGGATGACCTGAAGCGAAATCCCGAGGGACTGTCGCTGTTGGATATCATGGAAAACATGTCCCGAGGAAATGGCCTGGGGGATGTCATCCAGGCGACGGATTCTCGCGACATGGTCTATGGACTTCTGGGGATGGTGCGTGTGCAAGATCGGGAGAAAATTCCAGTCGACTATGGCCCGGATACGACGTTGAGCAAAGCACTGTTTGCAGTTGCAAAAGTACTGCTCAACCAAATCGGCCTGAGCGTATTGTATTGGGTTCGGAAGACCCCTCTCTGGGAAAAGGGGTTGCCCTTGCCGTTACCGTCTTGGGTGCCGGACTGGACTACACCGCCCATGTCTAACATCGGCGCATTGGCAACCAGGTCTGGGGTTTTCAACGCAAGCAAAGGGGTTCTATCGGAACTTTCACCTGAATTCGAACTCAGCACTCTCAGCTTTGCTCAACCAGCCATCTCGGTTCGCGGAATCCTGTTAGGGAGAGTCGCGAAATCTGGAAGCGAACTCGTGGTACAGCCTCATTCGCCAAGCTACATGGCAGAGTGCGGTACTTGGCTCCGTGAGCTCTATGTCATGGTGGGCGAATCGTCTCCAGCAGTTGATGAGATTTGGAGAGTGCCGATAGCCGACTTTGGTCTGTTGAGTCGAGCAGATGACGAGAATCCGGCTCGGTTCAAACATGGCTTCGGTGTTTTGGCTGGATGGATCACTCCCCCGGAAGAATTGAATGACCGGGAAAAACTGGCGTGGATTTCCTCCGAGTCATGGGACTATCGTCGGGTCTGGAGAGTGGTGGCTCAACGGGCGTTTGTTGATGAAAAGGGCAGGCCAGGGTTGGGACCGGAAATTCTGGGAGTTGATGACCATGTCGCCGTCTTGGCGGGGTGCAATGTGCCGTTCATTCTCAGGGAACGGCAAAAAACGGGCAGATATCAGGTTCTGGGGCCAGCCTATCTCTACGGCCTGATGGATGGTGAAGCTGTTACCGAGGGCTCTGCGTTTTCTGACATTCAGCTGGTTTGAAAACCGGGATGGGTCTCACGCCGGTCGTTCAAGTTCGATCGACTGGATTAGGATTCAGAAGGGAGCTACGAGAAAGTCATGGCGTGGGATTTGCAGCAGTTTTTGGTCAACCGAGGAACAGATGCAGACAGCTTGGGTTAAAGACATTTTTGCTGAGCTGTCCACAGCGGGAATCGTTGGTTGGCGGTGGCAAAAGCGAGCTCAGCGACGGAGATTTCCGATCTAAAGTATCGAAAGAAGATTGAAGGGGAGTTGAAGATTCTCGATATGATATGGGCGCTAGGTGGTAGGGAGGAGAAGGAGACGAAAAAGGCTCCTCGGTATTGGCTAAGTATCTAGGCAGGTGGTGCTTTTGGTTTGTTCGGTACGGTAGATAGGTAGATATTCTCTTACTAGCTTTCCTATATAGTTATACTTCCATGTGCTAGTGCTCATCAATGCTAATGTGGGATACTTATCTCAACGCCTATTCATCTTCCGCCAAAGCTCGGCACCCCACTTACGCCTCCTCTTGTCTTTCTTGTCGTCGGCAATTGGTGGAAAACCTTGTGCAACACCCGGAATCACTGGTGGCATCACTGGTCGCATCGCTGGCGTGAGCCCTTGTACATCCCTTGGTCTCGATGGTAATATCGCTGGTTGCATCGCTGGTCGCGCCGCTGGTAGCATTGCTGGTGGCGTCACTAGCGGTGCCACTGGCAATATCTCTGGTGGCGATATCGCTGGCCGTATCGGTGGTGGTATCGGTGGTTGACCTGGAGACCCCGGAAGCCACCGCGGCATGGCGCCCCTTGCATGCATTCGCAACCCATTCCCCAGAGAAGGTGGCAAATCGCTCCACCAAAGTTCCCACGTCTCCTTGGTAGTCATTCTGAGCAAGCCGCCATGCTGATAGAGTTTATCGCATGCTATATATGACGCCAAGCTGTCTGACCCGAGGTCTTCTCGGAGCATTCGCCTGATGAGGGCATCGATGGGGGTCCTGCCCTCCCGGTCTATCGCATTCACGTCGACATTCTCTGTGCCAACTAGGTGGTGGATCAGACGAGGAAAGGCAAGGTGCAGCAGTGACGTCTTCAGCGGCAGCTTTCCGTTGAGTTGTAAGCAATCTGGGTAAGCCTCCAACTGTTCCAAGACCATGACTTCCATTTCGGTGGAGAGGGGTTCTAGAGCCCTTGTTAGTACATGTGACTGAAGATTTTCTGTGACCAATGTCAGTAGCACCTATGCATAGGCACTGGTGACAACTGTCAGGGGAGACAAGCCATTACCATTACGATTAAACAAGAAATCCAAGTCGCTCATGGTTGGACAGCAGCCATGGCTCATGATTAGTCTTGTCGTCTCCAAGAGCTGCTCTTCTGGCAAATCCGAGCCGTCCAGGGCGCTTAACAACGGAGCAAAAGGCGTGCTCTCTGCATCCAAGGGAAGGAGCGGGTTCCTGGTAAAGGCATCATTGAGGTAGAGGTTTAGGCCGTAAAAGATGGCTGAATGCAGCATCGAGGGCTCCCAGGTGATGATTGTTTTGCCTCCTTTCATCTGGCTGGGAAGATAGTGAGGATCCATCTCGGAAAGAAATGCATATTGACTTTTTCCTGTCGTGAGCTCGGCCGCCCTCGCGTAGTGACCCATGACACGCCAACCGATCTTTGACAGGACTTTGGAACTAGTCTTGCTCGAGGCATCAATAAAATACGCCTTGGAGAGAAATGAATTTCCGTTTTCATGCACCACCTTTGCCCAGTCTCCCAAGATCTTGTGCTTGAAGGTGGGATGCTGAGCGAATTCCTTGGCCGTCTGATGCATGAATTGCAAAATGGTCTCTTCGCCAGGTTGGACCGTCTCAACCAGTCCGCCCGACAGCGCCGTCACTCTGCGTAGAAAGAGATCCCGTGGTTGGCCATCTTTCTTGAGTTGGGCAATCTGCTTTCGATGTTTGAGATCAACTTTTGTCGCATCCAAGAAACTAGATGTCCGGGATAGCTCCAGAGCACGGTAGGCGGTTTCGATTTCGAGTTCCCAGCGAGAACGCGAGGCGCATTCCAAAAGCACGTACGCGTCCCATCGGGAAGACTTGGGAATCCTGTTGACGATCGTGTCGTAGTAGTCGTCTAGTTCGTCGGGCAGTGAGTCTAGGACTTTCTGGAGCTCTGAAGCCAAAACCTGGCCAGCGTCAACTGCGCGCGTCAGGTCTTCTAGGACCAGGCGAACCCATAAGAAAACGCCTTGGGCTCGTCGTACGATATCAGGGAGAAGTTCAGCCAGAGAAGTTATGGCTTCAGGTCGTTGCGAAGAAATGATGTCCATGCAATACGCGTGGATGTCTCCTTCCGTGTGATCATGTATCTTGAAACCCGGACAACCTCCAAATTCTTGGATGAAAGCGTCCCACGGCCGGCTGGAAAAGCAAATGCGGACCTGTGTGCGGCGATGGGCGTTGTTGATCAGCGAACTGAGAAACGTAGCAATGAAGTCCGGGTTGCCATCGTATTCATCCAGTGCATCCAAAAAGAGAGTCAGCTGCAGATCCATCTGATCCTGTGCTAATAGCTTTGACAGGATTGTCTCGAGGTCTTTCCGCCTCCATTTCTTTTCCTGGATGGTCTCTAGAATGGCGTCGCGCCTTTTCTGTCTGGAGACAATGTAGTTCACTGTCACGTCCATCGCTGACGAAGGTGCCAAGCCGCGACTTTCCAGCAATTTCGTGATATGACTTGCGAGGTCGACAGCATCCAACCAAGACTTTGTGAGGGGCACAACATTCGCCGTGTACTGCAGGGGGAAGTTTGGCGCAGACCATAAATCCATAATAGCTTCTCTTAAGACTCTTTCACCATTATTCCGCGCCAGTAGCAATGCGTCCTTCTGAAGCAGCAGAGCTTTTTCGAATTTCGCTTGTTTGTCGACAGTCATTTCTCCTACGGCATCAGCGAAGATTCGTCTGAGTTGTGCTCTTGGGCCTAGAGTGTCCATTATTGCTTCCACCAGGCGATCTACTTCGTCGTTGTAGTGAAGGCCACAGTCGGGGAATTTTGCCATCAAATCAGACCTAAGGTCGCCCAGTTTTGCGTTATTAACGCAGTCGATATACTCTTGTACCAGCATGTCTTTTACAATCGTCGCCAGATCTGGCTCACTCTTGAGTGCCTGGCTTATGATACCGCGCAACAGCCCCTCGAAAGACTTTTGCATGGCATTGCCTCGATGATGGAAGAAAAAGGTGGCGACCATCTGTCGAGACTGCAATCCCCACTGCGAGATGAGCTCCATAGTGCGAGGGTCGTTGTAGATGTGCTTCATCAACGTCGACTTGCCGGAACCCGGCTTTCCACTTATCCAAAAGATGCCGGTGCCAGTGCGAAGCCACTTGCTGAAGCTGATATCTGAGTTGTCGAATGCCCACTGGAAACTGTGTGACCTGGCCTCAAAGACCTGTTCCAGCCGCCTGTTGCGATCTGGTCCTTGCAGAGATTCTATTATACCTGACACATACCCTTGTTAGTTTCGATGATTACTTGACTATGAGGTGGACTTCATTGACTTACCTTCAGTACTCAAAGACTGGATAATCCAATGATGGCGGGGTGTTATGCCGGCGACAAGATTATTGGTTCGTGCTTCGTCTTTTTTTGTCCCGGGGCTTGCGGACATTATTTGAGCTGCCGGAGGCTTGCCTGCCGACTCTGTTGATGACTTTGTCGCAAGGGGCTCGGCCGGCGAGATTTCGACGATGTCAAGCATACTATTTACTACCACTCCTATGCGTGCATCACCGTAGGAGAACTTCACCATGCCCGAGTGATCGTCGTTGATTTGAAAGGCCATCAATGGGTGCGTGAGAATGCACCCATTTGTGGCAGAGTCTTTGGAAACGAGCACCGCTAGTGACCCCGTTCTCGTGAAACGGCCATTGGAATCTCTCTGCCTCTTCGTATTAGTATCGGAACAAGCAAAGGGAATAGAGAAACAGAATCATACCACGACGGTTGGAGTTTGTTTGGTTTCATACGCCCAGTAGAATCTCAGTTTCCTGGTTTTGGAATGACCATCGAATTGGCCACCAAGAGTTTTGAGGTATTGAGAGCCAACGGAGAGATCGCTGACCAAGTCTTCATTTGGCTGGGATTTGGTAACCATCTCCAAAGATGCGACATCCATGCCTTTGTTGGGGACGCCAAAGCATACTGCACCCCTGACGCGGTCCAGCATGCAAGTCTCGTCGCTGTTTGCCAACATGATAAGCGCCTGCTTGAGCAATATCCCACCGAGGCTGTGAGCCAAGAAGACGAGCTCCTTTGCCCCGGGGGATGCCCATCCGTTGGACCTGAGTTCTTGGATCAACCGGCCAGCTAGATCAGGGATAAGTTGGAAGGATTGGCTGTTGGCGAGAGCGGTATCGTAGCCGTATGTGAGAAACCTGAATGATGGCAATGAAGTGGCTAATGCATCCCTGATCCACATGTACGACTTGTCGTTGCCATGGGGCTGCCACGAGCCGAAGGGGTGGCTTGCCAGGCCGGAAATGGCGATACAGCTGTCGGTTGTCAGGAAAGTCCCGGAGACAAGACAGAGAGAATAAATGGTCGACAAACTCATGTGTGTGTGTGGCCGGATCCGGGTTATTTAGCGGTGTCAAGCCCTCGAAGTGAGTATCGAGGATGAGAGGGCGCTGGAGGCCCAGAACTGAGATCCTCCATTCCTCGGCTTTGGGGCTTTGTTTGCCTGTGAGATCAACATCGCTGTCGAAGGTCAGAGTCGCCGTCTGAGTCTGGGGAATTTCCCAAGGATCGACCGTGTCTGCGAGGGACCAAATGTGGATGTCGTGGAGCGCGACATGGAGGCATTTGCTGACGAGTTGGCCGACGGCGTGTCGATCATATCCCTCTGGAATCTTACGAAGTCGATAAACCTTCGGCTTCGCTCCTTCTGTCATGTTCCGCTCGCAGAAGATACGGGATCACAGGTTGGGAAATTGGCTAGTGACGAGAGACGGTCTGTCGCGTTTCGCGGCCATCAGGCTCTGGGAAGGTGCGATGGATGCAACCCCGCTGATTCAGCTTTGCATTCTGGATAATTTGCGATAAGCGAGATAAGACCTGCCCAGACCGGTCCAGGAAGCTTGGCTCACATTCTCGCCATTCATTGGTGAAAGTCACGGGCTTGAAAGCCGAATGGTTGGTTTGGCCTCGGTGTAGAGTCCAGCGACAGAAAGGCTCCCAAGAACAGAATTGCAAGGGGTCTCTCTTATTCCACTGCATTACGTTGGTCGCCGTTATCATTCGAGAAGCTCTTCTCATCCAACACCAATTCCGCCAGATTACCCCCGATACCTCCACGTCGCTTTCCTATGCAGCGCAATATCCCCTGACAGCGTCGCTCTCACCATGCCGTAAATCCCTCCAATCGGCCACATGCTCAACCACGACTGGTCTCCTCCTCCACCAACACCCTTCTTCTCCCCTTCAAGTTCCCCTCGTAGCTTTACTCTCACCTTATCATAAACCGTCGGCAGGGTAGTCGCGAAATATTTTTCTCTCAAAGCATCATACTCGTCCCGGTGATGGTATTCCTTCCAAAACTCATCTTCCGTGTAATACGTGTGCGCATATAGCCATTTCCGCCCACGTAATTCCGCCAACTTGGCTTCGAGAGCGCGGTTCTTGGTGATGAATGAATGGTAGGAGGGAGGGCCCCATCCCCAGACGCCAATGTTTAGCATTGCCTGCGATGTGTTTTCGGCTTTCTCATCCTTCTCGTTTTCGTCGAGTTCATGTTGGGACTTGCATTTTGATTTTGGGTCCGTGAGGGGGTGGAATGACCCTGTCCTCCCTGCTCTGAGAGGACAGAGCCAGAGCGGCCAAATCCCAAGTTCGGGGTCAACCCAGTTGATGAATTCCTCTGCACTCGCGTACGGCAGCGCTAGATCCTGCACCACAAACTGCGAGGCTATCCCGGATGCATGTAGCGCGTGGTATAGTGTTCGCGTATGCGAGTAGTCGTCCAGCAACCAGCGAAAAAATCTCGTAAAAGGCACGACCTTGAAATACGTGTACCCTTGTCGACCGACCCAGAATCCAGCACGGTCGTAGCGAAAGAGATATTCTCCCAGCGGGATATACTCGACGACTTCTTCCTCTTCGCGATCTCGGGAAGTGATATCCTGAACATGCATGTAAAACCAGGGATCTGAGGCGTTACTAAACGTCCGGACTGGGTGTGTGGGTAGTTTAACATCGGTGAGCTGGCCAGTGATCACCACAGCGTGGGAAGGCGAAAACACAATCCCGTCAATGTAGTCGACATCGACATGCCCGAGATTTTTCGCTTCCTCCTCGATACGCGAGATGGCGTCTGCCACGGTGGCTGTTCGTCGGTATGTGGTTTTAACCCACTTTTTAGCTTCCACCAACTGAACTTCCACGAGGGTAACAATCCCCAACGTCCCTACCGCGCCGGCCGCTCCGAAGAACAGATCCGGCCTTTCATCTCTTGACGCCCTCACCACATTTCCGTTCCCCAGAACCATCTCCACAAAATTCACGGTATCGTCAAAAAACCCATGTCGAAAAGAACTGCTCTCCCCCGACGTTCCAGAGAAGCCACCCCCCACGGTAATTCCGGGGAATTCCATAACCACAGGCGGCACGAGGTTATAAGGCAGGGTTGTTTCGACGAGTTTATCCATGGGGACATTTGGTTCTGCAAGGGCGATTCGCCTTTCGGGATCCACAAGGAGGATGTTGCAAAGGGTGCTGATATCGACGATATTTGGGCGACGGTTATTAACCCCGTGCGAGGGACGTGTGCTGTTTGAAGATCCGTGAAAGACGCGGAATGATTCGCCGTCCTCGTAAAAGCGACGGACAGTGGCGGCGATGGTTTTGACCATGTCGGAATGCTGGTCCATCTTTGCATCCATGTTCATGTTGGCTTCCATTTGATGTCAATATGCAAAGGGCATGTACTCTGTAGCCGTTCTGTTTCTGCGCTGTGCTGTGCTGTAGCTGATATGCCGGTGAGGAAGCGCACGCAGAATGCAAGGAAAGTAGCAGCAGGTGAACAAATGAAAATAAATAAATGCTTGTGCAATGAACACCCCGTTTCGTGTAACGTGTGTATCGTTTGCGAGAATTTGGTACTTATGTAGCGTATCACAATACCGTTTGACAGACACATACTCCATCTCCATTTTATACATACAACTAAGCGCGACATGCGACATGCGACAGCAAATCCATGCATCCATATTTCCAAACCTGTTCAAGTCATGAATCTCCCCCGCAGATTTGCTAGTGTACCTCGCTAGTACTGATAGGTATGAAGGTCATGCAAGAGCGGCCCGATCCAGCACAGCACAGCCAAGATAAGATGAGCCCAGCTCCAAGCTTCAAGCTTGCCAGGGTGTGATGACGGCCCAAATTACATCACCAAAAAAACACTCTGGCCGTGGGGGGGGGTGGACTTCAATGCGCGTGTGCAGTGTGCCACCGAGGCAACCTCACC
>Ga0247765_1000422_pt1 | contig 33459 bp, 25 predicted proteins | sample UWRJL106311C6_FD_179949 | JGI IMG/M metagenome (GOLD analysis project Ga0247765, IMG submission 179949) | Plant litter microbial communities from Arlington Agricultural Research Station in Wisconsin, United States - UWRJ-L106-311C-6 | ecosystem: Environmental > Terrestrial > Plant litter >...
CAATCAAAAAAAAAAAAAAAAAAAAAAAATCGTATAAAAGCTGGACGTCCTGGAGTGAAAGGAAATGCGGATGTCTGTGGGGGGCGGAAGTCTTTCCAAGCCCGCATACTACGACGTGGCGAGCTGTGGCAGGGTGGCCTCAAGTGGCGGGCAAGGCGGGCTGGTCGGTCCACCCCTGACCCGACGAACAGCTGGCAGCCCCGCCTCTGGGGCACTCGGCGCTGCAGGTTCAGCTTTCAGGCATCATCGGAAGCAGCAACAGCCAACGAGACAATCTTGAACAACAACCATCTCGGACAACACAGTGTGCATACAAATTCAGACCGGGCACTGCGAGGTAACTGAGATTAGAGGAGACGGGTGAGTGATTGTTCCAGATCGCCTGTCTCTGAGCTGAACTTACCAGGTGAGTTCAATCGGCCGAACGAGGTTGGGCATCGTCTGGCGGATGTCGCCCAGCGACCCGTTCTCCACGCACTTTTAGTGGCATGGGTAGCCCTGTGATTTGTGCACTCCCTGCCTTCCACCCGTGGACGGACGTTGCAATCCGCTTCTGCAAAGTGGGCGCGAAGAGTCACCTTTCTCGTGTGAAAGGTCTCGCATGTCCGCAACCATCTCAACTCGTCACAATTTTCGTCCCAATCTATTCTCTACACTTTGACCTGTTGTAAAGGAGGGTAGCCCAGTCACAAGAACGGAACGGTTGACGGTATTGGTGTGTGTTGCGCGCCCACCCCAAAAAGGAGGACTTGCTTGGATCACAACTCTCCGTCGCACCCCTGTCGGTCGGCCCCCTCACGCCACAGTTCAGCACCCCCAGACGAGACAGCTGGATATTCACTTGCCTGCCTCGAGGCTCTCGTCCTCCTTTCCCTGCGCGCTTCTTGTCGCAGACACCTCTGTCTGCCTTTTCGCCCCAAGGCTGCGTAACGCTCGGATCGATATTGCCCAGCGAATAGGTATATCAGCCATGTTTCCCTTTCTTGAGGTTTCCCATCTCCCCTCGTCCTCGTCCTTTTATTCGGATATTATCCAACCCCTCGGAATACGCTATCTCTCGACCGAGGACGGACACTTCCCGTCCATCATTTATGGCGACGAATTAGGGGGGGTGCCTCTTTTCCAACTGCGGCAGACCATTGCAAGCAGAGACCGGCCCCTTAAACGTTCCCATCTTGTGCTCTCAGCGCCTTCGGCCGAGGCCGCTGAGCACACCTACGACCGCGCCGTCCGCGCCAACCCCGACAGCAGAGACTCTCGCCTGCGCTACCGTCGAACGGCGTACGAGGCTGCCAGTGGCGCATCAGCGACCCGCACACTCAGCGGAGGAGGTAAAATCCGGGTCAACGTCACAGACTTCGACGGCAACACGATGGAGATAGTCTACCGCCCTCCATCTGACCACCCTGACTATCGAGGGGGGGCGACATACCGGCCGACACAATCGACTCGTAAGGAAGCCACACGCATTTTGGACTGGAATTATGATGTCGTGAGCGCGGATGTGCCCCCTCCAGGCTCCAGGACTGGAGGCTCTTCCCGAACTGTTGCGCGGCGGCCGTATGACGGGCATCTTGACGACGAGCCATACTCGTCCTTAAGACGGAGTGTGACCGAAACCCCCACAGTATTCGAGACGTTATCCCCACGGCAGCACTCTAACGGACTTAGCACCGGCACCGTTGTAGTTGGGGCTCTGCTCGCAGGGGCCGCAATTGGCAGCGCTTTCACTTACGGTCGTGCGAAGGCGGACCGTAGCCGTGCTCCGCGCCAGGAGTTTGATGAGCCGCCAGCGTTTTCACGCCGCTCTACGTTTCCAGACCCGTACCCGGACCGTCATAGCCGGTACGTCGACGTTGAACGGGAGATAGAGAAGGTCCGCCGGAGAGAGGATTATGCTCCGGTGGCTGACTATCGTCCCGCTCCCGAGTACGTCGCTCGGTACAGTCAAGTCGGCAGCTCTAGAAGCAGGGCAGTAGACGATATCTACGAAGAAAAGCGAAGCCGTTACGATGCCCCACGATCGCGAGCGTCGTCCGGACGGGCGCGTAGTGAATCTGCGACAAATCGGCAACCCCTTCTCCTTGCCGAGCCCGAGCACCGAAGTCATGTGAGCTCCAGGAGCTCGAGGCACCCTCCAATCGTGCAGCGCAGTTACACATACGAGACACCGGAGCGTGACAGCTACGTGTCGGCTAGGAGCCACCACTCATCAAATACGATCCGCGGCCCGCCTCCACCTGGCGTCCCGCATCAAATCGTGTCCCGCTCAAGGTCAGGAAGTCGTACCGCAACGACCACCATCAAGGTTATGGGGAACTCGGGCAGCCGTACTGGCACGTATATCTCAGCCCGCGGTATTCCACTTCCCCCGAGCGGTGTAGGCAGCAGCCGTGCCGAATGGGATGATGATGCGGAGAGTGTAGCCCCAAGCGATTCTATCAGCAATGTTGGCAGTCGCCGAAGTGGTCGCTCTTATCGCTGAAGCAGCATGGGAAGTGTGTTGTTTTTGTGTCTTGGCTGTATGTCATTTTCTTTTCAGGGAATCTTGGATGTGTGTTTCGGAGTTTTTGGCGTCGGGCGATGCCCGTTGTATGAGTCATGCAGAAGTATCAACAGGACGAAACCACGAGGCAGGGCGTAGTGTGCAGGGCGGGATGGTGACGATTGATGATGGCTAAAGGGTGGGAAGAAAACAAGTTAAACCAGACCCAGAGCAATCTGTATTGAGTTATATTACCATCTACACTGCCTATTCTAGCAATGTTGTTTACTTATCCAGGTTTCTGTTTGGTAATCGTCCTCAAATGTGCATGGGAACCTATCCCGTGTCTGCTGGGTATCGATCGGAGTTGATATCCCTCCCCAATGTGGGTCGGCTGTCCTTCCGATTCCATCCCGTCCTCCAAAAATCATCAAGACCATGTACTACGGCCGAACGATAAGTGAGCCTACATGCCTGAGGGTCGTCGGTGGAAAGCGGTGACGATTCCATGTTTCAGGCCGGACCGAAGCGAGGGGGCATTTTTTCTGCCCTTCTTCCAGCCCGGGCTCCGACCATCGGAGTTGTGACGGACCGGGTGTGGCTTTCCTCCTCGGGGTGGACCTGGACCTTGCATTTGGAGTCACGAGGCAGGCAGGGAATCCATCGGACAATTTGGCGGCTGCTCGCCTTTTTTCAAGCGTTCGGCGCCGACTCTAGTTCTTGTTCGCCTTACCTTACTTATTCCACAAAAGTCGTTTGGCCGTCTCTCTTTTGGGTTCCGCAAAACGCCACCCGCCTCCATCCCATCCACCCGCCGCTCACCCGGCTCCCCCTCATGCACTGAAAAGGAAAGAAAAAAACACCTACACAAAAAAAGTCGTTACAAGCTCAGTGGTTTGCATATTGTCCACCAATGCCGAGCTTTGGACTTGGGGAATCCATCCCCCCCCACACAGCCCATGTGAGCCGAAACTTGCCCCTTTGGGCGACAAAACACCTCCGCTGACTTGAGTTCCGGGACGGAGTATAGGCTGTGAGTGTATCACTGCCGACGTGGAGTGCAAATGTTGGTTATGAAGAGGGCGAGGACTGGGTCATCAACCGCATGACTACAGGCTATCCTCGGTATGTGATGCCCCTGACACCCAGTGTTCTGAGAACAAAATTAGCTAACATGTCAATCCAGGTTCTTCATCCATTGGAGCATCCAAGCCTTTGCAGAGGAGCTTGCGGGAAAGTATGGCCCTCCCGGATCCAAGGCTTTACTCTGGCCCACTCGCCAAATCGCCCTGCGCTGCGCAGCCTTTGTCCGATCTTGCGCCCCGCCAGATGTTGTGGCAAGTATCTCGGTGATACATCTCGCACTTGATGCTTCGAGTTCTTCTTCGAAGGCACTAGAGCTCTTCTGTCCCGCCATCTCGGCCGTCCTGTGCTCGCCCGAGGCCTTTCCGTATGCGAAACAATACTGGCAGCACACAGGCGATGGCGTTTCTAGCCGCCGTGCCGAGTTTTGTCATGACTTATGCCGGGAAGGGCTGCTGCTTCTCGACGATGGATCCAAGAGTCCCATACAAAAGCCCTGTCGGGGGCCGCGCCGCTACCAGCGACCGCAATCCGTAGATGCCGGTAAACCGAACGGTGCTTCTGCCCCTAATGGAGGCACGCCCCAGCCAGGAGGCGAGCGTGAGGTTCAGGAGACTTCGCGGTTCTTGGAAGAACGCTTTGGTCGGAACCTTGATGTTTCCTTTGTCGAGCCCGCGAAGTCGGCCATCCGAAGGAGGATCGCTGGTGCGCTCTGCGGGAGCCATGAGTTGAGCAAATCACCCCAGCCCGAGATGGAATCCAACACGAGGGGCGTCGTAAACCTACGAGAGGGGGATGTTTACTTGTTCCCGTGTGGCATGAACGCCATATATAATGCACACCGGGCTCTCCTCAACGCTCGGGGCCGTAACCTAAAGAGCATCAACTTCGGGTTTCCTTATGTCGACACTCTCAAAATTCTTGAGAAGTTTGGACCCGGATGCGTCTTCTTTGGCCGTGCATCAGAGCCGGACCTGGATGAGTTAGAGGCACGATTGAAGTCGGGCGAGCGCTTCCTTGCTCTCTTCTGCGAGTTCCCAGGCAACCCGCTCCTGACATGCCCTAATCTAACACGAATTCGGTCTCTCGCAGACACCTACGACTTTGCAGTGGTCGTAGACGAGACCATTGGCACATTCGCCAACGTCAACGTACTGCCGTTCGCCGACATTGTAGTCAGCAGCTTGACCAAGATCTTCTCGGGCGACTGCAACGTCATGGGTGGCAGCGCCATCCTTAATCCCCAGAGCCGCTATTACAATGACCTTCAGGACTTCGCGCGGCGTGAGTTTGAAGATACGTACTGGGCTGAGGATGTCATTTTCATGGAGCGGAACAGCCGCGATTTTGCCTCACGGATCGACCGCGTCAATGCCAACGCCGAGGCCATCTGCGATGTGTTGCGCGTGAACCCGCTCATCAAGACTATCTTTTACCCACGTTGCAACGAGTCGAGGGAGAACTACGAGGCATGTCGGCTCCCGAACGGCGGGTACGGCGGGCTCTTGTCTGTCATCTTTCATGATCGTGCCCAGGCCATGGCCTTCTACGATGCTATTGAGACGGCAAAGGGCCCGAGTCTCGGGACAAACTTCACCCTTGCGTCGCCATATGTCCTTCTTGCACACTACCAGGAGTTGGACTGGGCTGCGGGATACGGAGTAGATCCCAACTTGATTCGTATAAGCGTTGGTCTGGAGGAGACGGATCAAATTGTAGGTGTGTTCAGTGCGGCCTTGAAGGCAGCTGAGCAAGGTGTTCCCAGGAACTGAACACCCACCATACATGCAACGAGACACACAAAGGCACTTGAATACAAGATTCGGAGTCAAATTACCTCTGACATCATTATGCTACCGCTTGTTATTACGCTGCTGCTTGTCATCTCAGACCTGTGAGATATGTCCATTCCTCCCAACGCCGACTCCGGCCAGCCACACTACACCTCGATTCGCGCTCTGATTTCATATTACCGCCGCTACATTATGTTACACGTGGGAGGGGTATCGCCGATAGCTTCGCCGAAAAGCTCCTTGCGTCGTTCCAGTTCATTATATGCCTGCTTCTCCTTGGTTTCCTTGGGAAACCACCGCTCGAGATAATTCATGAGTTTGAGATCAATGTTGACTTGGGGATTATTACTATTAGCATCGTGTCTCCTGCGTAGACGATAAAGGGTTCGTACCCTCTGTCGCTGCCAAGACGGTGTTGGCTCGGCAAAGCGGACAGTACTTTTTGTTGCGATTCTGCATCTTGATCATACAGCGTATGCAAAACAAATGGTCACAGTCTAGTCTGATGGGTAGCCAACAGATGGATAAGCCTACCTCGCCGTTAGTGCCACGTCGCAAAAAACATGCTGCTAGCGGTAATCAATTACATATCGTGCAAGTGTAGTCGGCCACCTGTGGTACAATTGCGAGCACGTCACGCGAAAGGTGTGCGCAAATGTCCTTGGCAATGCTCTCGGCGATAAAATTGGCCGAGTGCATGGCCTTTGGGAAAGCAGACTTTACACCCAGGGATGTCTGCTTGTCAAACTCTGCCGGGCGTGTCAGCATGAGATCGTGTGCTAGGCGGAGGAAACGGAGGAGGGGCGCATCATATACTCTTGATAATCTTGACAACGGCCATCTGGTTCAGCTCCTGGAACTGTACATTCTGCAGCAATGTCGCGTTGAGCGCTAGGAAACGGTTGTAGGCGTTGATGCTGGTCTCAAGCTTGAATTTGCGCAGAATCTCTCGTTTCTCGAGCTCACCCTGAAACCAAACCAGCTGCTTGCGGGCTTTCTCGCTGTTGCGGACGCCACCTCTGGTCTCGGTCGTGGAGAAAAATACTTCGGCAGCGAGATAGAGCTCAAAGATCTCGCGCCAGCGGTAAAGATCCGACTTGGACACTCGTATCAACCCCTTTCTAGGCTTAGCAACTTCGGATATCTCATTCCCCAGTGCCAAGATGATGTCGTTCATGGACCTTCGCTCCTCCGTCTGCAGTGTATCGAGTTCGTCCACGTCGGTTTGGAGAATGTTGAAGAACTTGGCATCAGAATCCAGGGGAATCTTAATCCAGGATGACTGCGTTTCCTGGTCGTCCTTCCCTGCCTTTGTGGGCTTGGACTCGACGGCATGTGCCGGAATGGGAGTCGGAGACGCCGTTGGTGTCAGAGTCGTCACCTCTGTCCCTGGCTCAGTCCCGTCCTCCCGCAAGTCCGGCGGGCTAGGAGGAGATATTGGCCGGACAGGCCGCACCACCAACCTCGGGCGGAGATGATTTGACTCGTTCGTCTCCAGGCTGTACTTGGCATTGTGATCGGCAAGCAGCTTATGTAGGGTGTCGGGACCGTAGCCTTTTGTCATGAGCTCCTCTCGCACTTTGCCCAAGATCTTCTTGAGCTGACGGTAGGGGATGGCCTTCTCCACCCAGTGCTGCGGGTAGGCCTCGCCCTGAAGAGCCTCCTGGAAAGTGTGGCCGAATTTCATCGTGGGTTTGGTAACCAGAGAACCAACCAGGCAGCGTCCTTCCCGTGCGGCGGCGTGTGCATCGCGGAGCGGCTCTTAGGACGCAGCGAGCGAGGTTGAACTAGTGATGACAGGCTAACGGGGGGTGTCTGGAGTTCAGGTGAGGGGTGCAAAAGTTTATCACCAGCAAGGCGAGGAAAGTGTGGATAATGACTCAACCACTTCCTCCGTTTTAACTTCTTCACTGCAAGCGAGACCTGCGCAGAGCTTCGAGGAGGCCTCAACAAGTATCTGACCGCCTCAAGCCTCGAAGACCGACCCGGGCCTACACTAAAAAGAAGCCTCTCGTGACAAACATGGTGGCGATTCAAGTGAAGTGTCGGTGCTGTCTTCGCTGTTTACTGCCTCCTTACGTAATTGAGACTCTGCTGCCCAGGCCAGTCAACCACCCGAATTGGATCCCGTCCAGAAAACCTGGTTGAACCCCGCACATGGAGTTTGCCATCACCTGATGTCCACCAAACTGAAGCCAAGCTGACTTAGGTACTGACTGCCAACCTTTGCAGTGCTGCGAGACTCTGCAATGTCTGCATTGGAACTAGTGGTCAGTCCCACTGGAGCGATCCAAACCCTTGACACAAGGAAAGGCATACACCACATTTTATACGTAATTCAAGCCAAAAGATTGGTGCTTGGCGCAGCACTTTTCAGCTTGGCAGCTGCGAGTGCCCATTCACTTGACGTGGAGTGAGAGTTTTTTTGTCAAATGCAATCCAACCTCTGAGAGACGTGGAACTTTGATGGGTGTTTCGCGAGTGTTTTTACAGCCGCATCAAAGCCAAGATATTTAGGCCCTAGACTGATAGCGTATTGACCTGAGCAGACGTTGTGTGGAGAGTTGAACACATTTTCACAACTTGAAGTGTTGACTGGAAAGGAATGCTTCCAGAAGAATGATTCATCCTGACCAAAAGCTTGGCGGCTGGGGCTGGACAGCGATCGGCCCTGAACTAACTAGCTCTAACGTTAACTAGTGGGGCAGCTGGATGCCATTTCGACCCCGCGATGACCCGCGGTTGTAAATTTCACCCTGTTCGGTTCCTGCCCGATAGGTATCACAAGCGCGCATTTACTGACACCCGTATCTCAAGTGCTATCCACCGGAGGAGGGAGCAAAGAAATGGGACAGGAACAGTCAAGCGCTAGCTCTGGGGCCCGACAGACCGAATCAAGGACTGTTCGCAAAACATGTTACTACGAACTGCTGGGTGTAGATCGCCAAGCAGCCGATGACGAGTAAGTTATACCTCCAGGCACTGCTGTAGGAAGCTGTGCTGTGGGAAGCTGTGCTGATCACCAGAAGAATCAAGAAGGCATACAGAAGGAAAGCGCTCGAGCTCCACCCTGACCGGAACATAAACGACACGGAGAATGCCACGAAACGATTTGCCGAAGTCCAGACTGCATACGAAGTCCTGTCTGACCCCCAAGAGCGTGCCTGGTACGACTCTCACCGCGATGCGATCCTTTCTGGGGACTCTGATGCTGGGGGCGGCCCGTCTGAGCAATCAAGTGCTGGTACCACATCTGTGACAGCTATTTTCTCCCTGATGGGCCGCTTCAGCTCGAGTGTGCCCATGAATGATAGCCCCAGCGGTTTCTTTGGGATACTGAATACGTTCTTCGAACAACTTGCTGCCGAGGAAGCTGCGGCTGCAGAGTGGGAGGATGCTGAGGTTATTGAGTATCCCCCATTCGGTCGGGCAACTGATGATTATGACCCTGTGGCCAAGCTATTTTACAGGACATGGTCTAGTTTCTCCACCAGGAAATCTTTCAGCTGGAGGGACAAATATCGTCTCTCCGACGCACCGGATCGATACGTCCGTCGACTGATGGAGAAAGAAAACAGGAAACTTCGCGAGGCTGGTATTCGAGAATTCAATGACGCAGTCCAGTCTTTGGTAGCATTCGTCAAGAAACGCGACCCACGATACGTTCCCAACACCCAGTCCGAAGCTGAACGTCAGCAAGTCCTTCGAAACTCAGCAGCCCAGCAGGCGGCCCGGTCGCGAGCTGCGAACCAAGAGAAGTTGGCTGACTTCACCGTCCCGGAGTGGGCGCAGTCCCGGAACGATAGCAACGATATTGGCGAGTTCTTGTCGTCTGAGGAAGAGTCTGAGGTTGAGCATATTGAGTGTGTGGTGTGCAGCAAGATCTTCAAGAGCGAGAAGCAATATGAGGTGCACGAGAAGAGCAAGAAACACGTCAAGGCTGTGCAGCAGTTACAGAGGCAGATGGAAAAGGAGAATGCAACACTTGCTCTCCAGCTCGAGGAAGATCCAAGTTCAACATATTCCCCAGTTGATGATAGGCCTGATGCCGCTTCAGAAACTCCCGGCGTGGACCCACCTCAAGATCATGATGACGGGTTTGATCATGATAATATTAATAGCACAACAAGTACAGAAGACGCGAAACCAAGCTCGGCATCTAATAGTGAGACTGGAGACGACGAATACGCGCCCCGCTCAGCCGTAGAAGAACGATTTGCAACGGACAAGGGGCGTGAAACGAGGGGTGTAAGGGCGACGGGTAATACGGATCTTGATGCTGACATTGACTCTGCCTCGGTCAGCGCCGGTGACCTGGCTTTCAACCAAGATGCTCCGGTCGGCCAGAAGGTTGGAAAAGCAAAGCTGAAGAGGGAAAAGAAAGCCGCCCGCCAAGCAGCTGAAGCCAACGCACAGGAGTCAGTAAGTGTTCATCCAGTCGTTTCAACGATACTATCGTATGTCTGACACGGATGCTACAGCATTGCTGCGCGGTTTGCAGAGCAGCCTTCTCTTCCCGAACGAAGCTTTTTGCGCATATTAAAGATCTCAACCATGCAACCCCCGTCCCGAAATCGAAAGCAGGAAAGAAGCAAAAGAAGTAGCAATTCGATAGATGAGCGGAAGTCAACCGATCCCCGCCCAGCTATCATACTTCCAATAGGGAGAGAGACAGATCTATGATAAAATACCCGACGGGGGACGAGGTTGAACTGCCATGATAGACCAACGCCGACGACATACATATAGACTGGCATCTCCAATGATTTGAGTTAAGCGCCAAGACCTATCGCCACTGAGGAGTGATCTAGCTGGATTTCCATGGCGTGATGTTGCTCCACTGACCGCCTTTACGCATCGAGGACCGTATCCGCATCGTCGTCGCTCAATGTTTCTACCTCGTCAATCGCCTCGGCTCGAACGAATCCCGATCCCCGTTCCGGATCATGGGCGGAAACATGGATAATAGCTTTACCCTGGACATGCTTCACAGAGCTCTTCCACAAGTCCCAGTCATCCTCATCCTTGATGAGAAAACCGATCAGCATGCTAGGATCCATGTCTTCGATGTGAAGATGTCTCAAGCGCCTAGTATGGCACGAGTCGAGTTGTTCTGTTGTGTAGTCCTTTGGGTCGTAATGGTAGGGCAGGGCGGGTCTCGGATGATGAGGATCTAGGTAGAACAGCCACTGGCCCTGAACGCCCACAAAGTAATGGGAAGACGAAGGGCGACCCCTGCCATGGTGAGCCAAAGACAAAGGGCAGCAGGTGGTGGTTCTTACCCAGCGATTCCAATGGATTGCGGCAGCTGTAATGTAGATATCAGGGCCTCCGTATATACTTGGTTAATCTTGTCAATACCCAGCCTTGTGCATACGAGTACTAGCGTTGGGTAAAATCTCTGGCCGTCAGGGTTCGCGACAGCCATGAAACTGTCCTCATAAACATCGGGCAAATCGCCAGTCGAGTAAACACGGAGTGTGCTCTCGTGCTCGCTCGCTAATGCCCTGTACTGTATTAGTAACCGTTGCACCCGTGCTGCACAGGACTGTTTACTGGATACAGCGCGACGTTGCGGAGGGGCCAAACCACTCGCCGGGGTACTTCCCGCATGCATCTGCGCCATGTCTGACAAAATTATGAAGAGAATATGGAGCATTCGGGTCATCTGCGAATAGCGACAAGATCTCGCTCTCAGCGCCTGGGTCTGTCGTCCGTCTCCAGTCTACGGGAAGCATGGGCAACATGTTAGCACGAGAACAGACCAAAGCACGAGGAGGCTATGGACACGTACCCCTCCCAAGTCGATTAATTAGCAAAGCATTTGCCAACAGGCTCTGCCCTGATCTGATCATACAGCCCCAGCCCGTATCTGATGAAAAGCCTACAGACTGATCCCCGAATGACGTCTTCAGCCTCATCGTGAACGAGAGCGCAGAGGAGGCTTTAGGATCCGCCGACCGAGGTATAACCTCAAACCCAGTGCGGTATGTCATCCATATTCGGGACTCAAAGTCATCGAGAAACGATGGTGGCCATCCCCCGTCTTGTCCTGGTTCTTCATATGCCAGTGAGGAATCGAAGCTGCTCGCGGCCGAGTCAGGCGGCGTGTCGGGGTCAACGGGCGCTGGTGCGCTGGGGATCGGAGTTGCGGTTACGGAGGAATCAGAACCACTGATGGCGTCCGTGGCATCGGCGGGGGGTGTGCTTGCAGATAGTTGGGGCAACCCGTATGACTTGGTATCAAGTGTATAAGAGCGACCCAGGCACCATACCGGCTCATTCGCGTTGCGATCATTGACAGGCTCTGGATCCCAGATTTTTTGGAATATCCGTCGACTAACTCGGCTCACTTCCGCCGCGCCAGCTATCGCAACCTCCATAGCGCCCGCTAACTTCGGGGAAGTACCAGTTACCGACGACTGCCAGCTACTACCTGTCTTTGATGGCTTCATCGAATTAAATATGTCGGCAAGTAGAGTGTCAGCAGACAATGAAGGTAGTGCTGAATTTTCCCGCAGGAATCGGGGATGCGTCGAGAAGAGCGGCCTGTGCGAGTCGTGGTTGCTTGCAGGGTGAGGGCTTGCAAGCAGAAGGGGAGAGGAAGTCGTGGGGCCGACGGCTTGGGCAGCAGTTGGCGGGACCTTGTGGATTACTGACAGGCTATATGAAGACAAGGCTATTTCGTGGCAGCTCTACGGCTGTTATCAGTCGCGCGAAGGGATGGCGTTTTCGAAAGAGCTGCGAGTCTGGTGACAAGATGGTCGTAGAGCTGGGTATGTCATCTGGTCGTGGGGAGGCTCCACTCTAGCCAAGCGGCAGCCAGGCTGCCGCCCGACCCACAGCCTGCAACCCTAACCCGGGCATTGTGTTGTTGTCATGCATGAGCTCCGGTCCTCCTGCCAGCGCAGTTCCACATCGAAGTTTTGCCATGAACCGCTGCTTGACGCCCGGGATTCTCGCACCCTCCTCGCTGTATCCAAAAACCTGGGATTCGGAGCCTTCCTTCAACTTCCGGGTTTGTCGTGGCCAGTAACCTTCTTTTGGCCTCCCACGCCCTCCGGCCAATCATGGCGAATCGGAGGGGCAAAAAGCCTTTTGCGGGCGGTAAAGCCACCCCAAACCAGATCATGGAGGCTGTAAACAGGGTACGGGATGCCTCATCTATGAGTCGTCCGGGATCTGCTGTTCATGGTTCGTCCTATCGTTGCTAGCCCTGGCTGCTTGACCTAGGTGATGGCACGCATTCTGACTTCCTTCAGGCTTCTCGATGAAAGACGAAGCAAGGAATACATTATCTCATGAATTCGTGTTGGGAGAGAAGCTACGACAAAAACCTGTATTGTTTGTCAGCGCTGGATTTATTGATCCGCTGAAAGAAATCACCCAGCCCACGGAACCTGAAAACCGGGCTCAGCCATCGGAGAAAGATGTCAAAGTGCAACCGGTGGGATCTTCCGATGCAGCCGAGGGGGAGGCTTCCAGCACGCCCCTGCCAGCTGTCTCTATTGCCGACTCCAGCGTCACGGTTTCTGATGCGCACATAACTCTTGATGAGCAAGCACCTGAATTGATCGGCTCCAACAGCGAGAAACAGAGTGATGGTGCGCCATCTCCTGCTGGATTTTTTTTCGACCTCACCAGAGACAAGCAATTACCAGGTGAACAGTCCCACACGCCTTACGCATCGAATTTTCGTTCCCCGACAGAGGAGCCGAATTCCGGAGATGAAGTTATCCTTTTCAAGGGGAGGTCTTCCAATGGCACACAAAATCGTCATCGGAATCCACGTGGGAAGCGGGTCAAAAGCCGTTCCAAAAGCCGCAAAGAGACCTCCAATACTGCCCATTTGCGCCACAAGGAGTACAGTCAGCAGATGGCTGCCGATTCAAACACGAAGGACGAAGAAGACGAAGCTCTGGCTGATTATATAGCCAATATGGCGGCTGGTTCCGCGGCCGATTCCGAGGACGATTTCATCAGCCGGCTACAGGCACTTAGCCACAGAGAACTTGGTGACATGGACGGAGCCTTTGGTGAAATCCCATCAGACAACGAAGAGGATGGCACAGATAACAGTGATAGCAGCGCCGGGGATGGAAACGGCTCAGCCCATTCAGCAAAAGGCAAAGGGCACGCCGAGGAGGATCTGGATATCGAGATTGACGATGAAAACTTGGCACGCCTCTTCGCGAAACAGGAGCAGCTGGGAATCAGCAGTGACAACCTAGCTATCTTCAATGGGTCTTCCACGCAGGCTGGGCGTGGTCACTACCATGCGGCAATCTATCGGTCTGCTGAAGCGAGTATCGGACTGGATGCAAGCTGGGACCAGCCGAACCCGCTCGCTCAGCGCAAGGGACGACGCAGAAAACAGGCACCTGCTTTCAACGTGTCAGATTCAGAGCTGGAGGCTGCTCTAAAAAACGCCTGGGAGAGAGATAGGGAACGTAAAAAAGCCCGGAAGATGGAGCGTGAAACGCAACGTGGGACAGGCCTGCTCTACAGGAACGTCAAGCCCGACGACATGCGCGTTAAATACCCATCCGGAATGACGGTGGACGAGATGAAGCACGAGGTGTTGATGTTTTTGCTGGATACGTCAGAAAGGTAAGCGTGTGCTCGCTCTAGGTTTGGAAATTGTCAACTAATTTCGGAACAGCATCCAATTCCCACCGATGGACAAACATGCACGCATGGTACTCCACGAACTTGCCCACAAGTTCAACATCAAATCCCAATCCACTGGGAACCACGACCAACGACGCCCAGTACTCTATCGCACTAAGCGGACGATAAAGTACAAAGAATCTGAGTTGGTGCTAGCTGAGCGCAAGGTCGACGAAGCCGCCGCGAAGATTGGGCGCAAGTACTTTCCTCGGTCTGACAGAAAAGGCGCGCAGGGAATAAACTGGGGCTCAGGAGGTCGCGCCGGCCACAAAGCACTGCAGCTCAGGGATGGAGAGATTGTGGGTGCCTTAATCCCAGAGATAGGCCAGGAGAACAAGGGGCACGCTATGCTTGAGAAGATGGGTTGGGCGAAGGGAACAGGGCTTGGTTCTCTGGACAACAAAGGAATATTGGAGCCCGTTGCCCAGGTCGTCAAAAGATCAAAGGCTGGCCTAGGTTGACACGACGCAACCATAGGATGGCCGGTGCCATGACTACATTACGAAGTGCTATGGTGCTGCCGCCGTAGATACTTGAAAATCGACAACTTGGTTGAGACCAAGGAAAAAAGCAAAAGAAATCGCGGTGATGGAAAGTACAAGTTTTGTTCATATGCACGATTTCATTTCGTCCGGAAACCCTGATATCAAGGTATGTATTGTACACCCGCCAAACCCCGTAGACCGTGAAGACATTGCCCCCAGAAAAGCAGACCATCCGTAACGCATTGCATTAAGAGACTCCCAGGAATCAACAGCCTTGGGCCGATCTCGTCATGACACCCAAATGCCAAGCAAATCCTATGCCCGAGAGAGAGAAAAACAGAAAAGCAACAGGCAAACAACACTTATTTCGTGCTGGAAGAGTACTTGGTGACTGCCTTGGTACCCTCAGAAACGGCGTGCTTGGCCAACTCTCCAGGAAGGATGAGGCGAACACTATCATGTGGGGTCAGCAAAGGCTTCAAAAGGGATTGAACGAAGCGCGACATACGAGGTCTGGATTTCTCGAGAGGAGATGGTCGACTTCTTGTTATAGGCAGCGAGCTTGCTGGCCTCTGTGGCAACACGCTCAAAAATGTCGTTGACGAAAGAGTTGAGAATAGACATGGCACGGTTGGAGATACCGGTGTCGGGGTGGACCTGCTTCAGGACTGGGAATCTGTCAGAAATGTGCGAAAGACAGAATGCGCGCCGGTTAGCTGCGCAAGAGGAAAACGTACCCTTGTAGATGTAAGAGGAGTAAGTCTCCTTCCTCGCCTTGGTGCGCTTCTTCTTGTCACCAGAAGCGGCGGTCTTCTTGCCCGCATCCTTCTTCTCGGGCGCCTTGGAGGCGGTAGCGGGAGCCTTGGAGGCAGCGGGCTTCTTGTCGGCGGACTTGGGAGGCATTTTGGCTGGTGGAAAAAATCAAAAATGCGATTTGGTGAAAAGTTGACTGGAATCTGTGATGGGGTCACGGACGAGAGCTGTCGGTTGGCTGTGGGAGAGAAGTGGTTGATGGGAAAAAGGTCGAAGTTGGCGAGGGGGTTTGCCTTTTTGTAGCTGACGCGACCGCCACGGATGGTTCGACTGATTGACTGATTGATTTGGGGTGCCTTCGCGCGGAGAGTGGGGAAAGACCCGCAGGCTGGAACGTGATTTGGCGAGCGAAAAATACGGCACAAAGCCCAGCCCCCGGTTCCTCAAATTCACACAGCGACGCGGTGGCCCCAGCGTCATAACAACCCCCAAAAGAGTTTAATCAGATAACGAGTTCTGAAAGCATCTGGGGATCAGTGTGGGAACAGAGCTGTAACCCTGACATGCACCAGCGCGCTGTCATTGTCAACGGAGATGGACCCGCTGCGCCTCCAACTGTCGCGCTAGATAGTACTAAGATACTTCGTACCAGTGGTGAAGCAGGGCAAAACGCGTGTCTGTCGCGTACCCGCCAACCCCACAGAGGCACGCGAGCAACCTTGGGATGTGCAACGTCCAGCCACACACCGCAGCGCCACCGACGCCGCCTCCTTTCCCAGCCACGCCAAGCTGGACCCAGCAGTGGATGCATGACTCTGAAGACGACATCGGCAAGAGCCGCATCGCGATTCAAGACCCGGGGAAGGCTCATGCAGGTTTTCTCGGCCCGGCAGGGCATATTACGGCATGCGGAGCCGGATCCAGATGCAAAATGAGGAGAGCGAGCAGACAAAAGCTTATTTGTGAAGTCATATGTGGGATTTTTTCTTCGTCTATCAACTGTCAGGCCGGCCTCGACGAAGGACCTGAGGTGCATGACCAAAGTACAATGACTTTAGAACATGATCAAGGCTCTATGGCCAAAGTGGACAAAATTTTCCATGTCCTTGAAGAATAATATGACAATAAATGCCAGGGCATGGAAGTTCGAGAGTAATACACGTCGACGCAGGTCAAGTGTCCTGATCAGGGAAAAACTCGGTATTGGAACCTCCAAGAGTGAAAGATGAGCGACAGGCAAAACCTGACCTGGATGAGGCAACCAGATGGCATACAACGGCAAAACGACGCCTCAAAACGTCAAACGCCATCAGTCAACGCTCGAGACCGGCCGTGGCCAAGGTCGACGTCCAAACTCCAGATTAATCAGCCGATGAGATTGATTGAGCAGCAAAAGCATCGACTTGCCCTAGAGTTCAATCAGCAAAAACCTCGATGTTGATCAAGGGGTAGGCGAAGTGGGGGCTCATGAACAAAAATCGCGTCGCGTCTGGTCTTCCAAGCATTTCCGATGGCTGGGATCGCAGGTCGCTGGGGCTGGGGATTATTTGTAAAATCAAGCCTGTTTGAACGCCTTCAAAATTGGGGGATTTGATTGAGCGGGCACCCTTGTCCCGGAGCATGGGGCACGCGGCAGCCAATGGCAGCCATGGTTGACTGCTACCATTTTCTTTTTACCCACGCTCCGCTTTTGGACTAGCCCCAAATTCTCCGATCAACATAGCAGAACCGCGGGTGATCCGTGATTTCGCCGCGCCGTCACGCGAAAACTACTTAATTCGCATATCCCCCACCACGGTTCTTCTTCTACCCAACTCATCGCTCTCACAACAACGTCCAGCTCCACCATCTCAGCGTCGCCTTCATCGACAACAGTCACCCACAAAGTAGCAACTTTTTTCACCCACCCTCAACAATCCATCAAAATGACTGGCGGCGGCAAATCTGGCGGCAAGGCCTCTGGCTCCAAGAACGCGCAATCGTGAGTTTCCCCAGTTTTCGAGCATCGCAGTCCCTGCACGTCGCTCAAGTGACGTTCTGGTGCGCATAACCCATCACTTGTGCTAACCTCAAGCCAGTCGCTCATCCAAGGCCGGTCTCGCATTCCCTGTCGGTCGTGTCCACCGTCTCCTCCGCAAGGGCAACTACGCCCAGCGTGTCGGTGCCGGCGCGCCTGTCTATCTCGCCGCTGTCCTTGAGTACCTTGCTGCCGAAATTCTCGAGTTGGCTGGTAATGCCGCTCGCGACAACAAGAAGACCCGTATCATCCCTCGTCATCTCCAGCTCGCCATCCGGAACGACGAGGAGTTGAACAAGCTACTTGGGCACGTTACCATCGCCCAGGGCGGTGTCCTTCCCAACATTCACCAGAGTACGTCATTCGCTTTACCTGTTCAACATTTCTCTAACATTACCTTCCAGACCTCCTCCCCAAGAAGACCAACACAAAGGGCAAGAACGCGAGTCAAGAGTTGTAAGCGGTTTATGTGTGGTTTATGCTTTTTCTCGGTCGGCACGTTTGGGTTCATGATAAGGGGTCACGGTCTAGGGTCATGGTTGCTTTTATGCGTTTGGGCTGTACATTAATCCCATGATGGGTCGGTCATGGTCATGAATGAAATACCTTTGAACATCTATCTTTTCCGTGTGTTGTCTTTTATATACCATGCATGGGATCCGGTCTTTAATGAGGGGAACCTGCGGATCTACAGATGCTTTGGGAAACCGTATCCTGGGCAATAAGATCCATGTTGCAGCTGATGGCTTGAAGTGCATTTGAGAAAGGAGATGTGGTTGACTAAAAAAGGTCTATTCATTTCTACATTTAGTCCCTATGTACAGTTCCTACTATTCTCCGTTTTAAGCTCCCAGGCTCGCTTAAAACTTCAATGGAGGCGGCGCTGGATGTTGATGTTAGCAACTAGCAACAAAGGATGCTTCGTGGTTGATGACTTACGGTCCAAGTTGTGCACGGGAAGATTTCTCTCATATTTAGATCCTACGTGCCCATTAGCTTCGTCGCGCCAAACAAACAGAAATTTTTCATAACTTACCTCCCGGGGCAGTTGGGTGCAGGTAGGGATCCGGATGCTTCCACTGCTGGAGCAACTTCTCCGTCTCTTTCAACAACGCCTAATGTTCTCCGTCAGCCAATCCATCATCCATAGACCACGAAATACCTTTCAGGAACGAACCCGCTGTTGTCTCGGATCGGTGACATCGCGATTCTTCTCGAAAAGGGACCGAATGTAGAGGGCCTGTCCGCGCCACAGGTATCGGTGCACTGTCCAGTCCAGCGCGAGCTTGAGTGAGCGCCTGTATAGAGACCTATGCAAGCATTAGCAGTGCTCACAATTCTCCCCCCGACAGTTGGATGGCCTCACAATGCAGCCTGGTTGGTAGACATGACGGCGTGTTCCTCTTCGGTGCACGAAGCTCCAGTGTCCCGAGCAGCGTGGGGGCTGGTCTGGAGGTGCGCGACCGCTTCGACACCCCTCCAGGCGTCAATTCCCGTAATTGATGTGGGAGTTTGTGGTAAGTAGCTTCGTCACCAAAGGCGCTTGGATGCTAGGGACAATTGAGAGGAGATTTGGGAGTGTGGACAAACGACAAGGTCGTGCTCATTCGGCGTTGACGACCGGAGAAGTTACTCACGCGTGCAACCGAGCTGTCTGTGTGCCTCAGGCATGAAGCGTCTGAGACCAAGCGGGGCGGATCAACAAATAGTCCAGCGTCCAAGTGGGGCCTCTGGACCTCTCCGCTGAGCCGCTGCAGGCACGGTAATGCTGGTGCTTGGAATTGGCCGGAAGGTGAACACGGCTAAAATTTCCCTGGTACTCCGTAGTACATTCCTTACATAAACCTCGATCTTGGTCGCGACTTGCGTTGCGGAAATCCCTCTTAGCCCTCCCAATCGCTCGCTTGAAGTCTGTTTCCCGTTGTCTTTTCAGCGTCTGCACTTCGATTTTTCAAGATGCGCTTGACGAACCTCAAGACGCTATCCCGAGGCCTCCCGACCGCAATCCGGTGCAGCCCAAGGCTCTCGCATTACAACGTCAACACGGCACTTCGACAACTTCCTACGCAGTTCCAGCATGTGCGAACCTACGCAGACGCAGTAATCAAGGTGCCGCAGATGGCTGAGTCAATTAGCGAGGGTACCTTGAAGCAATGGAACAAGCAAGTGGGCGACTTCGTCGAGCAGGACGAGGAAATCGCGACAATCGAGACGGACAAGGTATGCAAACAACCAAGCGAGCTCAATTGGCCCGTCTGATACAGTTTTCCATCACCACAGATTGATGTGGCAGTGAACGCCCCCCAGGCCGGTACCATCAAGGAGTTCCTCGCCAACGAGGAGGACACGGTGGTGGTTGGCCAAGATCTCGTCCGCATTGAGGTCGGAGGTGCGGCACCGTCCGGGGGCGACAAGCCTGCTTCTTCAGAGCCGAAAGAGAGCACCCAACAACCTGCCACTGAGAATGAGGCCCCGAAGGCACCGGAGCCGAAGCCCGAGACCAAGCCTGCACCACCCGCACCGAAAGAGACACCGGCACCAAAGCAGGAAACTAAGGCTTCCGAAGTATCCAAAGAGGGCCCAGCGACACTTGGAAACCGTGAAGAACGAAGGGTAGGTAGCATTGGGTCTCTGGACTGAGTTGCTTGTCCGCTGCTGACTGGTCGCGCAGGTCAAGATGAACCGGATGCGTCTGCGCATCGCCGAACGTCTCAAGCAATCGCAAAACACCGCCGCGTCCCTGACAACCTTCAACGAGGTCGATATGTCTGCCCTGATGGACTTCCGCAAGGCTTATAAGGATGAGATTCTGAAGAAGACGGGTGTCAAGCTAGGTTTCATGAGTGCTTTCTCCCGTGCCTGTGTCCTCGCCATGCGTGATCTTCCCGCCGTCAACGCTTCGATCGAAGGACCGAATGGCGGTGACACAATTGTGTACAGGGACTATGTGGATATTAGCGTTGCCGTCGCAACTGAGAAGGGTCTTGTCACTCCTGTCGTTCGCAACACTGAATCTCTCGATATGGTCGGTATTGAGAAGGCTATTGCCGACATGGGCAAAAAGGTTTGACTTTGGTTGTGGCCCTTCCTTTTCCAGCATTGGCTAACCCTTCAAACAGGCGCGCGATGGCAAGCTCACCATCGAGGACATGGCCGGTGGTACCTTTACCATCAGCAACGGCGGTGTCTTTGGTTCGCTGATGGGAACACCCATCATCAACTTGCCCCAGACGGCCGTTTTGGGTCTGCATGCGATCAAGGAGCGCCCGGTCGCTGTCAACGGGAAGGTGGAGATCAGGCCAATGATGTACCTGGCGCTGACCTATGACCACAGGCTCTTGGACGGCCGAGAGGCTGTTCAGTTTCTGGTCAAGGTTAAGGAGTACATTGAGGATCCCCGGAAAATGCTTCTCTAGGTTGTATGATATAACAGATTGGCGACTCTGTGGAGGCTGGGTCTGCCGCCGAGCCGCTTCGTTTGTATAATAGAGGTTTATGGGCATTTTCCACTAGCACTCGCATCTGGGGGCGTTTGCAGTTAGACATGGCATGCCGTCTTTGCGGAAGGCGGCTTCGGTGCCGCTGGTGCGGGCTGGCTCGTCGTGCGTTCCTCCTGTACTACCTACTTCTGTTGCTTTAAATTATGTCCTTCGGCTCGCAGTCTAGCAAGCTCCACTCCAGCTGGTCTCAGAAGCCAATCCACTTGTTTGGTGACAAGACTGTCTGTCGGTGATGACACTGAAGAACGAACAACGGCACCGATCGAGAAGAGGCACGTCCGAGTGGTGTCCTGTCTCAGTCCGCTGCGCGTCTGTTTGATAAGGATACACTTTTCGCCCCCACGGGCCTTGAGCTTTCGGTTCGAGTTCTCCGTTAACTTGTTCTCGTGAAAGTCCGAAAAGAGTCCCGCTACTAGCTGAACATATCAGGAGGTCTGTGACTGTCTCGTTTTGCGCCAGTTCCATTGAGGGCCGCAGTGAAAAAAGATGCTTCCCTTAGGGACGGAGTGTCTCTAGGGTATACATATTGGGGCCAGGAGGTGGGCTCTCTTATAGTTGCATTCCACGGAGTGGTCGATCACACGTCTAGGGCTGCGTGCAGCGTCCTGAGGCAGCCTACTTTCTCCTGGCACCGTGAGGTGGACCAGCTCTGGTGTGCGTATTGCGGCAAAATATGCAGTAACTATCCGTCCTACACCGAACAATCTCGTGAAATTTTCGCCTCATGCCGAAAGAAGTAGTAGCTGCATCTATCCACACTATAGATCACATTACTTATGTCTGGCAAGGTGCGTTGCTCCGTGGAGTTGCTTGGCCTCTTACCGGGCAGGTTGTCAGTCCCCCATTAGTCTAGCACAGGACAGATTGTTCGCGGGCTACCTTACGGTTTAGCAGCCGTAAGCACCTCTCATAATCCGCTCGGGGCCCAACTGCCTGTGAGAAGTAACAGCCTCACCAATGGCAAACATTTCCCTGGCCACAGCGGTAGTCTCGGGGCCGCCACGAATATATATAGTACGTAAATTATTTAAACCAAGCCCGTCTGATCCTGTAGTCTGATGATGCCAAGTCATACAAAGACGACACGCACGCGCGCAGCGATCTCCCGGGATACGACTGCGACAATCAACAGAAGAGTTGAACCTCCATTTATGGTATACATATCCATCCAGTAGATGCTCGCGAGTGGTTCATTTTCATATCCTTTCTGGGCCCGGTAGTGGGAGGCGTTCAGGCTACGCTGCTCGGGCGACGGGGTTTGCTATACTTGTCAACTACAAAATGGGCCAATCTTAGGTCATCTCTTTCAAGTCGCCCATATTTCCAAGTAGTTGGGCAGGCACAGGTGAAGCAGTATGATAACAACGCCCAAGGCACTGTTTTGTCTGCACATCCAATAACTACGACCTACCCTAGCCTCCTGGTCTTGAAGTCCTCATTTAATCCGAGAACTGTCAGAATTAAATCTAACATCACTTTATGGGTTCCAGCACACCTGGTAGTGGATCTAGCCCACCCACTCACACTCACGATAGAACAGAGTAGTAAATGGCACAAGGAAATCGTGGCTGGCAATCATAGGATGTAGTGCTGACTCCTCGAATCCTCCGCGGCTCTCGGGTTAGTACGAGAGGTGACAGGTTGAATAAGAGACATCGTGGCCAGGGACTTCTCTGGTCGAGATATCCGACACTCAAAGCAAGACATAGTTGGATTGTAGAAGAAATAAACATCATCCACGGATCGGGTTAGAGGAACAAAATAGGCTTCTCTTGTGCATAGTTACATATCCACCTTGTTGCACACGGTCAATATCAACTACCATGTCGCTGAAGTAAAAAACAATACTGCAGCCGTCCACAGCCGTGAAAGCACAGGGCGGCATCCACCGACAACGACTGATGTGGCCGCAGTGGCTTGGGCTTGCAGGCACGTATTCCTGGCCTGGGGCAAACTGTCCACAACACGACAAGCGGGGGATTCTCTACCTCGAGATGTTTGAAACCTTACCCCGTGCTCTATTCGATTGACCGTTGCCGTTACTCCATCCTGGGCACAGACATGATACCGCATTGATTCTACAGTCACTCCAACAACCAAACCCGAACAGCCTGGCAGGCAGCCAGGTAACCATCTAGGGGCTTGTGACACGTCTCGTTTAACTAAACTATACGCAAGCGGTTTACGGCTTGTGGCACCGCCGTCTGCGCTGAATCCAAATTATGTAAACTAAGGCTTACCGACACAGGTTGAGTTATGAGTATGGATGCACTCGCTGAAGAGCAACGTAGTTGAAATACACGATACTAGGTAGTATTAAGGTGCGGAAAGATGGTAAACCCGAAAACACGAACAAGGATGTAGCTGGGTGCCTGCTAGAACGCGGCGACCCCTTGACGATCTTGCGGGGAGACCGCTAAGGCTTGCAATTGTAGAACTATATCCGTGCGAACGCTCGGTAAACAGATGGAATGCCATGGGGATGCGTCGCCAGTACCAAAGTGCACAGAGCGCGTGGGTGACATGGGGGAGGCCCGCCGCAAGGGGGGCATATCCGTTTGCCCCCTCGAAGAAGGGGCGTTCAACCCTCTCCATCAAACTTCGTCACAACCATGAATTCAGTACTTTGGCAATACTCGTCAGGTCTAATCGACCCTCCTGCCTCCGCGTCGCTGAGGCACCACATTTTCTCACGGAGGTTGGAAAATCAAGGTTCAGGGGGTACACTGGGGCCAATTGGATTGGTCCCCCACAGCGCAGAGATCACTGTCGCTTGATATTTCTCCCGATCAAGAAGCTGCCTTTGCACTGTGGCTAGAGTGATAGCACAGATCAAGAAGCTGCCCTTGCGCAGCGGTGACTAATAGATTCCCGAATGTTCCAACCCCTGTGAGAAAAGACGTTGGCTTCGACTAGGGGTGGGAAATGAAATTCTTTCATTTCACTTTTTCACGGTCGGGCCTGAAATCCATTTCTGAAATCTGGGGGTATGACGGCAGGCACGTAATTCACGAAATTGATACGCGATAGCGTAGCCCAAAAGCGTTAATTTAAAGCTAAAGAAGAAAAAGACAAAGAAGAAGAGAATTCACAAGCTGTGGAATTCCCTTAGGTAGGCGGTGGGGTTGGTGGGTCTCAATTGCCAAGGCGGTGTGAGCTGGCAATTGACCACTCCTGCGCACTGGTCGCGTGGGGCAATCCCTAGGTCCCAGCCTCCACACCGTCACAGGGAGTTGAATGAAATGGTTGAAATGTGGGTCATCTTGGCACATGTCAGACTGCCCACTATAGGGGATAGAGGTGGTATTTTTGCAAAGAGAAAGCTTAAAAGCCAGCGAGGAGTTAGAAAAGCCATCTTTGTAATTTGCTCTTAAAAGTGGTTAAAAACGTAATTGTAGCGATTGTTGATTAAGTGGTTTGGTTGGTGGTTTGTTAATAACCCTGCAAATAGCTTGCAGTTAACCTTGGGCTTAGTTGGCAGTGACGGGAGATGCTGGACCCAGAATCTAATATAACCCTAACCCTGGCTATTCCTAATTGGGTTAGCGAAAATTTTTATTGCAGAAAAAAAGAGGCTTGAAAAAAATGAAATTTCGCACTCTTAGCTTCGACTCGTCTAGGCTAAAATCGACCCTCCTCCTACCTCCGCTTCGCTGTGGTAGTCTGGTACTAATTTACCAGTGTGCCCAGGTATTTTTGTTGCCCCCGCCTTTGCATGTTTATGCCAAGCCCCTGCTTCATTTATAATTTTGTCGTCTCTAGCGCAAGTCTTTGCAGTCGGCCCAGCCTAGTCAAGACTCGCTTACTTTTTACTGGACCAATCAACTTGCAGCAGTAAATTTTTGGTCGAAGTCAGCAGTCTAGTCAAAGTCAACGTACCAGACTACCATAGTGAAGCGGAGATAGGAGGGTCGATTTTAGCCCATACCAGTACTTTTGCTTCCAGGCAGAGGCTATCCAGGCCTAGTATATCGCCTAACCCAGAAGTCACACCCCACCTCCACAAAGGCCGATACGCAAGGTCTGATTGGCTAAATCAGCGAACTTGCTAAGACTTATTAATGCAAAGGCAGCGTCGCCCAAGTCTAATAGGTGCACCTGTTGGATTGCTAAACTGAGTGCTAAGGCTTAACTGGAACAATGGCTTTGTTGTTAGGTTTCTTTATTAATCACCACCACCACCACTTTTTGGAAGCATTATTATTATTATTGATCTTATATCACAAAGGACCTCTGGTACTTGCTCTTAGTGAGATGCTTTCATAGTACAAATATTAATACGATATTGCACTTAACTAACTTAAGAAGGGGGGTGCCCGTATATTGGTTTGAACTTAGGCCATACTCGCTTTTTAGCCCCTGTACCCCAGCTATATTATTAAAAGGTAGGAGGTATAAGAGGGGGAGTATTTTACTCTTTCTTTTATATTTATTACCTCGCTTTTGGCTCGCCTATAGTTTGGAAAATAGCCTCGTTTTATAAGTAATTTGCTCCTTTCTCTTTTTATAATTTACCTCGCTTTTAGTTTGTTTTCGTTTATACTACGGGTAGAAGGCTATCATAGCATCGGTACTGTTATGGCATCGGTGGTATATTTGGGTAGAAAGGAGAGAAAGAGGAGGGGGGTTATACCTTTCTTTGTAGTAGCTGCCCTCGCTATCAGTTTGCCTTCGTTTAACTTTTTGAAAGTAAGTAGCTTAGTTTAAGGGTAACCATCCAGGGTTATTGGCGTATATCCCAGTTTATAGTATAAATTAGAACACTTGGCCTGTACATTGGACTTTTTTCTATTAATTAATACAACTTAAATTTAGTAGCTATAACGTAATCTACAGGATTCTGAGCCACCCTTGCAAGTGGGCCACCACTTTGCCAAATCTATCCAAGAAAAAGAACAGACGACTAGGGTTTTCCACCACAGCAATAACCAGGCCACAATAACAACAACTTTCTACCTTTTCTTTGCATTTATCACCACTTTAGTAATTACCTTAGCGTTTGTTTCTTAGGAAAAACAAAGATTTTTACAAATTTTAAACCAAAAACAATCATACCGTAATTAAAATTGCCGATCAGCCGAACCCACTACCCTACTACCACTACTCGTACCGTAATTTTAAGCCCAATTATCAACCCCTATAAAACCTATGGCGCCTGCAGAACCTATAGCGATTAAGCGAACCAAAAAACAAGCCCGTAGGGCAAGCCTTAGCAATTAAACGGGCCTCCCGCCTAAAACAATAAGCCCGAATGTAATAAGCTACCCTAATAAAGCAATGGAATAGAATACCCTTTATAACTTCCGAGATGATCAGGGCTTGGCGAGCTAGTCAGCCGACAACACAATGGTCCTGGATGATGACTAGCCCCCGGAAATAAATACCAGCGAGGGCGGTACGCCCTCGCAGGGGGACCTCACCAACTGGCAGAACAGACGTATCCAAATAGAAGGCCGATGACCGGCCCCCCCCTCCCCTGCGAGGGAGGGGGGCTTAGGTTTGATCAGGACTAGGGAGGTTTTTGTACGTAGCACTGGTTGACTGGATACCTCGCAACGCAGGCGCAGCGTTTTCCACCTAGATAATATCGATTAGAAGTTCCGCTTGGCTATTAGGGCCGGTGGGTGGCACCCACCCTACGCACGGAGTAAGACAATATATATACCCTTTATAACTTAATTAAAGATTGGGTTATAATAACTAACTCTAGACGAAGAAAATACTATTATTTAAACCGTTTATCAACTTAATACCTAGGAATAGCCAGTAGTTATTCCAATAATTAAATATCTAGCTAGGGAGCTATTGGCCAAAAAAGGAGACTACTAGCCTTTGGGCCGTAATTAGTATTAAAACTTCATCTACCAGTATCTATATCTTCAGTCCCGTAAATTTAGGGCGTTGGATTAGATTTACCGTAATAAAAAGGTAGTTTAGGATTACCTTAACAGCTATAAATTATTGTTGAAATTACAGCCCAGTTGCCCTGTAGCTACAGCACCCTTGGGTGCTGTAGCCTAGTTGATCTTCTGCCCTGGGAGTGCTGCCGACTGCACTATGGTAAAGTGCAGTCACCATAACCACAAGGAGTTGGTGTTGTGGTTCAGGGTGGCTGCCAAGCCCCCTAGACCCACTGGAACCTACTAGAACCGACGGGGAGTTCCGAGGACCTACCACCTGTAGGCTTGGCCTACAGAGGTAGACTCACCACCACTGTTACGTCAGCCAACTCGTTGCCCTGGAATCCAAAGGATTCCAGCGCCAACGTAAGCACTTTTCCCTTTGTAGTATAGGCTTTCCTTTTGTGTTTTAGGGCCCTTACCCCCTGTAAGATTGACCCATACCCACTGAGGGCCCTATAAAGAACTATCTCCCCTCCTGTGTTTCTGATATTTGCTTCTTTTCCTTTCTTTTACCTTAAGCAAGATAGTTTATATATAGCCTTAGGGCAACCTTTTGACCTTCGTGATCTCTGTGCAAAGCCTACTGTAGTCACCCTGTTATAGGGTATAGACCCCTGTATCTCTGCTTATTACAGCAGGTTGGTCTGCTGATATTAGCTTCCTTTGACCCCGTTCCGGGCAGTCATCGTACACCCAAAGCCTTCCACTACGCCCGTTACAGGAGACTCACCCCCTGTAACCTCCTGTACTGGACCTCACTGAGACCAGTCAGGTCACACAAATTAACAGATAATAACCTAGTAGTAGGTAATTAAACTATTTAAAAGCGGAGGAACGTAAAAGCGTAAGAGCAATTTAAGGCGTTTTAAGTAAGTATTTAATTAGCGATTAATTGTAAGTACGATTAGTATAGTAGTATAAAATCAAAGGCTTTAGATCCGCGAAGTTAATTTGATCCCCGAGGGTATCCCTCCTCTGCTTGGGAAGCGGTTAAGGGTTTAAAAACGGCGTAAAGGCGCCAACCATTTTTTTTAGCTATATAAATCTCGCGGACGAGCCTTTTTTTTAAAGGGGGGGTTGTTATAAGATGTAGGCTGGAACCTTGGCTCCACCTACCTCCATAGATTCTACTAACCGTACCCGCCTTTGGGTGGGTCCAGGCCTGCAGTGGGGACCCCGCACCACAACTCCAAAAAGTGCAACCCCGCTGCAGCCCTTCCTCTTCTTTTCTTTTCTCCTTACCTTGCAATTCTACGTAATTGCCACAACTGCTGCGCAAGCCTTATCTCGTGTTCTGTTTGGTTGCCATGACACTTTTTCCATAATTATTTGCTCCTTTTCTTTTTGTAGTTTGCCTCGCTTTCGATTCGCTTTTATTTATACTACGGGTGGAATGCTATTATGCTATTATGGTATTGGCGGTATATACAGATGGAAAAGGCGGGAGGGGTTGTACCTTCCTTCGCAGTAGCTTTATTAATTTACCTTCGTTAGATTCCGGATAAAAGGCTATTAGTATACTTTTATGATTTATCTAATATTTTATCCTCGTTTAACTGGGGTAAATTTCATTACTTATTAAGTAAGTATAGTACGTAAACGCAGATTCTTACCCTTTCTTATCTATAAATAGGGGGTTCTCTTTCTTATCCTCTTTTTCTTTTCATTATTATCCATTACTTTATACATTATAACTTCCAATTTTAATACTAGTACCTTGTTCCCAAGAATTAAAACTACCGCCTGGAACCGCGTAATTACTATGTAAATACTCCGCTATTACTTATCTCCTTTACTAATTCTTGTAATTTTACTAACCTTTACTCTCGCGGCCCCTATTATTTTTACGTTATTATATATTTAGGAGAAAACTTCGTGAGAACCCAGGACTGGCGCATCTGCTCGCGCACACGGCCAAAAACGCAGCAAACACCTGGAATCAAAGATAACAACTACCTTTCGGCCCCCATGGGGTCGAAAAAGAAGCGCACGCGCAGCGCTGGCGCAGCGAGGACGCTTAAGGGAAACCGGGCAATTACCTTAACCGCCCCCGAGATTTCTCGTAGAGTAGAGCCGGCAGAACTCCCTTACCGCTCTACGTTAGCTAATAGTAATAAAGAGATCGCCTGATATGCGGGGCGATTACTTAGCGAGAGCAGATTTAAGGCGATCCAAAACGACGATAACGATAATATACTTAACGACGCCGTACCTACTACAACTAAGGAATAGATAGCTGTTGCTCCTATACTTTTGCGCAAAGTAACGACTTTCGTTTATAGTCGTAACAAGCGCGATGACCGGGAGATGCGCGAGGTTATCGCCTGCTTGGCTGAGCAGGTGGCCATCGCCATTAGCCTCCTATTTGCCGAGAAACCTACCGCTAAACCCGACCCGACGATAAAAAAAAGTCCTCGAGAGACTCGAAGCCATAGAAAATAAGGTCAGCGCCCGTACCAAAACCGTACCGCCGCTAAAGGCTGGTAAATCTTAGGTATAGGTAGCCGCTACAGTACCGGTAAAATACGTCCCTAAGGCGTATACGTTAGAAGTAATAATACGGACGGGCTAAAAGAAGGAGGATGATTAAAAAAGTAATAAGCAGGTGGGAGAAATAGTTAATAGGACCTTGGGTATAAGTCGTATCGATAGCGATCCGGCCTCAGCTAAAGCGCGTACCGTACAGTACCTCCCTAATGGCAATTAGAAGATTATATTTAATACCAAAAAGCTTATAAAATCGCGGAAACTATTACAGCCTGGGTAAAAAGGACGTTTAACCCAAATGCAATAGTAGCCCAAAAGGGCTATATTGTAGTCACATACGGGTTCAGTTCGCAGTGAGTACGGGGAGTAACAATACCCTGGCTCTTACTGGAAAAAATTAAAGCTAAAAATAACGTTAAGGTAATTAGGGTAATTGTACCCAAAACCGCTAAGAAGAAAATAAGAACACTACTTTACGTTGCGGTTAGTAGCGTAGACGATACGAATACGCTCTACACTCAAAAAGTAGTAGTAAAGGGTACCTAATATCCGTACTGTAAGATATGGAGACAATCAAGGTGGCGAATAGCCCCACAGTGGCAATTTGCCACCTTGGTGGCAAAAGTGGCAAATAGGTGGCAAACTTGCCACCTAGTGAGTCACAGGCTTCGTAAGCCTGTTGCGTAAGCCTTTGCCACTATAAGGCCTATATTAAAGGCTTCACTGCCCTGTAACCTAGTTGTAGAAACTAAGCTACACACGCACAATACAATACATTCTAACTTTAACCACTACTACTACTTCCGTAACCTCCTTATACGTACGAACCGTTTACAGATAATACGGATTAAAACTGACTAATAGTCTGACTAAGAATGACTAAGAATAATTTAGTCTTAGTCTTTAGCGTATTTACGCTGCGTTTATAAACACTTTGCGTACTTAATTTACGTTCTTTAAATTATTATATTATAATTATTTATTGTCTTTAAACAAGATTATTACGTTTTCGTTATACGAGAGACGTTTGGCTGTTATTACTCCTTTAATTAATATGGTTTTGTTTATTCCGTATATAATATATTCACTTATAAGTTCAATATGTAATTTTAGGTCCTTTAGTAGGGTAATAATAATTTCGCGGAATGCTTTTTTCAGTATAATGTATTTACATAGCGGGGGTGATACGATTACGTTACATTCACCGCTTGCGATTTGAGCTTATATGCGTTTAGTTGGTATTAATTGCTGTATTTTGATTAAGTTTTCGAATTTTTTTTTAGGTATTAACTTGATAAAATTAAGGCGTTTTTTTTTAAACTTTTTTAGTACGTTTTCGCTTAGGGTTTAATAAAAGGATATAGTTAATATACTGCTTAGTGGTTTTAAAAATATTATTAAAGGCTTCCCTCCTATTAATTATATTTTAGAATTGTGTATAAAGTATGTTCTTTTCGATTTTAAAGGTTTTCGTTTCCTCCAAAATTGTCTCGCTATTACTATATAACCTTAACTAGTATTATTATTATTATTTTCAATTATTACTTCACGGGCGTAAAGACTTTGCGTAAAATTTTAGTTAGTACCATAATTCTAGCTTTCGCCATCACTACGGCTCGCGCGTTCGGTACGCCCTAGCTACAATATCGCAGATAGGGGTAATCAGGTATTTTTTTTTTAGGGAAGGGATTAGTAATTTCCGTAGACTTTAAGCAGCTTATTACCCGTTTACAAATTTTATTAATATTTATAATACCCTTATTATAATATCGTTATAATTACTATATTATAATTCCAATACTGTTTGTCCTTTCCATTTACCTTTTACTAATTATTTCTTTTTTTATTTCTTCTTTTTTCCCTTATAACAATTACGTTCCTCCTTCCCCTAATTACCTTTTCTTCATTATTATATCTTTTTATCTCCCTTACTAAATTATATATTTTAATTTTATTGTGACGGCAGGTACGTAATTTATGATGTCGTGCGCGATAGTGTAGCCCAAAAGCGTTAATTGAAAGCTAAAGAGAAAAAAGAAAAGAAAAAGAGAATTCGCAGTGTGCGGAATTCCCAAAGTAGGTGGTGGGTTGGTGGGTCCCCATCGCCCAGGGTGGTGTGGGCTGGCACTTGGCCGCCAGGCCAATTGGCTACATTTATACGTTGATGACCGCATAGGTGGGGCGACCCCAGGTCCCAGCCCCCACACCGTTACACTTATATTATAAAACTATATTATCAATATCAGGGTTGGGAATTAGTCACTAATAGTCTAGTCAGGTCCTTAACTAAGACTAGCATAGTCTAGAGCTACAATCACTTAACAAAAGTGTTATTGCTTTTCCAAAATTTGGCGCTATTATATAATCAACTGAAATTAAATATAAAAATAAAATTTCATATTTTCGAAAAATTTATAAATAATACTTAAATAGTCATAGTTTCAGAAACCTTTTTTCGATTACGTAATATTATAATATAATATTGGTAATTAATATTTTAGTAAGAAAATTTCGTTTTAAAAATAAAACAAATTATTAAACTATTTTTTATTCTATAAGAGAAAATTATCTAATTACAAGAAAAATATATAATATAGTTTTACCATTTTTATAACCAAAATAATTTTATCGTACTCATTAGGTAATACTGGGGTGGGGTTTTTGATCTTGGCAAATGGTGAGTTTTAGTGTAAAAGTGGGGTGTGCGATAAGACTTTTGTAATGTGGCTTTAGTAGTTGCGAGTTTAATTACGACGATAATAGGTTAATTGTTGGTTGGTTGAGAATGATGAAATTAAAGCTTAAAAAGATTGGTTATTTTGATTTTGGGGCTGATGATTTAATAGGTATTAAAATGGCTTTTAAGCGTAAGATATTAAGATTTACGGATATATTAAGGTTTACAGATTAATTTTGTAGCTATTAAAAGGATGAAAAAACCTAGGAGGAGTATAATAAGTAGTTAATATAGCTAATATTAGGTTTTTTATACGGATAAATTGCTATTTGGTAAAGTAGGGAGCTTATTTTGGAACGGTATATAAATATTTAGTAGGGAGTATTTAATACTTTTATTACGGAATTGGGTAAATACTTTACGTAGGAGATATCGCACCGATACCTGTACTATAGAAGCACTCACAGTGCCTAAACAGATAGATAGAGGGACCGCTTGCCCACTAGGGCGAGGACTAGAGGTCCTCTGCGGTGTAAGATTAATAATAATAATATTAATACTATTTGCTACCTTTTTAATTACTATTATTAATATTATTTATTACCTTCTTAACTATTATTCATAGAATTTAATAGTTAAATAATTAAACCTGTAAGTTATTTAAGTCGACTTATAAGTAAGTCAAGTCTGACTTAGACTTAGGCTAGTTAAGTCAGGACCTTGACTTAGACTTGGCTAAGTTACAAAATTATTGACTTAAGTCGACTTGACTTGCAAGTGACTTGACTTATGACTTATGACTTACGACTTATTTAACAACCCTGACTAATAGTAATAAGAACTGGGTAATAATAATGTTTAGAATAGGAAATAACGTATTAACGGTAATATCTATTTATTCGGAATTATATAATAAAAACTAAAAGACCCTACTAAAGGAATTAATTAATAAGCCCCCGTTATATAATCGTACCGTTATCGTAAGTAACTTTAACGCCTACTACCCTATATAAAATAGAGATTAAAGATAATTATTTAAAGTAAAATACGTACTTCGCTTCGTAATCAAATAAAACCTAAAACTCCTTATACTATAAAGAGAAATAACGAAATAATCGAAAAGGGGGGATAAAAATAATACAATAAACCTAACCTAGACCTTTAAGAACCTTAACGTAACGTATAATAAATCGGATAACCTCCCCGGATTAAATTATATAGTATAAGTAATAACTGTAAGTAATTTATTTACGAAACGAAATAGCCTCGAGGATGAAAGATACAATTAATTACTACTTTACGAAATTATATATAAAAATATAACTATAACATACCTTATTATTCCGGGGGAGCTAAAAATTATTAAAAAGGTAAAGGAAGTAGCTGTCACGGCAGTTGGAATGCGATTGCTCACGCAAGGTTATTCCGTACCATTAGCAGAAATCTAAAGCTAAAGAGAAAAGGAAAAGGAAAAGGAAGCCCTGAATTGCACCACCCTAATGGTAGTGCAATTAGTGGGGCGGGCGGGGTAGGTTGGCAGAATATTCCAGTGGGTCCGGGTCGGATTGGGAGGTGTGTCAGGCACGACGGCCAGGCTATTGTCACT
>Ga0247765_1000423_pt1 | contig 33446 bp, 23 predicted proteins | sample UWRJL106311C6_FD_179949 | JGI IMG/M metagenome (GOLD analysis project Ga0247765, IMG submission 179949) | Plant litter microbial communities from Arlington Agricultural Research Station in Wisconsin, United States - UWRJ-L106-311C-6 | ecosystem: Environmental > Terrestrial > Plant litter >...
GAATTTTGTTGTTTTGTTTGTGGGGGGGGGGGGAGGGGGGGGGCCGGGGGGGGTGGGGGGGGAGAGGGGGGGGGGGGGGGGGGTGGGGGGGGGGGGGGGTCAGTATTGTAGGGTGAGGGAGGGGCGAATGGTAGGGTGAAGGAGGGTCAGATGGGGTGAGGAACAATGGAAACATCAGACAAAAGAAAGGGACATACCAAAAACGGTTGACGCAAATGGCGCAGTTCCAATCATGGCCGCGTTGATGGCTGCGAGCTCGGCCGAGGATTTGGTGCGCGCCTCCGAGTAGGATGAGACGTTGGCCACGGACAAGAACTGGTTGTACACTTGGCTGGATTGGGCAGCGTCTTGATGTGGCTTGATGGCGGGGCTTTGGATAATGGCCTTGTTGAAGGGCAGGGTCAAGTCGATACCCCCAAAGGCTGAAAGATGGCTGACGATACTGCCAGCACCAGCCGACTCGCCAATGACCGTGATGTCTCTAGGATTTCCACCGAAGCGGTGGATGTTGAATCGCACCCACTCCATGGCCAGGCGTTGGTCAAACAGGCCGGCGTTGGACGCCGTGTCCCACATCCAGGGAGTGCGGGGTGGAAATCCAAAGAGACCCAAGCGGTAGTTGATGGCCACAAACACAATGCCGGATGCGCCATCATGGCGGCTCTGGGCAATGAGACCAGCTGGGCTCACTTCATTCTTCGCACCCTCAATGTAGCCTCCACCATGGATCCACACCATGACCGGCAGCTGCTTGGTCAAAGTGCCAGCGACCTGGGCATCATAGGCCGCTTTGGGCACCGAGACATCGAGGAGCAGACAGTCCTCTGACTGTTCTCCTGGCGCCGAGGGTGGTGGCCCCGTCGGAGGAGGGATGCCGCCCTGCATCAAGCGCTGTACCACGAGGGGGATGGAGAACTGGAACCAGGGAGCACCTGCCTGGAGGCACTTGCGGGGCCGGGAGCCATCGTTGATGGTTCGGTTGGCCGTGAGGAGAGGAATCGGGGGCCGGAAGCGCAACTCGCCCAGTGGTGGCTCTGCAAAGGGAATATTGAGAAAGCTGTAGTACTCTCCCGTTGCCTGCCCCGAGCCAAGTCAACACACCGACATCTCATCACCCTGCAGGGGGAGGAAGAGCACCGACATTCAGCTGTGCGCGATGCACGGATTTCCCGAGGTCGATGACTGGGAGAGTCTGCGCCGACGCGCTGGTTGCCGTAAAGACAAGCAGTAGCAAGGGGGCGGTCGGAAGGTGGGGGATCAACATTTTGTCAAAGGGAAAGAAAAAACAAAAGTCAGAAAAGAGTGACTGAATGAGTGTCGAGAAGCTGAGTTTGAACAGGAGCACACATCATTCTCAGCAGAACAGAAACATGTGCATATATGTACTCCTTGGACGGTATCAGATCTTGTTCTGGCAGTCAGCTACGGCAACGATAGCGTGCTGCACCATCGCCGCCAATCCGACAGGCCAGGCTGAAGAACGAGCCATGCTCTGATCCGTCCGCTTCAAGAGGGAGCTTATGCTGCGACCCAGATGCAACGAGGTTCTGGGACAGCGTCTGGCTAACGAAACACGATGACGCAGGTTCCTATTCTCATTTCCTCCTGGCGCCAGAGTGCCCTCACTGAGTTTAGTGTTGCTCAACTCCGAGTCTGTGACACCCAAGTTCCGGGGGTGGGGCCGGTTGCCGGTGGAGGGGGCTCTCAGCTCCGGTGGGGGAGGGCTTGGCAAGCCACATATGCACGCGATACGATCCTGTTGATATCGCAAGGATATGTCTCGCGGGATGCTCGTGTCATTGGTTGACTGTGAGTCTGCGAGGTGCAGATTGAAAGATATCAGGGCAGTGTCAAGTCCCTGGCGTCTCTGCTGGAGTTGACAAGCTGCAAAACAAACGGCTTGAGGTCTTCTGGTCCTTCACCTGACTCATTCCGTTTCCCCGATCGGCGGCCGCCACCAAATCGTGATCGTACCCGACTGTGCCGGGAGCTTGATCTGGGAGAGGGTTGTGCCGGTTTTGTTGCGGTCGGAAGTACTGGGAAGACACTCAAGGCTGTGCTGGTATTATCATAAGTCAAGACCAGAATTTTGACCGTGGTGCGGATACCCTGTTCGTTGACCTCCCGCCAAATTTCAGCGATCATGTCCATCATGCCTGTTATGGTCCTCTGTGTGTCGATGACCAGCACAATTTTCTGAACATGTGCCAAGACGGCAACGAAAAGGCGAAGCCAGTCTTTTTCGGTCTTGCAAGCCGCAAAGTGACCCTCATTGAGGTCCCAGTTATTGGCGGCGTCCAAGTGCTGGTCGATAGTCTGTTTGATCAAGGACCGAAGGATGACTGTTGGCGTGATACTTCGGCACCTTAATTCGCCAGTGGCAGTGTCGACCAAGTACCAGACGACTGGAAGTCCCATGGCTCGAAGCAGCTCAACGAGGTCAATGGCGAGGTCTTTCGACTGCTCAGTTCGAAGGAAGGACCCCTGAAGCCGCAGTACTTTGGAGTCTGGGGTAGATATCCATTCACGGAGCTGTCGCGATGACCACGAGATCGGTGGGGTAAGGGACCCCCTTGCTCGCCGCCTGTCTCGCATGATGATACCAAGCTTCAATTCTTGACCAGGGTCTAACAGATTGCAACCAAGATGACGCAAAACCCTCTGGGAAATAAATGGCAGTTGTGCCAACACGGACGGGTTGTCCCGAAGCGGAGTTGCATCGGAGCCTACGCGTGTCAGCGAATTCACGTCACGTCCTCGGTCAAGGTTAGTAGCCTACCGAAGGCCTGGCTCACCGGACAGCCTTGGTTCAGAAAATGCCGAATCTCACTGAGCTTAACGTGAATCTCTCGCGTCTCGGCTTGGTGTGCGACGGCGGATTGCTCTCGGAGCCTTTTGAATTGGGAGTCAATCTTCATCTTGATATCCTGGAACTCCAGGGGCCACGGCTTAACGACAGCGCTGAAAACCTTCTTGACAGTGCTGCGCCGAGTCTTATCGTACCACCTTGTTGCCCTGATACAGAACTCGATGATTTGAGCATAAACATTGGCCAGAGTAAGTTGGATGCGCTCAGTCGGATACAGGTTCTGTGAGATGAACTCAGCCTCAGGGAGGACATCTCCGATCTCGGTAAAGGCTTGGGCTATCTTGGTTGACAATTCTTCGTGGTTGATGGTGGCAGCGAAAAGAAACCTCATGGATCCCCAGACCAGAGCGGCATATTCAGGATTCGACGAAACAAACGTGTCGATGACGCGGTCATACTGCATCATCCGGCTCGACAGTGCCTTCCACCACGTGATAGTGCTCTCGGTCGCTTTCCATCTCCCGCGCTTCTTGTCAAAGTACCTCTGCTGTGTCTTGGCGAGGATATCAAGGACATGGTGAACCGATGTGCCTTGTATAAGCCAAGGTGTGGTGTCGCAAGCTGCGAATTCTTGTTTGTGGAATTTGAGGGCTCGGTGGTACGCTTGCTGCGCAATCTGCAGCGGGGAAGTTGCGGCCGGGTCGGGGCAATACCACAATGCAAGACTCTTGTCGGCGTGATTGTTAACCGAAAGAACAATCTGTTGCTCTTGCCCTTGCCTGATCAGTGACATTTCGAAGCGAGTGTCAAGGACAATTTCGAGGTAGACAGTGAAGTTCCAGCGAGAGCATGGTTGAAATGGTCCCAAAAACTTGCATGTGTTCTGAGGTTTCGATTGATCGGGGCAGTGCAGATGGAGGTGTCTTGCGCCTGATTCTGCAACACCAGCCCGCAGGCATCCAAGCTGGTAGATCGGCCACTCAGGATGCATATTTCTCGTCCCTAAGCTGCACTGTGGCAGGCCGCGACCCATTGGCCACCCGCCATCACCACCCAATTGCCAGGCAGCCACGGGAACATTCCTCCACAGCCCCCATTCTTGGTCGGTATCAATTCAAAGACGGTGGATTTAGCCAAAAACACCACTTTCCCAAGTCTTCTTCTATCCGACATCGAGCTCCCGCTGCAGTTCGTTGCACCACTGCAGTGGTGCATCGCTGCAAAAAGCCAAGCGCAATGACCGACGGGCAAGAACTCATGCTTCAGGGCATGCGCAACACCATCTCCACCGACCTCAGCAACACTCCCGATTTTATCGCCTGGAGGCACGCAGAAGATGATGAAGACACCGAAGAAGCCAATGCAAGAAACCAGCCGCCGTCGGAAAACACGCCGAAGCAAGCACCGCAACTCGAGGCGCAGAGCAACATTGACGAGGATGACCCTGATGAGATCTGCCCAGCAACTATATCTATGCACCCAGACACACTTTCCGGCGCCACAAACTTGAGCGCGCAAATCCGACAAAGCCTTGGCAACATCCCGGGCATCAATCTCACGGATAACAGCCCCAATCAACAACTGATTGAATACCTCATCAAATCTGTCGCGAAGCTGTCCATCGAAAACGAAATGTTGAAGAAAGCTGCCTCCGATGCCGGCAAAGATGCAACGCCCCCAGAGACCGGACCGACCAAGTCACAGGCTGAGCCACCTGGCGAGAGCAGCGAACCAGTGTTCAAAGAGTTTCACGTCGTCTATTGTGTCAACTCTAAGCGCAATTATTTCCACGACAGTCCGAGGATTTTCAAGGGCGATCTGAAGTCGGATCACTTGCGAGGCCTCAGGGGCATCGAGAATATCACGACACACCTCGACCGAAATAAGGATCTGGTTTTTGCCATTATGCACGAGTATGTTTGCTTCTGCAAAGGAGGTCCCGACTACCAACGCATGGTCGGATATAAAGACGGCAGGCTCCTCGACGACTCGCCTCCGGCTCAGTCCAAGGACAAATTCGTCATGCTTAATCGGTCGCTCAGGAATGCCATTGTCCAAATCTCACAGAAGCACCCAGACCGTTTTTCAAGGTTGGATGGCAGCCCGCGACTGTACTGCTTGGAGCCGTTTCTTGCTTTCTACACGTTCAACAAAACTTTCCTTGAGCTTGTTAGCTCATCTGGCCTCAGTGATTTCGACCTCAAGAGCATAACTATGCTCTGTACTTGGTTTGAGGAGAATTATAGAGCCACCTGGGACGAGACAGACGAGCTTCTTTCCCGAGGGAAAATCACCTTCAAGCACTACAAGCGACTTTTCCGGCCCGGCGAGCTGGTTGTTGTGCCACTAAAGGACAAATTCGGCACGTGCATCGCCTGCCGGGTCAAGCCCCATTTTTGGAAGGAATTCAATGAGAAGCTCGATCTTGAGTCTTGGACTTTTAATGGCTCCTTCCAAAAGTCTGACTTGCATCTAGGCTTTGGTGGTACTGCGCTCATACTGGCAAACGGAGAGGAAGTCACCGAGTTCGACGGGGAAGTTGAGATCACCGACTTGATCGGTTACCCCTTGAGGTTCGCCAAACCTGGGCTCCGTGAGCAGCTTATTGCCCGGGGAAATAGATTCTGGCGTTGTCGAAAGCAAACGCTGGTCTCCTATAACCACAAGGACTCCAGTCGTGGTGGGGATGAAAGACCGGTGCGTCAGCTATATGTGAGATAGCTCTAGTCTGCTATACTAACACAATGTAGGTTGAGCATAGGTTAATGATCGACTACAACATGTATCGAAGGATGCATCCGAAAAATCCAGTGTTCCAGGACCTGAGGGATGATCTCGGAACCGAAGCCATGAATGCAGAGGAGCCACCTAGCGATGAGTTTCTCGCCATGATGCCATATAGGATCCACGCCTTTGATTTCGGACCAAAGTCATGGGGTAAGTTGCTTTAGCCTCACACAGTTTGTGATATCCGTGGGGGCTAACGGTTTATAGATCTGGTAAGAGTGGACTGCATTACTGATGTGACGTGGAACAAGGAAGCATTCAAGCAGCTTGTAGTTCCGGATGTTACCAAGGAACTCATTCAGGCAGCCGTCACGGCACACGGCCACCATCTGATGGGGTCTGATATTATTACTAACAAGGGGCAAGGGCTTCTTATCCTTCTCCACGGCGGTCCGGGAACGGGTAAGACTCTGACAGCAGAAAGTATTGCTGAGACCTAAGAGCGACCGCTATATAGGATCACATGCGGGGATATCGGCGTACATCCCGTGGATGTGGAGAAAGTGAGTGCTTTTTCTCTGCATTGATATCCGAGACATTATGAGGTCTAACATCTTTAGTATCTGGAATCTGTGCTGGCCATTGGAAGGGCCTGGGGTTGTGGTATGTTCCAGTCCTACATGTAGATAGACAACGTGTGTGTGTGCCCCTGCTGACGGTGAGGGAGATTAGTCGTACTTTTGGATGAAGCAGATGTGTTTCTGGAGGAAAGGAATGTGGCGGATCAGGTTCAAAATGCCATTGCATCCGGTATGTTCATGTCAACCCCCGTTCGGATAAACCGTGGATTTTTTTTCTCCCCGTTTGTCTAACATGAAACCTAAAACGAAGTATTCCTCCGCGCTCTCGAATACTACGACGGGATCCTCATTCTCACCACAAATCGCGTCGGCACGTTTGACGAAGCATTTAAGAGCCGTATTCATTTAGCTATTCGCTACACCAAACTCGACGAGGATCAGCGCGTGGAGATCTGGCGTAATTTCATCCGCATGCTCGCCAAAACCAAAGAGCGCGTCGATATTAACGATCTTGAGCAAAACGTCCATAAGCTCGCGCAGGTAGACTTGAATGGACGACAGATACGCAACGTCATCACGCTTGCGAGATATCTCGCCAGATTCAGGAAACAAATGTTGGTCTACAAACATGTTCAGGACGCGTTTGCTTCGGTGGTCAAGTTTGACGAATATCTCCTGGAACTGAGGGGGTCCGACGATCGGTGGGCGACGGAGTCGCGGTTGCGATAACCTGGATAGAATAGAACAGAATAGTTGATGCAGACCATCACAGGGCATTTTTGCAGTACTTTTCTCTTCAATTCTGCAAGGTTGGTTGATTCTGGTTCTCTTACCATCCTTCCTTCCAGTCCCTTCGATCAAGTTCAAAAGCGCGGTCACAGGAGATGTTAGTTGAGCACGGGGATAGTGGGAACTCTCCCCAGCTCGCTCGCCACCCTAGAGTAGGTAGGTGTCAAATGCTATGATCTATCAAAATAGAACATGAACCACTGAAACACAGAGCGATCGGCCCCGTCATATCAATTAAATGCGATATATCTATCTAGTGGAGAATTCCAAGTCGGCACTTACAATGTTGCGCAGAGGTATTACCTCATTTTTTTTTTCACCATCTCCAGTCATCTTGGTCTGGTACGGTACCAATACCAATAACAATACCAATACAATACCTTACCATACCATAGTAGAGCCAAGTTCTATAACCTGATGAGAATTTCCACGGGACAACATAGGTAACCAGACGGACAACAGGGAGTCTCTTCAATACCCACCTAGGGACCTAGGGACCGAACCTAGGTAGGTACCTAAGTAAGTAGGTATCTAGGCACTGTCTCTGACCATCGCGCTGCAATTCACGGCATTTTGGACCACGCACAAGAAAGCTTCCATGTTGAACTCAGCCAGATTCAAGATCCCGACAGTAACGGAAGACGGGCTGAGTGGCCAACTGTACCTGTACAAGCCACAAGCCAGATCTTGGCTTCCAAACCCACGATTCCGTTCGCCCTTTTTCTTATTGTTTCTTTTTCAGAGCTAGGCGACAGTTGTGATGCTCTTTGTTGGCCGTCACGGAAATATAAATAAAAACCCCGATATTGAAGTTTTAGTTGCACATGATTATCTAATGTTATATATTGTGGTCAGGAAATGCCAAAAAAATATCGGTGCAACGCCATACCTAGCGCTGATTGAGGGTGGAATGTATGTGGTAGAGAGCCCGCTCACCGTGGCCTATCGCTGCTCCTCCTTGTGCCGTGGATTGCCGGCAACACACATCATCAGAATCTTGGGCGCACGCCACTGGGGCTTTGGAAAACTCTAATGTTATATATAATCCATCGAATGTTACATATAATACATCAAGTGTCACATACAATCCATCAAGTGTTCCACCCTCCAGGATCCTGATTACAAGACCACGCAGCAGCGTTAGGAGGAGGCCAAGTATATCGGTAGTGTGCCGGGGCGGACGGCACTGTGGGTATCGTCACCCCTTGTGAATCCAAAAACTTCCAGCTGTTCGTTGCGCCGCACATTTGCACGTCAGGAAGATCGGAATGGTTCAGCCAATGTAGATGGTTATTTGGATTGTCCGTCACATGATAGTGGGTTGGCTCTGGACTGTAGCCATCGTGAAGACTGTGGGTACTCTCGGAGCCCGGCATCTCGCGATCAAGGGGGGAAAAAGGTTGTTGGGGTTCCCAGCGTGGCGGAGGTCCAGCCTCGAGCGCCAAGAGTTGGTCACTGCAAGGCGAGGCTAGGTTAGAGCTCAGGGTAAAATAGGGATCTCCCGCCACCGGGAACACTGTACTGACGCCGTCGTCCCTCCAATGTGGGTTGCGGACTTGTAGGTGCTGGTCCATACTCTTGACTGCTGCTGCCGCGCACGCAGATTGGTTACCGGTTTCCGCATTAAACTGGCCAAAGAAGTCTTCCAGGAACTCGTCGAAGAGGGGAACAAAGCTGTCTGGGTCATCCATGCTGAACCTAGCAGCCTTCGTCCCAGCCTTCCGAACTGATCTGCTGGCAATGTCTTCCTTGTTAATGGACCAAAATACGAGCATACGCGATATTGTCTCCTCAAGCTCGCTGTCTTGGTACACGGATCGAGGGGGATCTCTGCCTGGAAACAAGATGTGCCAAAAGTCCTCCCACTGCTTCTCGACGGGCTTTCCTCGGCTTTGATACTGTTGGTTGAGTTGCTCCCATTGTTGTTCGGAAATGCTGCCAGGCAAAGGCCCGTCTCGACGCTCGCATCGGTCTTCGCCCCGTTGATGATCGGCCAGTGACTCCTTCGTGCCGAAAACCTTGTAGCATCGGTTGCAATAGCTTGGCGGACAGTGCTTTCGCTGGAGGTGCTGCTTGACGTCTTTCACTCGGGTGAGCTCAAAGCGTCGGCAGTCTCGGTAAGTGTCGGGGTCTGACTTGTAGAAGGGACATGCGAAGAGACGCTTCTTGCTGTCGTCGGTGTTGTAGACATTCTGTGGGAACGGGAAGTGCTGCATCATCTTCGCCCCTGGATGGGCGGCAGGCGAGGATTCCTTGGCCACTCGTTGTCGGGATCGTATCGCCTCTCTCTTCGACTCTGCCATCGGTTGTTGTGGCTGTTCATAGGTTGTGCTTCTCGTGGTCGGACCGCCCTCGAGCTTCGTGTCGCATCGTTGATTCCGGCGAACAATTGTTGTTGTGTACGGTGATGATGTGATAGCTCGGCCCAGGTGTATATCCAAAGCACACCCAGTCGTGTCCATCTCTTGCATTGCTGAGTAAAACGCGGCGGGTTGGAGTGGCTGGCGGCTCCAGGACGCGGGAAGAATTGGCTGCGTCCGTCTTTTGTGGTGCGGAGGCCCTCTGACAATCGATGGCCGGATCATTATCAAGTCTGCGTTTATTCGGGCCGCATCCTGGGACTGAGGGCTAGCGTCGAGTGCATGTTTTGACGGTCTCGACGATATGTTGGATACTGGCTCGATCCTGCCTTGCTGACGCAGGCGACCGACGGACATGGCGGGTCAACGCCGTGGCGAACGTGCTAGTGATATTGCCGGTGCGACTCTCGTATGTGGCGATTGCTTTCCAGCATTGGTGTCAATGCCTCGGGTAGGACAAAGTTTGGTGGTAAAGCTTCTTGAGTGTAGGTAGTGAACCAATGCGATGGTCGACGGCGAGCCAGTTTTGGTGCGCGAACCATCCAGCCCGGTGACGTCGCCTTCCACGCCAAGAGTTTTTTACACAGCTGTGTAAACGTCCCTGCGTGCGCGGGCTAGGTTAGCGTGCTCCTATCAGTGGGGCTTACCCCTGAAAATCTGCACCCAAGGCCTGCACAATGAAACGCTGGAGAAATGTCTGTCCTGACGACGATCAACTGAGCGACGCCACAACTCACTGCTTACACGAACTTTCGGCGTAAAAATAATCCTGGAAAGTAAACATTCCACAATAATAAGGCTGTAGTGAACTAACGACTACATCGCAATAGCTATAGGATGCCTTTCCATTCGCTAACCGATCTCCAACATCGACTTTCAGACCAACCATTCCCTGCGCACAGCCTGCGCATGACCTCAACATTGATTTCCTGGTCCGTCGGGCTGACTGCTTGGTGATTGGAAAACTGCGTCCAAGCGAGCCAGAATAGCGAGAGTGTTCGACTTTTTGTCGTGTGGTGAACTCTGAGTCTGCGTTTTCCCAGCACATGCGAGAAAGGCTGGGGGTGACGAGGGGTCTTGCCGCCACCGACTCAATCGGGCAAGTTCGAGCTCTGCTGCATCTGTTGCGAGGCTGCTGAAGACATCAGTTCAGATGTCCTGAAGGGGCAGCTCACAGCTGGTGTTGTTTTCCTGGACAGCAGGTGCACCTCACTAGGGGCCCTGGGCGCCACGCACCTTCCGCCACCGGTCGCGGTCGATTTTTGACTCATTGTCAAGCGTCTCCGAAATCACGTCTTCGCACGATTTGAGAAAAGGGTATCAATTGATGGAAGTGCTCAGGTTCTGGATCTAGCGCGATCATGGCCAGATCGCAGCTTCAAATACCCATTTTTTTCAGCATCCGTCTTCTCTACACATTGCACTCGGTTTCCCTACACAGCGGCGTTGAGCAGACTTCACAGCAACAAGCATGCGAGATCATTCTGAACACCCGACACATGACATCAATATTTGTACCGCAACCCACAACATCATGTCAAAAAACGAACCTAAACCGGGGGCAACCGGGATGGTCCCAGCGAGAACGCTGTAGGGCCGGCCCTGTGGGGAAGTCAGCAACTGTGCCGCAACAGTAACTGATTGGATGAGGAGCTCCAGCAAGTCCACATCACCTGTGTGCATGGATTTGGGGAAATTAGATCAGATCCTTTCTCGGTCGCCTTCCGCACAGCTGGTGCTTTACACAACTGCGTTGAGCCAATGCCGCAGCGCCATCATCTTTTATGGCGTGCAGCGATGCTCTCTCCCTTTGCCTGGGCTCCCCTCTCCGTAGGCTCCCCTCTCGGAGCATTCAAGAAAGGCACGTCGTTCGTGTGCCACCCCACCGTCAGGCCAGTGTGTACAACTGATCCGCGCCTTCGAACGACACACCCATCGTCAATTCCACGGCCAGTGGCGTGCGCAGACTCAATTCGTGCCAGATCGCTGCAGGCCTGCGTTATCCCACGCAACGCGATCGCTGCAGGCCCCACTCGCAGATTCTACACACAGGGCACTGCAGAACCTGCAGCGCAGAGGAGGCTTGTTGGAACACCCGAACAAGGGTCGACCAAGCATGGGCTTCATAATAACACTGCCTTGTTGCGAGACAGCCTACATTTTCGCCAATTTGGCCCGCCTTGGGTCTTTTGAACCAGCAGTTACCCACTTCAGCTTTCTTCCTTGCATCGGCCCCTCTCTGTCCCGGCCCGTCCCGCCATCCCGCCTCACAGATATCCCCAACCGCATCAACCCCAATGAGGGCGGAAACTCGAAAGGGCTCTTTCGCCTCCGACACTGCAGAGCCTACACGCAAGAAGCTGAAAAACCAGGAGGATGACGCAAACGGGAAGGGACCCTGGGCTTGCCCTTTCTACGCACGATATCCCAAGGAATACGAAAACTGCGGGAGTCTCAAGCTCACGCGGCTGTCCGACGTCACACAACATCTCAGCCGAAAACACCTGGTTCCAATACACTGCCCGAGATGCGGCCAACGTTTCGCAAACGGCGGAGAACTCGAACGCCATATCGTCCAAGGCTGCGAAGTCAAGCAATTCACTCCTTATCATGGCGTGACACTCGATCAAATGTGCGCCATAAGGAAAGGCAACCCCGAGTCCGATGTACCAGAAGCCACGAACAAGTATGAAAGGAGGTGGTATGGGAAATTTACTACTATGTTTGGCCACGACGCAGCCCGCCCAACTTCGCCCTACCGATCAGTGTTCAACGATGACATTACCCAAAAAATCCGATCATATATCGACGAAGGACACCTACACCGTTTCGCGAAAGAGTGTCGCCCGGACGACAGCAGATTCCCGCATGATCTCCTAAAACTTCTACACGATTTTGCTGAAAAGGCCAGCCCTGACAACAGCACCAGGGACTTGGGCCGTCCAAGTCCCGTTCCCCGTTTCGACCCGACCTCCGGGAAAGATCCGGATCTGCCCACCAGCCCTGGTCACAACACTCTAAGTCTCTTGGGACCTTTTCCTTCTGACGGCGGCGAAGGGTGTCCGTGGGACGATTCCCATTTCGGCCACTACTTGCAGGATTTTTCGGCCCCGACAAATCAAGGACCGGAAATGTGACGAATGACCATGGACGACATAATAAAAGACATGAGCACACAGCAGCATTAGTACATACCACATGTAGTACATACCACATGTGCGGGCAACAAAATTTCAACTCTGCTTCATCTTCTCGAAGCTTTTTTTCTTTTTCTGTCTGAACTCTTTTGGGTTTGAAGAGGGAATTTGATGTCGTTTCCATCGCGACTTCTTGCGCTATTCGTTCCACCACTTTCTCTTCACTATATCCTCTTCGAGTCCTCCTTGCGCACGCCAGACGAGCCTGATTTTTGCCTGGATGAAACCCGGCGTCATTAGTTTAGGTTTAGACGGCGGCGGGAGGATTTCATTATTCCTATTACGGCGTGGAGCATCGGAAACTCTATTCTATTTTGACTGCCCGCCCTATTTTTAATATTTAATTCTCATAGGCCTTTGATCACCGGACCTTCGATCAGGTTTTTCCTCCAAAAGAGTTTGGTGGTTTCTCAAAAAGTGTGTCAGAGGACTCGCAGGCTGATGTTTGCAAAATGTCCTTCGGTGATTTTCTCCTTCACCAACAAAAGCTGAAAATGTGCCTAGATTTTATATCGGTAGAATTTGACAAGCTTTCAAAAGCCCGTCAACGCAGAAATATCACTTAGCTTTGAGCTCGTGACTCATGAGGCCTCGACTCCTTGCATTCGAAGCCTGGGAAGCCCTGCACTCGTTGAACTTGTAGCGTGGTCGTCAGAATTGGGGCCGCATGGGTGGAGGCATTGAGCCTTTTCTGTCAACACCTTAAGTTTCCTGACTCAGGCCTCAAGGTTTTCATTATCCATCTTCAAGCCTTTTGAGAAAAAAAAGAAGAAAAAAGAACCGAGGTGCCTGGACACATACCTACCTTGGTTCACCCATGATTGGCCGCCCGCCGATGCGTTAGGTACCACGCGAACAATCTTTTAGTTGAAAACTTGGAAGACGAGTTGCCTTGCGTCGATAGTGGAACAAACAGTCTTTTCAGGGCTGGACTTGGGCTGTATATATATAAAAAAAAAAAGAGCAGATTGGTGGCGGGATGAACGATTGTGTTTTTGGAATTGTAGAAGTTTGATACTAGAAAGAGGAGCTCCACCAAAAGATCAAGTTAAGTTGGTACCTAAGTAGGCAAGGTAGGTATAGTATAGTACGGGCACCCTAGGTTCACAGATGTTTTGTCGACGCTATGACTTTTAGAATCTCTTCAGCTGTGGTATTGCGATAAATGAGACTCGGCGTGTTCCCAAGCGGTATTGGACGAAGCTGTATTTATTGATATTCATGTGCTGTTCTGCGTGCAGGGCTGAAGTCGGTTTCTGACCGTTTTCTAATTCTCTGGGTAATCCAATCATAGGACGGAGGTTGTTGGAGTAGCTCAGATGGGTATCTTATATAACCTCGATCGAGTCCAAAGTTGACAGTATAAATACACATTGATAGAAATGAATACTACAAAGAAAAGAAAGGCATGAACGTATTGCCACAAGTAGGTATAGTTCAAAAACGAGAAATTACAAAGAAATTCAAAAGGAATGCGTAAAAAATCTAATGCTTAAATATGTGTGTGTATACCACATACTCAACTTGCTGAAACAAAGGATGGTCAAACGCAAATTGCCCCAGTACTGTGATCCTGTGAGCATCTAGCTCTAATCTTAACTCTCGAACCCTCTAGTGTTTTACTTCAAGACTCTCTTGACTCGACCTCTTTCAACTCCACCGGACACTCGACTCCCGGATGAACAATATCCCACATGGCGCGATACTGCTCCGTAACAGACTTCCCCGAATCAAGACACAGCGAGAGATCCCTCGTCTGCGTCTCGGTAAGTCCTTCGATGCTGGATAGACTTTCCGTTCTCTCACATGTGCGAATGATAATGTGGCCGTCGCGCGCTGCGTAGGAGTCAAATGTGGTGCGGCAGATGGGGCAAAAGGGAGGTCTTCTGTGGTGGAGAAAGAGATGTTTCTCGACGGAACGGGCGCTCTTCATTTTCTTGTGATTGCAGCGCCGGCCTTGTGGATGGCGCAGAGAGAACGGACATGGGAAGCTTGGTTCGCATGCTGTCGGGAGGTCGTCATCATCTGAATTTGATTCGTTGGAGGAGACAGCATTTTCGGGATTGTTGCATCCCAAGTCAATGGCGTCTGATATTTTCCCCGGTTTTGACTGAACAGTGTCTTGCCCTACCGAGGACCGTTGTCGCTTGGTCGAACTGGCTACCTCGAGCACATCATTGTTGCTTTGTCTTTTGGAGGAGGAGGTGCAGACCTGAGGGGGGGATTGGCTAGCAAACATAGCCAAACTTGTCGGAGCTGTCAGGGCAGGTGTAGGATGTTGCGGCCACTGAAAGTCACGAGCGGCAAGACTGAAGTCAGAAGAAGAGACCGTGCTCGAGGGCGGGGTTGCAGTGTAGTTGATGTTGTCGGCAACTTGACTTCCATCAGCTGAAGAGGAGATTGTCGTCGCAGACGGGAGAGTAACCCAGCTGACAATGTAGTCGCTATTTACCAGCGGGATCTTGGGTTCGTCAAAGCCGTCTTCTGTCGTCGTCGTCGTGGTGCGTGGGACCGTGTTTGATCGCAAACGGGACTTCACTTCTGTAACACGGCCAGTCGGAGAGAGATCCTGCAAAAGAAGGTGGTACGACCCTGCCGTCGGGATCGCATGCCGAATTCGCATCGTTCTTTGCATCCCTGGCGGCCCGGCTAGCGTCAACACCAATTGCGGATAGCCCCGCAGAAGACCCAACCCATGTGACTCGGTCTCTGGCCCAGGAATCGCCAACACCTCTGTTCCCTCCGTGTCCAACCCTCTCAGAGCGACATGTAGCTGGGCTGGTGCGGTGTTCATGTCCAGCTGTAAGGATTCATCCCTGTGAGTGTACGTGGTGCTGTAAACTGCAAAGACCTCAAGACATTTGAACGCGAGACCGTCGATTAATACATGGGTACATGTTCGGGCTGGCACCTCCGGTAACCAACCAATTTCATGTAGGATTCCACCAATTCCAGCGGACGGGGCAATTGGCCGGCGCCGATATCTGGCACAGGCCTCACCATGGGCACCACGGCGCACTAATTGAGGCCGAGCAAAATAACTCGCGCAATTCCATTGGTTCCACTCCCGTCTTAGGAACGCGTGGGAGCCAATCAATCTTGGATGGGCTCGGTCTTTAGCGGGTATCCCCTGCAGCTCATGCGGGAAGAGCTGACGCCTTTTACACACAGTCAGACACTTAGTAGGCACGGGCGGACCACTTATCGTGGCACTGATGCGAATTGATCCTCATCGACACGACACAGCTGTGTAAATTTTTTCCTGTGTGCAAATTGACGCCGCTCCAAATTGCACGCTACAGCTACAGGCATTTGACGATCCATTGCCATTGCTCGCTTCCCAGAATCTGGAACTTTGCCGACCATGGTCATAATTCAAAATTGCAGCGCAGCAACTGGGGTCACACACTTCACGGGCAATCAAACCAATATCACTGACGACTTGTCACCATTTTGGACAGCCTTGCATTGGCCTTGGCGGCTACTGCACCAATGCCTTGCATCCTGCCCTGTGGCATTGCCCATCCTTGAAAATCAATCTCCTCTGCAATAGCCCTGTCAATTCCTTGAAAGTTCTTCCTCAATCTTGACCACTGCAAATCCTATCTCCATCGCAACCAAAGACAGATAGATATTCCGTCTCATGTGATGCAACTCCCATGTAATGCAGCCCCAACATTAGACCCCTGATGCAATGCAATCCTCACAACCCAAACCATAAAAATAAAAATAAAAATCCAAGTAAAACCATGAGCCCAAGCTAACAAGACATCCTCCTCTCCTTCACCACTGTCACCATTTTTTCCCCTTCCTGGTTTTTCTCATCCCCTCCAAATTCCTGAGGGGCATGTCTCGCACGCATTTCTATCGCCTTGAGACTATCGACAAATTCCTTAATCTCTTGAACCTGTTTTCCATCGGCAGATAGTTTCACCAACAAAACACATTCGTTCTCCCATTTTTGTTTTGTAGACCGAAGGGTCCCTTCCATACGCGCATGGATAACCACCACGCCTTGTGAAGAATCTTCATAAATCCTCTCAGGTCCCAAGTTGTTGACAGGAATCATGGAGAATTCCGAAAAGATTGAAAAGATCCCCGAGGCATGCGCTGCGAATTCCTCGCGGTCTCGGACCGGTAGACCGAGACTTTTTGGTAAGACCTCATGCGTAAATGATGGAGATAGCGGTTGCAATAGCTGCGCGACAGAAAGGCTGGAATATCCGTGCAACAGGGCGTGGATCGTCTGTAGTCTTGTGGCGGTCATTTGCATTTGCATTTGTCGTGAGCGAAAATCCTCTTCCTGTTCTGGAAGCCCTGGAGGGGAGAGAGATCCTGGAGATCCTGGAGATCCCGGAGGGGGGAAGGGAGATTGGCGTCCGCGAATGGAAACATGAAAGGGAAGAGGGGAAATCGGTCGAAGAGGGGCGTGAGCGTGGATTGGACCGAGGGGGGTGGAGAGACCCATGAGAGAGAGTAGAGGGGTTCCGACGAAGGCCGTCATTTTTTTTTCCTCTCTGTCGGCCGTGTTCGCGATGATCGGTTTGTGGCTCTTGGCGGTTTTTTTTTTCCGTTTTGGGAAGGGGGCTGTTCTCAGCGTTTGTCCATCCAGGTTAGGTTGGTGATTGTTTGCGGATCGCCTTGGCGCTCAGGGGCTCAGGGGTGATGGAGGTCTTGGCATTCAAAGGACGGGTTCTCAGTCAATCGGAATGGAGATTGTGAATTCAGGACAGATTACACACACAATTAGAAGACGTGTCGCTGTAAATAACCCAGAGAGGAAAAAAAACGAGTGACAAAAAACACAGGGAAATAAGAATGGAGAAACGAGTGTGCATTGATTGGGTAGTGCATTGGGTGCATCAGGTGAGCAGCGTTGACGTGAATTTGTAGACAGCGCATCTCCCCAGAGCGATGCACCGTTCGCCAACACACAGTTGCTAATCGCCAAATTGGCACAAGGGACAACAAGATTGAGTTTGTCCCAAAAACTTTCGCATTCCACGTCAACGACCTGGCAACCCGCAGGCAACTCACAGACAGCGAGGCAAATGACGTCTGTCGAAAGCCTTCGTTGGCGTAATGACACGCTAAACACTACCGTTCCAGATGGGACGAACCACCGGCGAAGCTTCAGTTGACTCGGGTTAGTTCGGCACTAGAGTGATGTGCTCAAACTAGAGCATCAACATCATGCAGAGCGTGTCATGTGTTTGCTGTCCATTCGACCAAAACTGCATCCATCACCCGTCATTTTCTGTCTGCTGTGCTGTGCAGTTGATCCCCGGGTCTTCTTGTCTTTTGTGACGCCGCTGTTTCCGAAACTACTGCAGCATGGCCAAAGTTCTCCTCATCACCGGTGCGACCGGAAAACAGGGCGGATCTGTGATTGACGCCCTTCTCGACCTTGACCAGGATGACAGCCAATTTGAGATCCTCGCCGTGACGCGAGACACCACCTCCGAAGCCGCCAAGCGCCTCCTTACCAAGTCCACCAACTCCAACTCCAAGATTAAGATCAACCTCGTGCAAGGGAACCTCGATAATGTCCCCGCACTCTTCACCGAAGCTAAGCGCATATGTGGAGGCCGTCCTATCTGGGGCGTGTACTCTGTCCAAGCATCTCTCGGTCCGGGAGTGACCATCGAGGGGGAAGTCGCTCAGGGCAAAGCGCTGATCGATAACGCAATCGAAGCTGGTGTTCAGCATTTTGTGTACAGCAGCGTGGAACGTGGTGGCGACGATGCGTCATGGGAAAATCCCACGCCCATCCCACACTTCCAGACTAAGCTGCGCATCGAGCAGCACTTGCGCGCTGTAACCGCTGCTGCTGCTGCGGGGGAACCTGGCGCCTCTTTCGCCATGATGAGGTGGACGATTCTGCGGCCCGTGGCGTTCATGGATAACCTCGCGCCGGGGATGCCGACCAAGGTTTTTTTGGCAGCGGTCAGGAACCATCTAGGTGATCGCGACAAGGCCATGCAGTGGGTTGCCACGGCGGATATTGGCGTGTTTGCCGCCAAGGCGTTTGCAAAGCCGGAGGAGTGGAATCACCGGGCCGTGGGCATTGCGGGGGATGAGTTGACGGTGGAACAGTTGAGTGGGGCGTTTGCGAGGGCGACGGGGAATCCGGTCCCCATGGCGTATTGGTTCTTGGGGAGCATGCTGACGTACATGGTCAAAGAGGTGGGCTTGATGATTGGATGGTTTGCCAGCAATGGGTATAGGGCAGACATTGCTGCGCGGAGGAGGGATCATCCGGGGTTGATGACGATGGAGGAGTGGTTGGTAAAGAGGAGTCCGTTCGTTGGGGCCAAGTAGTGGATATATGGTGATGTAAATCCAATTCGTGAATCATTGTTAGAGTGGGACTTAAGGTGGAATTATTGGGCATTCAGCAGGGGTTTTGTGTAATACTCGAATAGCAGGGAAGATATTTTCGAGGTGGTTAAGCCACACGATTTAGGCCCCAGGCACCCAACGTAGTAGGTGAGGTTTTTTTCTTTGCGGACTTCAATTTCCATATCAGGCTTTTGTTCTTTAGGAACACAGAAATCACTCTGGCCGATCCCTTGGGTTGTCCCCAGGGGTTACCACGCGTGCTGTCACGCTAAGACCTTGCGACTGAATGTTCGGTACCTATCCGCCGTATTCGATCTTTAGCCATCGACCTAAGCAGGCTCTCTCCACCATCGAGGCGCAGGATGTACGTGCTCACCGATGCCATGTCCCCGTCCATTACAGTGAGGTCGACAGTGCCGGTAGCCAGTAGAGTCCGTACAGTCTCCCGGTGTTGTTTTTTGGCAGCCCACATTACTGCTGTCCTGCCAACACAATCCTGTGTGTTGATGTGAAGGCTTTTATCTTGGAGCAGAACTTCGACGACGTGCCGATGTCCATTCCCGGCAGCCCAAGATAAAGAAGTCCTGCCTTCTGAGTCCTGTCTGTTGACATCGACCCTGCCCGTTTCAAGGAGTAGGCGAGCTATTTTGGCGTATCCATGTTTGGCGGCCTGAAGGAGTGCTGTTCTGCCTCGCTCATCTACAACATCGGGACTGAATCGCCCTTCACTCAATAGCAACCGGAGGACCGCCTCCTGTCCGGCCTCGGCAGCCCATAATATCGCCGTTCCCCTTTCTGAGTCGGATGTAGTGACATCATCTTGGCCAGTTACCAAAAGCCGAACAACTTCCGTATGTCCCTTCTTGACGGCTTGAGAAAACGGAGTTTCAGACTTCCGACACCTTGAATTGATCCCGGCGACGCCTGCGTCCAGTAACCGGCGCACGATCCCAACATATCCTTTTTCTGCAGCAAAATGCAGAGCCGTCTTGCCGTTCTTATCGACTGTGTTGATATCCAAGCTCTCCAGCTCCAGAATTTTCTCGACAACTTCTTCGCACCCGTTCTTAGCTGCCGCGATAATAACTGACGGTTTCATCCTGTATGCGGCCTTTTTGGTCCGAAGCATCTCTAGAAGTAACATTCGTGCAATGTCATTACTCTCCAAGTTGAGAGCAACCTCCAGCGGAATCTGACCGTCAGCATCTTTCGCCTCGAGATCAACCTTTCCTGTGGCGAGCAACAAACGCACAAGATCTGCGTTGTATTGAACAATGGCGTTTCTTATCGGAGACCAACCAAAGCAGACAGCATTAACATCGGCCTTTCCAATGTCGATCAGCAGCTTCAGGATGGTCATATTGCCGCGGAAAACAGCAAGATATAGAGGGGTCCATTTGAGCGTACCAAGCGGGGCATTGACATCAACCAAGCCGGTTTCGAGGAGGCGTTTAACGAGGTAATCGTCATTATGGTCGATTGCGGATAACAGCAACCTTCTGGTAAGCTGACTGGCGGGCTCTGTTTTCTTGGGGTTTGCATCCTGGAATAGACGTAAAATCGCTTCATCCCCGCTGCAAATGGCGTAGGATATCGGCGACCCTTTGCTCTTGTCTTCGCGGTCGGCTTGAGCCCCAGCTTGAAGGAGCAGTTCAACAATAGGACGATGCTGGCTCAGCACAGCATAGGAAAGCGGAGTTCGATGAAAATTATCGACCGAATCAATCTCAGCACCTCTTTGTGATTTGAATCTGGCAAGGTCTAGAAGTCGGCCACCGCGGCCTTTGATCAACAGTTTGACGACTTGACTATGCCCATTCTGCGCCGCCCATGAGAGCGCAGAGCGGCCATGTGTTCTGTCGCGGTGGTTAATATCATCATCCGTATTCCTGAGTATCCGGGCGACAACAGGTTGTATCCCGAAATAAGCGGCGACCAGCAGACTCGTAAAACCCTCAGGAAATCTGGAATGGTTGATTGCGCAGTACACTATGAACCATGTTCCGCCCTCACATAGTTCAATGAGAGAAGACAAAACATCCGGGCCTGGATTGGTACCAGAAAGACGGAAATGGATTGCCCAGTTGTTTGCGGAATAGTCGAGGAAGAAGTGGTCCTCCAAATATCCTGAAAGCTCGGCGGTATTCGTGAGAGGGTTCGTTATGAAGTTGGTAAATCGCAGGTACCACAATGTAATCTGCCAAAGAACTTCGTGGGCTTGGTTCATTTTCAGGGATGACTTCCACCTCGGTGGGCCTGGCGCAGGTCTGCTGATCGGATTGGAAGCGGCGCCGTTGTCCACCAAGAACTCTTTTGCCGTTTGATGCAAGAGATAGATTTTTGAGTCGGTAACACTCACAAATAGACCGCAGATGTCCCTAACGTGCTCCCGAAAGCGTGCTTCGGTCTTAAGCTGGAGGGACTCGTAGGACTGGTGATCTTTTCGAATTCCCAAGGCTAGTTCCATTTCTTTTAGGCTCAGCGGTCTTGTTGCAGCGACAACAATATTCAACAGTCTTCTCGCGTCGTCCAAGTTATGACTTCTTGCGAGAATTCTCTCATAGGCATCATCAACAGTCTTAGGAAGCGAGGAGGTAGCCTTTTCTATCCCGGTTTTGTCGAGGTTGATGTCGTTCTGGACGAGATCTAACGTCAGATACGCCCAAAGATAGGTACGCTGCGGGGTGGACATCATCCTGTCAAGCAGGAGCTTTGCTTCATCAGGGCTCAACTGAAGTGAGGATTGGATCTCCTTGACCCGTGCTCGAATATAGATATCAATCTCTTTGGAGATCTTTTCCATCTCCGTGTCGCTTTCCCCTCTAAGGTGAATTATCGGCAACCCAGGTAGATTAAGAGGCTGGAATCCCCGTCTAATATCTCCAAATGGCCGGCTGGTGAGGAGAAATTTCAGGTTAGATTTGTTCGGGGAACCGAAGAACTTGCACAACGCCCGGGTCAGCTCGGTCCGTGCTTGGAGTTCGCATTCATCAAAAGCATCCAGAATGCAGACAATCTCTCCCGCGGATTTATCTTGGGATACCATGAGTAGGGTTTCCCAAAGCTCAAGGAAGGATTCGAGGAGGTGCTCTCCATAGTTGTCAAATCGCTGAATGATGGCATCGGAAAACAATGCCGGCCTTTGAACGAAAATTTGATGCAGAAGGCAGGAGATGGCTCCTTTGGCACTTCTCTGGTCTTCAAAATCATCTTTGAAGAAGAAATAGCACGTTGTCCTGGAAGCTGACGTTGGAAGCTCAGAGTCAATGAGATGTTTCGCCAGCACCGACTTGCCACAGCCAGGATCTGCGGAAACCCAAAGTATGGTTGACGAGTTACTATCCCGCCACTTGCAAAAGTGGCCGTGTGAGACGAACCACTGGCAAGTCCCAGGTACTCTATCCGGGTTCCTTTCCTTTCTGTCTCGGTATGGTGTAGTATAGAGACTCCTTAGGATTGTCATTTTCTTCTCTTGGAGCTCGATACTGCTTTGCTTCTCGCTGAGCGCCATTCTCTGTTGGTGTTGTGGCTGGTCTGCAAGAATGTTCGTGTGGGTGGCACATATTTGCTTCAATTTCCCGAGCACAATGTGTAAGTTGGCATCTCCTAGTCGGAACTTGACCATGTCCGAATGGTTCTCATTGATGGCAAACGTGGCCGTTGAACTAGTCTTGTACAGACCTCGGGTTGCGGAGTGTGGCGTGACAAGTTCCACGCTCGGCCCGTTCCTTGCGAACGACCCATCGTTTTGTTGCTGTCAAAGACTGTCAGCCCAGCCTCACAGTGATGTCGATTGGGGTGTTGCAAGGGTAACTCACAGCTACAGTTGGCGAGGTCTTGGTCTCATAGGCCCAAAAGATCTCCATTCTTCCCCGTCTCGCAACTTCGAAGAATCGGTCATCCAGCTCTTGAAGGTAATCGGATGTGGTGGCTAAGTCGCGGACAAGGGCAGCAGTAGGTTGACCTTCTACCATAGTCATGAGTGCTTGCGTGTCCATGCCACGAGATGGCGAACCAAAAAACACAGCGCCAGCAACATGGTGTATGATGTCTCTCTCTCGGTCAAGTGCTTCCTTGAGAATGATGCCACCGAGACTGTGTGCCAAGAAGAGGAGAGGTTTTGAGTTTGACGAGGCATAGTCGCACGCCTTCAGATTCTCAGCGAAGAAAGAACCGAGATCCGCGATGGTTTGGAATGATGTGTTGTCGACCAACTTTGTGTCATAGCCAAACAGGATGGCTCTCATATTGGGAAGAGCTTTTGGTAGAGCATCGCGGATCCACATCCAGCTTCTATCTGAACTGCTTTTGGGCTGCCACGATCCGAATGGATGGGACGCAAGGCCAGAGATAGCAATGCAACTGCTCTTGTCAGAACATTTCCATCAAAGTATCTCAGGACATACTCATAATCATGTTTCTCAGGCCTCACGTCGTTCAGAGGGGTGAGACCAAGGAAATGGGAGTCGAGGATCAAAGAGTTGTTGTTGGCAGCGCCCCCCAACGTCCATTCTCCTTTACTGAGGCAGTTTTCGATGGCTGACGGAAGTCTTTCAAAGTTCAAGGTTGCGGTTTTGGTTGGAGGATCTTCCCAGGGCATCAACGTCGTCGCCAATGACCGGATGTGGACATCGTTCGTATTTATGTCTTCAAATGCTTGAACGACAGCATTCCGAACGGCCTTCCAATCCATACTGGCATCACACCCTCGGAGCCGGAAGGTCAAGCTTGTTGGTGGCGCCATTAGGACGATAGCATGGGTAGGGGAGGCCAATCAGGCCGTGGGGAAATGTTGCGCAATGGCTTGAGCCAAAATGATTGATCATTGATCTGGCAGGTAGACCTGGCGGAAAAGCTGTCCTGGCTTCGAGCTCCCACGGCGGCTCAATGGGAGCCAGGGCCGGAAGATAATTGCATACAGGGCGGGTGGTGAGGTGCGTGCGGTGAGCATGGACAGAGTTCCGACAGCTGAGTCTGAAGGGAGGGGAGCGGGGCGCTGCAGGTCACAGCCTTCTAGCGAATGATGTTGCCAAGGGTCACCTGACCAGCCCTGATGAACGAGGCAGCGCGGCAAGGTTATTGGTCGTAACTTCTGGTTCCTTTCGCGGTGCTCAAAGAAGGATGGATCTGGAAATGCAAAAACATTGTGTTGGAGTACGCAGTACACAGCTCCTGCACCCACGGAGACTTGGTGCTACTTACAGCCGCCCACCATGGCTATCACCACCACAATACCGGCAGCCTCGATCATCGGCTACAACGACAGCATGAAATTTAAATTGGTCTCACAATTCACGCCTGGTTAAATATATCCTTAAGTGTCATGCAGCATTCCTGATACAACTCCTCCGAATGTGCTGCCGGCCTCAGCGGGTCAGGGGATTTGTCCCAACCGTGAGGCACCTCGGGTATCATTTTGTAGTGTACCTTCTTGCCGATTGGTGGACGTCCAAGACGTTTCGCCAACTCTTCGCCCTCCCGAAGCAGCATGTCCCATTCACAAGTGTAAAAGACGACGTTGGGTGGGATGGCGCTCGCGAGCTGTTCATCCGACGCTTTGCTCGGGGAGAGGAGTGGGTTCGAGAGGAGAAGCTCGCCGGGGTATAGATAAGACGCATCGAAGATGGAGGTTAGGTTGTCGGGCAAGGTTTGGTCGGGGCGGACCGATGTGGCCCGGCGCTCCGCTCGCGAGAGTGTGTAGTCGGTAATAGGATACCAAGTTGCGATGGCGCAAAGTTTGTGATCGCGGATAGCGTTGGTTGCCTTCAGCGACTTCACATGCTCGTCAAGGCGCAAAGTGGATGTGATGGCTAGGTTCCCGCCCGCCGAGAATCCAGAAGTTGCAAGTTTTCGAGGATTGATCCGGAGTTCGTCGGCGTTCTGGATAAGGTAGAGGATGGCGTCGGCACCATCATCGACCGCGACAGGAAATGGGTGTTCGGGCGCCAACCGGTATTCGACAGAAACAAAGACCGCGTTGCATGTATCTCGAACGAAACGGCCAAACCTCGCATCATCCGTCGCATTGCCGATTGTAAAGCCTCCTCCATGAAAATTGATCACGGCAGGGAATGTCTTGCCGCTCTTTTTGGCATCTTCGTATCCTTCCGGTATGTAAAACTCAAGCTTGAACTGCCCTTTCGTCTTCGACAAGGTTGATGGAATCGTTCGACTAAATGACGGACTCGGAGGTCGCGGGGGCGCTAGGAAATGGAGCGACATGCCCACATATTCCAGTGATCGCCACCAGCCTGCTGAAAGGCGAAGGGAGAAACGGGAAGGAGGGTCGGGAATGGCATCTTTGGCTCGCTCGAGAACCTTTCGCTCGGTCGATGGTTCCGAAGCAGGGATGAGGGCGATGGGAATTCCCTCGACGGTGGGGATTTTGGACATGACTGAAGATTCTTGGATGGAAGTGTTATCCGGGCAACGGAAGATGAAACACATGGACGGGAGCCGGAAGATGCATCGAAAGTGGCAGGGAGGCCCTCAATAAAACATGGAAAGATGGCATTGCGTCGAACTACACGTGCAGAGACCACTGCCTTGCAAAAAACAGCCTTGATGTCACTTGCAGCCCGTTGATCTCAGCGGCTGAAGCGGGGCCTGGTGGACTAAAGACTAAAGCACGGGCCAACTCGACGCGTTAGCTTCGGACGCGTCTGGCCCTAGCAGGGTCAAAGATATCGCTCCCGACAAGCTCTGGCAAATGGATGCTATTCTACCCTGAACTATTCAGAAATAAGAATGATGCGTTAAGCTGTGAGTTATTTATGTGTGTATTATTCACGCTGTGCACGTTTTCACGGCGTTCTTCGTCCTAGTTGGTGACAGGTGCTGGACTTGGCGACCAGAACCTAGCTGTGACGTCATCTCCCGGTGACGTAACTTTCTTCAGGACACAACCATGCCGGAGCTTCTGCTCCGCCCAACATCCGAACAAGTGTCAATGACAACATGATGCAACATGCAGCCACCAAGCCTTGGATATGCGGCTCACCAGGGCCTGCAAGGGCTGCTGCAGGTGGCACACACGCGTGAATACATGGGTTCCGCTTGGTTCTTCGCATGAGTTTGGCCGGCGATTGGATGCGACCAAAGCTTTGACTTATCACGTTCCTCCCCGGGCGGATAGGGCAGGTACACTCGAAGCTGGTGCGTTCGGGAAGATTCGTCACTCCCGGTTCTCTGCTGGTTCTGTGTGCCACCCGAGACAGGCATTTATCTCCTGCTGATTTCCACCCAAGACTCCACTGATCTCGACGCATATTCCGAGCTGCTAGGCTTCACCGTTCCCCTCGCTGCCCCTCGCGTTCGTTTGGCAATACACTTTTGGGTAGCAGCAACATCATAACCGTTCGCTCTTGCCGTCACCGCACACCAATACCTCCCACCATGGCGCCCGGCGCCCTCAAGAAGCCAATTCTGGCTCTCAACCGCATCGTCGGCCATTCATCGGCCAAGAACCACATGACCAAACCCAAGATTGGCAACATCGCCGCCCTCGATGACGACCGCCAAGAGAAGTCGATCAAGAAGGCGCAGATACAGCTTGTCAAGAAGGACGAAAAGGAGTCGGAACGTCGTTCATTCCAGCAGAGACGCCAAGAAGAAGAGGAGAGGGCGCTCGAGAGTGATCCTTCCGAGATCGCTGCAAGATATGGCACAAAGAAGAGTGATGTCTTTGCCACGACTCGTTCCATTACAGACCTGATTGCCAGCACCAATGGGCCTGGCGAGAAGGTCAGCTTCACAGCTCGCCTGCACCGTATCCGAGACCTCAGCTCGAAGCTCGCCTTCATCATCTTTCGGGACCGCATCGCAACACTCCAGGGCGTCCTTGCTTACCGCGAGGGCGCAATCTCGGAGAACTTCGTTCGTTGGGCGCAGCGCCTAACTACCGAGGGTCTCGTTCACGTCCAGGGTATCCTGCAAGTCCCTCCTGAGGAAGTGAAGGGGTGTACGATCCAGAATATTGAGGTGCTCATCGAGAGCATGCATCTTGTAGTCCCAGTCGAAGAGCACCTTCCCGTTGATGTTTTCACGATCGACCACGTACAAGAGGACGAGGAGAGCCACCAGCTCGAATCCCTGGCCACAACTCGAGTACGTGTGGCCAACCGCGTCGCTTTCCTGAGAACACCGACGGCACAGTCGATATTCCGCATAAATGCTGGCATTTGCAGCATATTTCGGCGCGTGCTCGAAGACCAGGGGTTCATCGAGATACACACTCCCAAACTTCAACCTGCCGCCACTGAGTCCGGTGCCGAGGTCTTCAAGGTTAACTACTTTGGGCGAACGGCGTTCTTGGCTCAGAGCCCCCAGCTGGCAAAGCAGATGTGCATCTCGGCCGACTTCAACCGCGTTTTTGAGATCGGCCCCGTCTTCCGCGCCGAGGACAGCAACACACACCGCCATCTCACAGAGTACACCGGCATGGACTTGGAAATGGCCATTAACCGCGATTACCACGAGGCCCTGAGCGTCATTGACAAACTCATGAAGTCGATCTTCCAAGGCATTTACCAGCGATTCCGCAAGGAGATAGACATCATCAAAACAAGGTTCCCCCACGAGGATCTTGTCTGGATCGAGGAGACGCCTGTTCTCAAGTTCAAGGATGCAGTCAAGCTGCTCAATGATTCGGGGTGGACCGATGAGAACGGTCGTCCGGCATCAGAGACCGAGGACTTGAGCACGCGAGCAGAAATCAGGATTGGTGAGCTAGTCAAGGAGAGATACAAGACGGACTACTACATTATCGACAAGTTTCCGGCCTCGGCTCGGCCATTCTATACCCACTTGGACGTGGAGGATGAAAATTTCACCAACTCGTTTGACATCTTCCTCCGAGGCCAGGAGATCACCACAGGTGGTCAGCGAATTCACGACCCAAAGTTGCTGGCAGCACGGATGAGGAAGGCGGGCATCGAACCACGTGGCATGCAAGAGTACATGCAAGCGTTTGAATGGGGCGTTCTTCCCCACGCAGGTTGCGGAATTGGGTTGGAACGGTTAGTGTTCCTGATGCTTGGACTTGGCGACATTCGACATGCCTCGCTGTTTCCACGGGACCCGAAGTCACTTCCCGAACAGAACGACGTGCAAGGAGAACTGCCACATCCCGAGGCAGACACCCTCCGGTATGCCTACCAGTTTGAGAACGGCGCAACGGACCTGGAACTTCCAACAATCGAGAATCTCATTGCCAATTACGGCGATGCCACCAACACATCATGGCTCGACGACCGGTACCGAGTTTGGCGCCACGACTCGACTGGTGCAGCTGTCGGTTATGCGGAGGAGAACGGGTACGCCCTAGTGATGGGCAATCCCCTCTGCGACCCTCGACAATACCCCATCGTCATCCGGGATTTCCTCAAGCACCTGAGGAAACACCAGGACCTGCGTCCTTTGTGGTTGCTCGTCTCAGCAGATGTGGAAGAGATCCTTGCGTCGAAGCTTGGTTGGCGATCCCTTAGCTGCGTTGCCGAGGAGCGTGTGTCAGTAGACGAGGCCAAGAGCGTGGCCAAGAAGCAGCGACAGGCCGAGGACGCCGGAGTTACGATTCACGAGCTCCCACTCAATGCCCCTGTGCCTGATGATCTTCGCGAGCGCTGCGATAAGCGAATCGAGGACTGGAAAGCCAACCGCAAAGGCACCAAGCAGGTACACATTACCGAGGTCCGCCCATGGGTTGACATGGAGCACCGGCGTTACCTGTGGGCTGAGACGAAAGAAGGCGAGATTGCTGCCCTGTGTGTGCTTCATAAGCTGTCGCCAGCCAATGGGTACCAGATCAAGTTTGCTCTAGACTTCCCGGGTTCGCCCAACGGTACCATCGAGGCGCTCATCTCTGGCGCTATCCAGTCGTTGGCCAAAGCGGGTATCAGCAACGTGACGTTTGGAGCCGGTGCCCTTCCTGAAATGGTAACTGGCGAGAATCTGGATGGGATCCGTTCTCGGATCCTCTCCAAAACATACCGGACCATTGCGCAGCAACTCAAGCTCGTGCAGAAGAGCGAGTTCCGGGAGAAGTTTGGCACGCAGAATGACCTGGTGTACATCTGTTATCCTTTCATGGGACTTGGTGTTTCTGGGGCGCGCACACTGATCAAGTTTTTTGAAGATGAAATGTAAGCGACATGGACCTTGGGCGGAGCAAGCGACACCTTGATCAAGTTGTTTCTGTTGCAGGATACCTCAGATAACTATTGCCGTAGACATGTTAGTAATAGGATCCATCAATATGTTTTCTCTGGATTTGTTTTCTCCTTTTAGTCCGTCACACCCTTCTCAGGCTGCATCCGAGATCCGAGGGGATCTTCACATATTCTGGGTCTTCTCCGCACTATGGGATGGAACCAATTCTTAAAGGCTGCATCAAGCCGGTAAGCGGCAGCGGCTTGATTGCAGAATAATATCCCCGCATCCCTTGTTCAGTTGTCGATTTGGAGAGGCACGGCTAAATCAGGCACTGAGATCGACGCCAGATCTCGACGGTCTGCCCTTGCATTACCAAATTCCCCGGCAAGGGACTGGACGGACATGAACCGGACGAGGGCAATTATTAGCAACATTGAGATGGCAACGAGATGGGGTTAATGTGCAGACCCCGTCGTCCTTCCCGGCCACTTTTTCCACCTGGGCACTATGACCTTGTATTCCATAATCCAACCTTGCACCACGCCATACCGTGCACATTGAATGCTTCAGGCTATTCATCCCGAACCAGAAAGATGATCCACTTTTTGCGAACCCGGCAATTTTTGGGGGAGGGGGCGGTCGAAGAAATAAAGAAAAGAAGATGCCTCGGCAGGGACGCTGGATTCTTGGGAGCTCTAGGACCGGACTGGAGATAGTAGGGCTGGTGCACCTGTAAACTGAACTTCGGACAAGACATTCGCGACTCGATTCGATTTTCGATTTGGTGTCTAGCCGGGATGTATCCCCTCCCGCTTCTCGCCCTGCTCATTGGGCTCGGCTTGCCCCCAACAGCCTTTGCCCGCCCAAGTCATGGTCATGGTATCAAGGGTCTCGATTCCGCAACCATTCTCTCCCGCCAGGCGCAAATCGCAGAGGCCTACGACTATATTATCGTCGGCGGTGGCACTGCAGGCCTTACCGTTGCAGATCGTCTCACCGAAGATGGAAAAACCACGGTCCTCGTCCTCGAATATGGCCAGCTCAGCACCGCGGCGTCCATCACCACGGTACGCGGCGGACTAAGCGGTATGACGGATGCGTCGCTGCAGTTTGACATTACCTCGGTCCCGCAGGTGAAGCTGAAAAATCGCACCTCCCCCGTGCAAGTCGGCAAAGTGGTAGGGGGGAGCTCCGCCATCAACGCGATGATGACGATACGCGGGACGCGAGAGGATTACGATCGATGGGGCCAGTTCTTTGGTGAGAAATCCAGCTGGAGTTGGGAGGGGTTACTGCCGTATTTTAAAAAGGCACTAAACTTTGTGCCTCCGAACGCGGCGGTGGCGAAATCGGCGAATATCACTTACAATACCGAATACTGGGGGAATACCTCGACGGTATATGCGGCTTGGCCGTCGTTTCAGTTTCCCGCGTCAACGGTGTTGTTAGATGCATTCAAGGGGTTGGGAGGGGTTGAGTTCCCCGGGGATAGCGGCGCAGGCAAGGCGGGTGCGTATTGGTATCCGACGTTTATGCACCCGACGTCGGTGACGAGGTCGTATGCCCGCACGGGACATTATGATGGGTTGAACCGGGCGAACTACCAGCTGCTGCCTGGGTCGAAAGTTACCAAGGTGTTGTTCAACGGGACGGCGGCAACGGGCGTGACGTTTGTTCCGGTTACCGGCAGGACTCCACCGGCGGCAAATGCGCCCGTCACGACGGTCAAGGCGAGAAAAGAGGTCATCATTGCGGCGGGCGCAATTCATAGCCCCCAGGTCTTGCAGCTTAGTGGGATTGGACCGAAGAAACTGTTGGACGCGGCCAAGATTACGACGTTGGTCGATTTGCCGGTGGGAACCAACTTTCAGGATCACACGATTCTTTCGGCGACGTTTACTTGTAAGTTTCTTCCTGTGCAGGTTGGGGTGGACGCTGAGATAGGTTCTAACTAAACATAGTCCGCTCTCTCAACCTCGACCCCTCCCAAGACGACCTCTACAGCAACGCCACGTTCTCTTCCTGGGCAACCCAGCAGTGGAATGCCAATAAATCCGGCCCCTACTCCATAGCCACTGGTAACGCCGGCGTATTCCTTCCCTATCCGGTTATTTCATCGCGGTCCAATGACATTGCGTCCCGTCTCGTTGCTCAAGACCACGCGCAATACCTGCCCGCCGATTCCGACCCGCGCGTGATCGCCGGCTACAAGGCGCAAATGGCCGCCCTCTCTACCGCTCTCAAGAGCAACGGCACCGCCTTTTACAACCTCGTCATGTCTGGCGGCGCCTCCTCAGGCATGCTCGTCGATTTACACCCCTTGTCCCGCGGAACCGTGTACATTGACCCGGCCAACCCGCAGCGTGAACCCCTCGTTGACTACCGCGTGCTTACCAACCCGCTCGACGAACTCATCATGGGCGATATCCTCCGCTACACGCGAAAATACCACCTCGATAACCCCGCCACTAAAGCATACAACGCCATCGAATATGCTCCGGGAAGTCGGGTTACCACGGACGAGCAATTCGCAGATTATCTTGTCGAAAGCGTCAGCCCCAGCTATTTCCACCCGGTCGGAACCTGTCCGATGATGCCGCGGGAGTTGGGCGGCGTTGTGGATGAAGAGTTGAAAGTGTATGGTGTGATGGGGTTGAGGGTGGTCGATGCGAGTGTTTTTCCGCTGGTTCCGGGTGCGAATACCTGTCAGACGACGTATGCTGTTGCAGAAAAGGTATCTCCCCTCCTCTCTCTTTTTTCCCTCGATGAGCTGGAATTCTTTGCGAGGGCTGATGCTAACTCGAATACTTACACTTAGGCTGCGGATATTATCAAGTTTGGTTTGCCAAAGTAAAGAATGGCGGTATCTTGTAGGACTGAGAATGGCGTGACGGGTTAAGATCAAAGGCATAAAAAAGCAACGGGAGGATGTATTCCACGAACTCAGTGAAAAAAAAAAAAAGTCTCGTTATCTTGCCTTATCTGTCCTCTTGACCTACAGCGTTTTTGTTTCCAGTGTAGATCACAGCTAGAAACGTCGCACTGATTTGCCACCTGCTTCGTAGCACTTGTAACGATACGCCACTGCTAACTGATGAACTGACAAACTGATGAGGGGGCGATCCTTTTCGGAACAGAACTTTGGCGTCACGGCTCCTGGCATGAGACTGGGAAGACAGCAACATTTGACATTTAGCACATGATAGTCAGATTTTAACTATGGTGATCCTCGGGTGCCTTTTCCATACCACGTACTTAAAAAAGCCAACGGGGAAAAAAAAATTAGGTGGTTAAGAAGAACATAAAAAGAGAACCAGGTTAGACTCTGGCGAACCACATGCGGAACATGCGGAACATATGCAGTGCGAACCAGTTGGTTACAGTGAGCTGGTTGCCTTGCTGCAACACCACACTCACGCATGCGACATATGTGCCTTGCATATCGCTAGACTCCTAACTCACTGACTACTGGCCATTGGCCACTGGATGCCTGCCTGATCAGTCGCATCATTCCTATTCTGTTCTGTTCATGCGATGCAGTGCCAGCATGCAAGCAATTGCGCATTAGTCTACAGTAGGTGCCTAGCTATCTATCTATCTTGGTGCCGCAGCCAGCTTCCTTTGTGAGCTGCCAGCTTTTGCCACATGCGGGGTGAAGCACTCAAGGTGTGTCTATTTAGGTACGTATGGTTATCATGTCAAGTCTGAACCAGCAGTCAAAGTTCATTCCATCTTGCAACTTGCATTTTGATCACCCCTCTTTCTGGATCTTTACTCCCCCTGCGCGAGCCCACTTTCCCCTTTTTACTTTTACGACGCTTGATCAAATCAACAACCCCCCCCCCCCTCTTAAATCTAGACTTTAAAGTCCCAGAACTCTAGAAATCAGCACCGATTCCCCATTCTCAACCAAGTGCGGTCACTAGGAAAAAGAAGAGAAGACAAAAAAAAAAAATGACCCTCTCCGCCTCTATCCTCATCCACCCCCCCTCTCAAGTCCTGCCCTCCTACCCCTGGGAGCCCTCCCCCATTTTACACGTAAAACTCACTTCTCTCCGGACTCATCGCGCCCTTCTCACTGCTAGGATATCACTCCTCTCTTGGAATGGTCTTCCTCTCATTTCAGAGATGAAATTTCCTTTCCCTCCAACAAACGCATCAAGTACCCCGCCCGGACCATATTTCTCATCAACCGCCCCTGTTCTCAGTGGATATACCGCGCCCGTAGACTGGGATGCGTATTTCTGCTGGGAAGGCCTATCGGTTCCGGAAAGAGGGGTTTATCGCGTCCGCTTCACCGTCGAGATGCCATTCATCAATGACGAGGGACGGGTACTGACGGATAAGACGGGAATTACATCAACAGTGGATAGTCGGTTCATCGTGGTTGGTGTAGAAAGGGGTTTGTCTTTGGGCTATCCTTGTGAGTTCTCCTCATTTCAATCTCTCTCTCTTCTCTTTTGTTCTATAGTTTGTTTCTTACTTTGGAAAA
>Ga0247765_1000424_pt1 | contig 33435 bp, 34 predicted proteins | sample UWRJL106311C6_FD_179949 | JGI IMG/M metagenome (GOLD analysis project Ga0247765, IMG submission 179949) | Plant litter microbial communities from Arlington Agricultural Research Station in Wisconsin, United States - UWRJ-L106-311C-6 | ecosystem: Environmental > Terrestrial > Plant litter >...
TTTTTTTTGTTTTTTTTTTTTTTTTTTTTTGGATACCTTACACAAACCAAATGTACAATACCAGCAACACCGATGAGCCAGCCCTGTATGTCGGCTTAGCACTGCCTTAGTCACATCCCCCAAGAGATGGCCCTGACTCAACCTATTACTCAGTGGTAGTGGGAAACAGGAATTCTGAGTGGCGGGCGAGTAGCGCTGTTATGAGCCTGATCTGAATTTGCCGCTAAACTTTTGTCTCGAGGAGCCGGAAATGTGACTATCAGGGGCGACACACACAACGTAGGAGAATCGACACTACGAAGAAAGAGGGACACTTGAGGGCACCCATTTTCTGCGAAGCAAAGGTCTATGAGGATTTTCATGGGCCGGCGCAGTGGCAAATCAAAGTTTTCACGTGTAGCCAGACAGTAGAGGGCTATATTTTTTTTTTTTTTCCTTCGGCGGGTAGGTTGGGCGAGCACACCTGGAGGGATACCGCGCTGTCTCTTTTGAAGTTCTCCTGAAGGACTCAGACCATATTGTCAGTGTTTCTCCATAGCTAGGCAGCCAACTTGTGAGGGGTATCAAAAAGAAAGGAAAAACAATAGACACTCGGGTTCTGAGGATTGGATGTTTATGAATTCCACTATTTCGCAAACGTTATGCATGAACCCACTGAACAGAGGGCACCCACTCAATCACATCATACCAGCCAGTGGAGTGGAAGCGGTCTTGGAAAGCTATGGGTAAGCTGCAATAGGAGCCTCGTGAGTGACTTGCGGGTAGATTGCGAATAGTAAAGATGGCCTCTTCGGCCAAAAGTTCCCTTTCTCTGTTCTTTGATGACATTGAGTGTGCTCCCCGTCGCAGTTCTGAAGCCACTTGCGCATAAAACAAAGGTTGAATGACTGGATGTTGGATTGGAAGAGACATGATTGAATGACAGCTGGCTCTAAAACTCGAGAGCAAATTAGTCGTTGCACGGACGCGTCCGCGGCGCAGACGAGGACCACATTAGTATAAGCGAAGACGGTGGATATGTCGAGAGTATCTCCATCGTCTGTGATGGTCGTGCGGAGACATGATATGCTGATGTTTTCTTGAGGTGTCTCATGGTAGACATCAGTGATGCTGAAGTGGCAAAGGCGGGGGAGAGAGCTTATAATTGAGATACACAAAAGGCTGTTGCAAATCTTAGACTGGAGAATCTTTAGACTGGAGAATCTTTAGACTGGAGAATCTTTAGCCTGGAGAATCTTTAGACTGGAGAATCTTTAGACTGGAGAATCTAAGGTGATCTGATTAGTTGTTTACTCTCTGCGAATGAAGAAGGGCCGACACTTGAGTTCCCGCTGACACCACGTGACAATGGCTTGGTTTGCTAGTGTGCTCTGAGGCGGTGAAGACAACGCTCGCTGTGCTTCCGCTTTTGATCTTCACTTTTCACATCATCACACCTCACCCAATGAGTTGAACTGAAAATGCAACCCAACCCCAAACCCAAATATCTGACCAGATAGCAGCTCCATAACTCTTTCATTCCCTGTACTTCCGCTTAAAGCAGCATGGCAGACCGAGAAGCAGCTGCTCCCGATGCTTCAGAGCAGGTCTTAGCCAGCTCATCTCCACCCGAACCCCGCAATGACGAAGCGGTACCCCACCCAGCGCGAAGCTGGAGCCTCTACACCATCTCGCTATCCTTCACCTCCAGTCTGCACAAGTCACTCACCTGGGCGAAGCAGAATCCCATTCCAACGTCAAGATGGAGACTGTCAATAGGAACTGTCATAGCGTTTGCAGGATTTGTGATCGGTTGCACAGCACTCTGGTCCACCCTTTCCTCCATGAACGACAGCCACAAAGCCCAGCTGCTAGCGGAGTGGACAGCAAAGAAGGATTTCATCGAGTTCTGTCAGTCGGTGAGCCACTTTTGATTTCAATTGCGGTAGTGCTTAAGAAGATCCCAATCTGACTGCATAAGGACAGCTGGACTTCAAACCGGATACTTGCGCTTCAGCAAAGGATATGACGCTGGACCCGCCGCCCAGAATCCGCGGTAGAGCGGCGCACCCCGGCTTCGCAGCTATCGGCATCCTCAGATTCAATGTAACTGGGCTGTTATGGGCCAGTGTGTGGCTCATTCTTGTTATCTACTGTGCTTGCTACATATGGGTGGCATACAAGCGTCGAGTGCCATCCAAGTATTGTACCACATTTGGGGCAATGGAGTTGGTGATAGGTGCGGAAATCATGGAATACAAGCGCCGCACCATGTTCAGGGAAAATGAGCCAGAAACGGCCTTGACGCAAATCGGCATCACCCGGTGGCTGGAGGAAGCACAGTTCAGTTCGGCTTGGATAGACGCCGAGTATCGGCCGCGACGGAGGCGGTGATCAAAGTCACTTGAACAGGCTGTTATTTCCTGACATCTTCGGTAAGTCAAGTGATCGACTTTTGTAACGCCCCCATAAGCTACTAGGGTGATCAAGGAAGAGCTCGAGGCTGCTGCGATACACCGGTGATTCACTAACGATGAGTTGATAAAGCAGATTCCACTTCGATACAGTGACTGATTCTTGCAGAAGGGAAAAACCTCCTGCGAGCGCCACTACCTACAGCGGCTTTTATGCGTGTGCCGACCTATTGCGTCACTGCTGCCCCCGGCGCTGCGCAGACGCTACGCAGACGCTGCAGCGGGGTTTCGCCTGCGTGTCGCCTGGCCCCATTACAGGCCGGTTTGGTGCCATGACAACTCATAGCTATATTGTAACAACTCTATTAAGGACAAGTATAAATAGTAGACGTTATTAAGCAATAGTAAAAAAACTTTCGTAGAAGGCGAGAAAGTGAGTAGTTACCTACTGAATAGAAAGGACCGAGGGAGGAAAAGAAAATTAAGGGAGCGATAAGGGAAATAATATGCCCAAGTCTGCAACTACCGAGGGAATAAGAAGGGAAGCGAAAAGGAAGATAGCGTGTTTATATCTATAACGGCCGGAGAGAATAAGGGGGAATGCAAAGGGGAGTGTTACAGCACTACGGTTGACCCCGGACCACTAGTGGGTTAGGCACGTATCGCGCTCTTAAATAGCTATGATAGAAGGCTACTCCGCCGCCTTTCGCCTTATTCCCTTTATATAATAGCAAGTTATCTTCCTTAACACCCAAGCTTAGTACTGTAATAGGGAGAGATAGGATGCCTATTTCTGTAATGACGGGAGGGAACTAAAAAGTAAAGTTGACGCCTCTGCAGACGAAACCGTGCGGTGTGTTGAGGGTAGTGATAAGTTTAAAATATTGAATAGCAGAAGTAAGACTGTACGCAGTTAGGTGTGAGTGCAAGATATCGAGGCAGAACCATCCGCTTTCGAAAGAGGGGGACCAATTTGCCCATTTTTTATGTGTGGGACCAAATTCTAGGCTCACTCTGCTAGACCTGAAGTAATTGTGCATGCTGCGGCGCAGCCTTCCGGATATGGTTCTTAGGCTGAGCTAGTCTGAGTAAAACCTGAGCGAATCCTGAGCAGGGCCTGAGCCGGGGTGAGGAATGTCACGTAGAAGACGTATGAAAAAGGAAATTTCGTGTGCCCAGATTCGTCGTACAAAACACTAAGAACACCCAGGTATTTCATTTTTTTGCAACCGGTAATTGAGACTGCCTCATGTCATTCCAGTCGTCCTTGATGTCGTCCTCAATGTTGAATCTCCAGTGCTATGTCCCATCTCATCACGGGTTTGATCCTCTTGCAAAAAATACGCAGTCAGATAGATAGATGGGGTTGATGGAAAAACCTTGGCGAGCAGATTCATACAGTCAAACTTTGACATTTCCCTAACAGACAGCTGGACGTGATATGCGACTGGACCTGATGACCTGATGACCTTCTCCCAGCTGTTCTGGTAAATGAGATTATGGCCGCCAGCTGCGGGTTGTTGACTTTCCATCTCATCTTCTGAAGTGAAACTGAGGAGTAAAAAGACACCTGGCATAAGTAAGTGCATCTATTTTTTGCGGGGTTCACTACCTATTCTAGATGTGTGGGATATGAAGGAAGTTTGTTGAGTTTGCTGAGTTGCACGTGACTTCCATTGTATGCAGATGATTCACAGGGTACCGTGGCGGCTGCAAATAGAGGTGAAGATAACACATCTACCTCGGCTTGTTTCAGGAGATTTGTAACACGCCCTCACTTCTTTGTGAATGTTTCTGTGCCCCTGGCAGATTGACTGTGTTGCAGATTCATCGGACCGTGGAGGCCAGGGGCTTGCTTTTCTTTTGACATTTTTGGCAGCCAGATATGGTCAGGTCTTTTGTAGCACGGTTGCGTATTCTCTGGCTCTGGGCGATGAGCTGTCGGAGGTTTTTGCCTGGATGCCTTGTTTGTAGACTACATGGCAGGCATCTGGGAGGTGGGAATTGTGAATGCAGAGTCAACTTGACTCGAGTGAAAGGGGGCAACAGAATGTTTTGCCGGGGTCAGCTCGAAACACTTCATCCCAGACTGCTGTGCATGTCGGTCCTTATCTCGCCAGCAAATCTCTCAATCCAAAAAGTGAAGGGACACTTGCCGGTTGCCCGGAGAGGCTATTATAACCTCTGTTTTCCTCAATTCACAGCTGTGTCGTTGGAGAACTCCTCCCCAATTCACCAGCGAGGTCACTGACAGCCACAAGCAGATTCTTGTTTCCCCTATAAGTACCCCCACCCCTTTCAAACCACCACTTTCACCTTCATATTCCACTACTGGTCACACACCCGACTTCTCTCCTCCAAATCCAAAATGGCCGCTCCAGCCATCCTCGTCAGCTTCTGGCTCTGGGGCCTTGTCGACCGCCAAATCTCGGCGCAACACGCCTCACAATACCGTCCCGTACCTCTTTCCGCAAATCCCACGTTCACACCCTCGCGCAATGTCAGCGTACTCTGCTGCACGCTCAACCCAGAACCCACATTTTTCACCTGTCTCCGATCCTGGCTGGAGAACCATCCTTTGGAAATCCTCCTCGTTACTCGCGCCGCTCATCTCTCTGCCCTCGAGACCGTTCTAGCCTCTTGTCCTTCCGACATGGACACTTCCATAATCCGTATCCTTGTTGTCCCCGATGATGATAAACTGCCCGGGTTTCGCGGCCAGCTCACCCACGGAATTCGACACTGTCGCGGTTCGCTGATCGCCAAAGTCGACGGACATGTTCGGTGGAACCCCTCGTATCTCTTACACATGGTAGCCTCTTTTGAAGATTCTTCTGTGGGGGCTTCCGGAGGGGATATGGGAATCTTTATTGATCTGTCCCGAAGAAATCCCAAAGATATAACCCCCTGGGAAGTTGCTGCTGCGAAAAACCTGTTTGGAGCGAGGACGACGAAATATGATGTGTACGCGGCGACCAAATTTCGGTGGATCATCGCGGGTGGGTCGGTTTTGTACCGCGCCGAGATTGTTCAGTCGGAGGAATTCCAGAGGGCTTTTCTCAACGATATATGGTGTCGGTGGTGGGGTGGAGGGAAGACAAGGCTGGATTCTGGTGATGATACATTCATATCGCGCTGGGTCGCTCGCCAAGGCTACGTCAATGCTGTTCAGCAACTCCCCGAGACCAAAGTGCTCAGAGTCCCGAAACGGACCGGCGCGGCGTGGTGGGCGCAGTTTACGCGGTGGGAGCGCAGTTCCCTGCAGAGTCAGATTCGCAGCCTGTGGGAAGTTCCGCAGATTCGGCAGAATCCGTATGTGCTGCGCAAGAGCATCGAGAGGGTTCTGCGGGATTGGCTGGCGCTGATTCAGTTAGTTGCGTGGTGTGTGTCAATGGTGCAGAGACCGGGGTTGACGCTCTTGTTGCTGGCGTACTATGTGCTGCGCATGATAAAGAGCTATCAAAAGTTCTTTGCCGAGTATCCGTACATGCACAGACACTGGTGGGCAGCAGTATTGGCGGATTACACCGCCCTGCTGGTTGCCCCGCGAGTCTGGTGGACCATTGGCTTGGAGGAGTGGTGTTTGGGGGAGAAGGCTGTGGCGAAGAAGGACTAAGACGTGAAGGGGAGGTGGCATGTAGGGTGCGTGGAGATAGAGGAAGGAGAAGAAAAATCTGTGCTTAAGTGCTGCCAATGACGCATGTCGGTGAACTCAAGTCCGCTGTTCTCACCTTGCTTCCTTGTATTGATATCGATTATTATCGAATCTTGGTGTAGCCACATGTCTCGCCTATCCCGAAATCTCTTCGCTCATCTCACCTGAATGCTACTGCATGGCGCCCAACCAAGAATGCCCCAACAAATCCTCAGTCGACAATCGATCAGCCGGGTTGATCTTCATGATAGCCCTGAGAAAGGAGCCGAATGCTTTCCTGTCATCATCGATAAGATGGCATATGTAGGCGTAGCCAGGCTCGGGTTTATTCCCCTCATCGCGCAGGTGTTTGAGGATCTCCCTCTCGAATATTGGGTGGTCCCCAGCGTAGCATTCTGCACCCAGTACTCTGAGAGCAAGAAACCTGTGCTCACCGCCCTCTCCGAAAAATCAACTGCAGGTCAGTAGGCTTCTTGCGGCCTGGAGATGGTCTGAGATGTGCGCGATTGACTCACGGTTTCGTTAAGCCCCTAACCAGCCAAACGGTCGAGTACACACCATAGCCAATTTTGCTCAGGACCTCGTATTTCTCGGCATAAATGTCGCCAATGTACACAGGGTGAAACCGGCCGGGTTTGTACGACCCTCTACCCTCCTCAACGTCGCTCTCAGCACTGGACAGAGATTCGAAGGGGCGGGCGGACTCGGGTTCTGACGATATTCTGTGCCGGCCGCTATCTGCCGTGGTGGCATGATCATGGGCAGTGGCAGCAGTGGGCATGGTGAGGCTTTGAAAGCAAAACAACCTGCCGAAGAAAGAGCAGTGGCGCACTGACTGAGGGCGGTAGTGGCTCGGGTTGTTCCGTCGAGAACTGCCTTAGGTAGGTAAGGTGGGTGGTATCTTGACCAGGTGCCGAGTCAGCCCATGACTCGTTTCGCTGGAATGGAGGCGTACCCTCAGGATATGAAAGACTGAACACTGCGGTCTATAGTTGAGAATTCGGCACATGCAACTTATTTCAACAAATAACTATCAGCCTTCTTGGTAAAGTCCGAAGCAGAGATTCCAAGGCAAAGTAATAATGCGGGACTTACTTGGCGAGCATCTAGATTTGCTTAGAACCACGCTTTTGCAGCTGAGGATGTCAAAGCGGGCGTTCCTGTTTTGGCAGGAAGTATTGATCTAAATGTTCACCCAATCCCCCTTCAAACTCAGAGAACACCACGTTCTGCCGCTTCTCCATCGCCAGAGGCTGTGATACAACATGTCAAACGACACGAAGCAACACGCGCATTAGAAACCTGCCATGTCACACCCTCCCGGGAGAGCACACGAATGGCAAGCATCTGTGTTGCGTCGTCTGCCATGGGACGCTCTGCTCGCGTTTCTCGGTATTCTCGCGTGGGCCGCTGCCATGACGACAGTCATGGTCAAATCTCAGAATGATCTTGTCGAAAACTGGGTGGTGTCGCCTGCCGTGTATTTAGTTATATTCTAGGTCGTGGCCAATGTTTTGACGAGCCCACCACTCAATTTCCCCCTGGAATGCCCGTCATAAACTTTACAGCCATTTTCAAGCACGATCGAGGCTGTAATGGCCCGGTGCTGTCCCGACGCAATTGCACCTTTACTCCCGCAACACTCGAGCAACGCGTCGTGCTTGGAAACCTTAGCGTCACCCTCGATGTCAGCTACACATACATGGACGACAAACTTGTCGTACATTATGAAACTCGGGATTCTAGTGGCGGTCCCAATATAAGCTACCACGGTGGCCTGACGCTCGCACTGGACGACAAGTTTGCTTCGGTGGCAATCCTCGGTTCCCGCAATGATGGCATACTCTTCGCCACCGACGGCGTTACTGCTCTCCGCTATCAACGACAAAAAGAGAAGCTCCCAGATGGCCCTGCCATGCCTTTGGAATGTTTGAACTATTGGCTGGACCCGACCCACGATATACTGATAGCAGTGAGGGCGATTGCCTTTCGAGTGGCTTTCGAGGGGAATCTCAGGGGGCTGCCCGCGCAGCTTGTGCAGGCAGAACGGACGTCGGCGGATCTGGTGTATCAATCTGATTACAGGCTCTTAGGGCTCGCTCTCATGATGATTGGCCTGTCAGCGTTAACGGTGTTACCGCTGCTGAGGGGCTGGTGGCGGTTGAGGAGACAAGTGTCGCTTTCGCCGGTCGAAATCTCGCGCGCTTTTGGGGCACCTGAGCTGTTAGTGGGGTCAGCGTCAAACTCGGATGTAGGGGAGCTGATTAGTGATGTTGGAGAAAGGGGGAATAAGGTACGGAGAGGTTGTGTCTGGAAGTGGCTAGGCGGCTCCGGTGCTGGGATTTGCGAATCCAATGGTTGTACAACCCCCTCAGAAGGGTGTGTTATATTTCTGACGTATATTCTTCTCTGAATTTGAAGTTTGTAAGCAGTCAAGTCCTGCGCGATGTGATGTTGACGGACAAAGCCGCGTGAAATGAGCGGGGGTCAGGTAACTAACACAATCGCTCCTTCCCCAGCAGTCTGACACGTCCGGAAGAAGAAAAAAAAAACCTGGACGTGAAACTGGACGTGGTGACGTGGTAATTCTAAAGCACGAAACGAACACATTTCACGACACGTTCACCTGCTTACAAATCTCTCCCTGTGTCCATGGTTGCCTTGGAAGGCTGCGCTGTGGACTCAACATGGCGAAACACTTTCACAAGTCCTTCAGGTCACATGATCAGCTGCATCATCGGATCCGGCCACCAACATTTGAGCGATTTGCCAACGTCTTCAGCAGCTCGCCGCTCGCCAACCCCCACCTGACCCACAATGAGACTTCTCAACACCAAAACCCTGCGTCTTCAGGAGTTTGTCGGTGGTACTCCGCCATATGCTATTCTTTCGCATACCTGGGGCAATGAGGAAGTGATACTTCAAGACCTCCTCACAATCGAGCGCGATCCCGACTCAGACACAGCCAAGGCCATCCGCGGCCGAAATGGGTACAGCAAAATCGAACGCTGTTGCTACCAAGCAACCACCGATGACTTGGAGTGGGCGTGGGTCGACACCTGCTGTATAGACAAAACCTCGAGTGCCGAGCTGTCCGAGGCCATCAACTCCATGTACCGCTGGTATCGGCGTGCAGCTCTCTGTTATGTCCATCTTGCCGATGTCGAGCCGATGTCCCCAGGGTGGCATCTCGACACCGAAAAGCATCGACTTTTTGACCAAAGCCGCTGGTTCACGCGGGGCTGGACTCTACAAGAGCTGATAGCCCCGGTTTCGGTTACCTTCTTTGCAAAGGATTGGTCAGATCTGGGTTCTAGATTCAGTCTCGAGAACATCCTGACCAGGCGAACCGGTGTTCCTGCGCGGATCCTTCGCCGCCAAAGTGGTCCCGCCAAGGAGTCGGCTGCCGAGAGGATGAGCTGGGCAGCTTCTCGAGAGACGACACGAGAGGAAGATACAGCCTATTGCCTTCTAGGCATCTTCGACATACACATGCCTCTTCTGTACGGCGAAGGCGGCTACAGGGCATTTCGCCGTCTTCAGGAGGAGATATGGAGACGCACTGAGGATATCACATTGTTGCTTTGGGCTCGGCAACATGGAGAGCCGCAGCCAAGTGCCCCTGGTGACACTGGTGGAAGCTTTCCGTGGAGCTTCAGAGGTGGCGTGCTTGCTTTCCATCCCAGCTGTTTCCGCCTTCCGATGCCTCTGGTTCCCCCACAAGACGAGAGCTTAAATACTCCAGCGGTGGCTTCCGGCGAAGAATACTCGATCAACTCATGGGATGAAATCTCACGCTATGAGCTACGTGGCAGAGAGCTGATGGGCTATATATCTGACCCGGATTGGATTGTTACAGCGGTACACGGAAGTTACGAGAGAGATCAGTCACACGCATCTCAATACGCTGTTAGCACATCAGCTCTCACACCAGGAGGTTTGAACATATACCTGCCTGTGACACCAGGCGACGCATCCGATACGATACGCGTGTGGACCTTGTGCAAGTTTGGCGAATACAACGTCTGTCTGGATCTCAAACTACCACGGGACGAGCCTCAAGACAGACAAGCCTTGCTCGACGAACCCGGAGCTCGCTTCACACTCGGGCGTGTCTTTGGCCAAGCATCCTTGGCGCTTTCAATTCCACCATCCGCGGAAAATATTCGGCGTAAATGGCTCTTGCGAAGCATTATCCTCTCTACCGAAATAATAAGTTACCCACAACTCTCGATAAACAATCCATGGTACGGCACTTCTCGGGGGAATCTGATTGAACTCCAATGCGCACCACTTATAAAGTGTAACGTTCTGGGTTGGTACCCATACAACGCCACAGTAAAGCGGCAAGACGCACCGGCGCTGCAGTACCATGCACAAAACCCCAGCCCGTTGAATCACGCCGGTATCCGCGATACAGGCCTGGTGATGGGGGTCCTCCTAACTGCTACTTTCGACCCAGGTACTGAAGGGGCTCCTCCTCCTTCTCTACCCAAACCAATCCTCGTCTTGGTCGCGAGGCACTTTCACGCAGTTGACACAAACTCTTCGTCAGCCAACAATGGACTTGAGCTATGTTGCCACATCAGCCAGGGAGAATCGGCCTTTCCAACAGGTTGGCGCAGCGGAGGAGGAGAACGGATTTGCGACGGTGAGCAATCTGATCGTTGCATTTTTCCTTCAGACAACGGCATCTTCGTTGCTTCTTCAGTCAAGCGGTGGTATGGTCCTGGCTCGCGGTTTATTCGTCTTCAGGTTTCTCTTTCATCGACGCGCTAGGGCCATCCCGCTACTCCTCTGTTCATCTTCACCACGCCTACAGTAGGCCCCTCTCGTGAGTCGTCACACGCCAATCGCAGAAACCTTCCCAACTCCGCCGGAATCTGCAGGAACCCCGCAGTCCAACTCACCTTTTGCCCCTCGCGTCGCTGCAGCCCAGTCCCGCTACCAAGGCATAGTGACAGCTTTCCGAGCATTGGCGTAAGCACGGTCATAAAATGCGACCCAATCAGCCCTATCGAATTGAGTTGGATAAAACAGATCTGATCACTTTGTGGATTGATAGATGGGATAACGGAATTCGGCTTCGGATATTCGTACGGGTACCCCTGAGGATGTAGGGTAGGATTGTCTCGTGGGGCATGCTGCAAGCGCTGTCCATGTTTCCGATGACATTGGATTATAAATGCGAGGCCACCAGGATGCACATATTATCCCGTCAATCTCTCCCTGCTAGACCTTCTCCGCTAGAGCTTGCAACTTTGAAGCTTCTGCCCCCAGGTCTGCAAAAATGGGGCTGTTCAATGTGCTTCCCTCGGGGCTTGAACTCGATGTCATCATCGCAGGAGGTAGGCTCACACAACTAGATTCACGGGGCAGATGCTAAGATACCCAAAGGCGGCACAGCAGGATGTATCGTCGCATCGCGGCTCGCTCAGGCTGATCCGGGACTTCATATCCTCGTCATAGAAGGCGGCACCAACAACCAGCATCCCACGATTGAGACGCCAGCATTCTTCTTCCCTAACCTCTCACCCGAGTCCAAGCTCAACATCTTTTATCAGGGGAACCCGTCGAGTGCTCTGGGTGGGAGAGCGCCGGTGGTTTCGACAGGCGGGTATGTTCACTTTGCTCCATTTGGCTGGGAGGGTGGTGAGCTGATGGTTAATTCTACAGGGTGCTCGGTGGAGGGTCTTCCACAAACATGATGATGTACACGAGAGGGCAGAGGGACGATTACGATTCCTGGAACGCCTCGGGCTGGTCAACAGATGAAATCTTACCGTATCTGAAGAAGGTAAAGCACAGCCGAACCAAGCGTCAGTGTGTGCTTGGTCGCTTATCGTTTACAGTTCGAGACATTCCATGGACAAGATCCGAGCGGAACTCACGGCGACAAAGGCCCAATCAACATATCCGGGAGCACATTCCGAAGCTCTCGCGCCGAGGATGCCTTTGTAGCCGCAGCGGGAAAAGCCGGCTGGAAAGAGTTCCCAGACCTCCAAGTCCTGGATGCCAACAACGGCTTCCAACGGGCTCAACGCTACATTAGCCCGGACGGCAAGAGACAAGACACGGCATCTCGTTACCTCCACCCACTTTTACAGGATGGTAAGCACCAGAACCTGCACGTCCTTGTCGAACACCAAGTCATGCGGGTTTTGTTTGAGGACAACCGCGCAGTTGGCGTCGAGTTCAAACCCAACCCCCTTTTCCACCCAGACTCCGATCCTTGTCCAGCGCAATCCATCCTCGCCTCCAAGCTCGTGGTCCTCTCCTCCGGGGCGCTTGGTACACCCCTCATCCTCGAGCGTTCTGGCGTCGGCGACCCAACCATCCTTTCCCGGGCTTCCATCCCCATTGTCGCCTCCCTCCCGGGCGTAGGTCGTTCCTACCAAGACCATAACCTCCTCGTCTACCCGTACCACTCATCCCTTCCCCCTTCTGAAACTTTTGACGCCCTAGCCGACGGCCGCATCGCCCCTCCTGAACTCATCCAAAACAACCCGGCCTTTCTTGGCTGGAACGGCCAAGACGTAACCTGCAAGCTCCGCCCCCGCGATAGCGAAATCCCCTCTCTCGGAACAGCCTTTGAAACCGCATGGAATCGCGATTTCGCGCCGTTTCCCAACCGGCCATTGCTGCTCATGTCTCTGGTCGGCGCGTACGGGGCTGACCGTTCTTTTCTAACGGAAGGCGACAAGGGGAAACAGTTCTTTTCCATCTCTGCGTTTTCGGCGTATCCGTATTCGAGGGGGGAGATTCATGTTGCTACCAACGCCAGCACCAGCGCCAACACCGGTGGACAGGATGGACACGGAGATGGTATAGATTTCGACCCCGGCTTCTTCTCCGACGAAGTCGATCTCAAAATGCATGTATGGTCATACAAGACGCAAAGAGAAATCGCCAGGCGGATGGATTGTTATCGCGGAGAAGTCAGCGCGGCACATCCCCCGTTTGGGGCAACCTCTGCTGCAAAATGTGGGATTCGAAAAGGGCCTATTATGGACGATGAAGGGGATATTGTGTATTCCGAAGAGGATGATGTGGTGTTGGAGAAGTGGTTGAGAGAAAATGTGGGGACGACATGGCATTCGTTGGGAACGTGTGCGATGCGGCCGATGGACGAAAACGGGGTGGTGGATGAGCGGTTGCGGGTTTATGGTGTTGAAGGGCTAAGGGTGGCGGATTTGAGTGTGGTCCCGCGGAATGTGGCGGCGAATACGGCGAGCACGGCCATGATGATTGGGGAGAAAGCGGCGGATTTATTTGTGGGCGAGTTGGTGGATTAAACGGAATGCACCCCCACCTCCCGACGGTTTGGTAACGCCCCTTTTCTACAGTTCGTTGTCTGGGCTGATCCATCTGGGCAGGGAAGTGGTCTGATCAAGTCATTCTTGGATTTCATCACTTTCCCCTGAAGAACGAGTCAAGTCAGGAGAGGCTTGGTTTGTCGACAGCAATTGGAACAGAGAAATAATCTCCACTAACGGGATCATTTTGACCATTCGGCACTTGACCCTCGTCTTGGCTCGTCAATTACCACTGACTAGAGTGGATACCCCTTTTTCCCCTCTCCGCTTTTGCTACCTAGTTTCACTAGCGTACCGCCCATTTGAGACTCCGCAAAACCAAAACCTATCCCCTGAGACCGCCATTCTAACTCAAGACGGCCAGGTCTCATTCTCGGGGAACTTTCATGCTCCTCGACAGTCTTGTCTCCACTACCCCCCAGAGTCTGGGCCTGGTGGGCCATGACTCGGTCCCTCTCCAAGCGGCTTAAGCGTAACGCTACTCGGTACCAAACCAAAAAATGCAACAAAAACCAACAAACACCATGCCTCACCTGGCCTAGCCCATCGCCAATGGGGGCGGAGAAACGGGGTTGCGCCGTCGATCGTTTTCTCCTCGGTCCCGCTGCTCCCGTGTGTCCGCTGGGGGTATGCTGCCAAATGCAAAACCTGGTTCCAAGTTTTCCGGGCAGTTTCGTTTCCCGGGACCAGATTTTCTCAAAAAACATCATGCAGCCAGCCAAGACTCGTGCCTTATCTTACCCGATCCTTTAACACCAAATGCGTTCTGGCGCCGCCCGACGGAGCTGTGCATTGTTGACGACGTTGATGAGAAAGAGCTACGTGGCAGCAGCAGCAGCCGCAGCAGGACTTGCGCTCGCTTCAGTTTGGTCACTGGGGAGGTAGCATCGCCAGATGAGATGAGTTCTCCTCCTTTGAACGAACCGTTGCCGCCGCCGCCGCCCAATATAACCCGAGGACCGAGCTTGGTCATACTATCGGTGGTGCTCCATGTGTTTTCTCTCCCCATTGTGGGAACCCGCATTTGGACGCGCGCTTGGCCGCGATGTCGGCTCTGGTGGGATGATTATACGATTCTCGCTGCTGCGGTATGTGTACTCCCAGCCAGCCTTTCATCCAGCCACGATTGGGTTCGCGGTTGTACTGACGCTATGCATGTGTACGCCGGATTGGAAAAGGCCTTTGACATGATCAACTGGATTCTCGTCCTTCTCGCTGTGGAACACGGCCTCGGGCGCCCCACCATCCACGTGCCCGCCGCGGCGCAACCGTCCGAAGGCCGAATGTTTCTCTTTTTTGCCCAGCACGCTTCCGGCTGGGCAGTGTGTTTCGCCAAGCTCAGCATCGCGCTCATGCTTTTCAAGCTCCGACGCGACGACAGCGTTCTCTGGCGCACGTTTCTGCTCGTCATGATGTTATTCCCCGTGGCCATGGCGGTTACGACTACAGCGACTCTCTTCTCCGCTTGTACCCCCGTAAGCGCCATGTGGGATTTCGACATCAAAAACTTTGAATGTAAATCCCCCAAAAAGATTGGCGAAGCCATCCTCGCGACCTCCATCATCACCGTGGTAACGGATTTTGTCCTGGCACTGTTGCCAGTGACGTTTATCGTGCGGTTTAAGCGGTCGGTAAGGGAAAAGGTGCTGCTTGCTGTGGTTATGGGGTTAGGGCTGGTGGCCTCGACGGCGTCGTTGCTAAAGATTCACTCGGTTTTGAGTAAGGAGTTGACGGGTAGGTTTTTCATTCCATTGGGTATCTATCACTGGGTTGGGTTGGGTTGGGTTGATATTTTGATGTTGACATCAATGTTGGCGGACAGGAGATACCCTCGTCGATGGGGTCGATGTTACATTCTGGGGAATTCTCGAGATGCAACTCGGGTAAGTCATTGAAGTTCCCAACACAGCCCTAGGTAGCGTCGAGTTACCCCAGTGCTGACAATTTGTTGTCCCTTAGGATCATCGCCGCTTGTGTCCCCTGCCTAAAACGACTCGCGGAAAGAGTCCTACATAGACTCGGCCTCTTATCAAGTCACACGCCGACTTTTTATCATCTTGAGCGAGACGCTGCTGCTGCTGCCGCCGCCGCCGCCGCTGCAACAGCACATGCCGCTAACCGAAAAGCTACCCCGAATGGTGGGAAGTCCCGGGGTGGGAGGTCACTCAATGACGGGAGGAGGTCACTGAGTGGAAATGATGTCAGTACCGACATTGAAGACACGGAATCCGCGTGGGAGATGGCACCGCATGATTCGACGAGATCGGTTGCCGTCACCCCGACTAAGCCTTGGGAAGGCATTGATACGAAATGATAACGATTTGGGAAATAAAAAATTAGCGATGGATTTGTTTGGGATCTGGTTGCACATATGAATGAATGGTCTTGGGAAAACTTTGGATACCTAGGTAAGGTTTGGAATGGGGAAAAACTTCAGCACCTGTTTTCTTTGAAAGAGATGTAGGAGCACACATGGTTTTTGAAAGGGATGTAGGAATTGGATTGTAATTGGATTGTAATTGGAATACCCTTCATGTATAATATACACTTTGCGTTCAACTTGGTTCTGTCACAAGCATGTCACATTGTCATCGTTTTTCCCTTCATTGGTGTGCACCTCCATCCTTCACTTCCCCCCTTTGGTGAGTTTCGTTCAACACCCTCACTCATCCTTGATCTTGAGGACAGCCTTTCCAAAGTTCTTCCCCTCAAGCATGCCGACAAACCCCTCGGCAGCATTGTCAATGCCCTTGGTCTCGGAGAGCTTAATCTTGATGGAGCCGTCGGCCAACCACTTTTGCATCTTCTCCTGGTGGTCCTTGGCGTACTTTGGACCAAAATCCTTGTCGCCAACAATGAAACCCCGCATGGTGATGCGCTTGGCCACGACATGGAAAAGGTTTTTGACTCCATATTTATCCTGGGGTTTCTTGTTGTAGTCGGCGATCTATGTATCATCTTGTTAGCAATTGCACGTCTGTCTTTGTCAGAGATAGGTTCTTACCATTCCGCAGGCTACAATCCGTCCAAAGTTGTTCATCTTGTCCAGCGCTGCCTCCAACTGTTCGCCACTATTATCTCATCAGTCAGTCAGTCAGTCAGTCCGCTCTAATAATGTGATAGACGGAAAAGTACTCACCCAACATTCTCAAAATAAATATCCACCCCGTCTGGCGCCAGTCTCGCCAACGCATCCGCTACCTTCTCCTTCTTATAGTTAAACGCTCCATCAAACCCAATCTCCTCCTCCAGAAACTTCACCTTGTCATCACTCCCTGCTGAGCCAATCACCCTTAGCCCTTCCAGCTTCGCCACTTGGCCAACAACCTGGCCGACGGCCCCCGCTGCGCTACTGATAAAAATCGTCTCTCCCTTTTGCGGCTTGCCAATCTCGTAGAAGGAAGAAAAGGCAGTCAGGCCAGGCATGCCGAGGGGACCGAGAAACAGGCCCAGATCCGGAAGGTTATAAGGGTTATGGACTTTGCGACGGATATTCCCTGCAAGTTGGTCTTTGGTGAGAACCGCATATTCGGCGAGAGGAAGCATCGCGATGATTAGTTCGCCCGGCTGATATTCCGGATTGTCGGATTTGAGAACGCGCGCGACAGAATCGTTGGAGATGGGTCCGTTTAGCTCAAAGGGGGGGGAGTAGGATTTGATGGAAGGATCGCGCATCTTACCCCGGAGATACGGGTCGTAAGAGGAATACAGAATAGACAGGGTAAGTCCGCCCGGAGGGGGAGGGGCGGTCGTGTCAAAGGGGCGGTCCTCGACGACGAGATGCTCGCCGGGGACGGGGAGGCCCGAGGGGATGGCTTTGAAGACGAGGGTTTTGTTGGTCATTTTGGCGGTGAATTCCAAGACCGACTAGACACTTTGCTTGGTGTTTGGGTGTGTGATTTTGTCTGTTTGTCTGATGCTCAAGTTTGTTGCTCGAGTTGGTACGTCCCAGTCCTGTTTTATCACGTCTTAGGAAATTAAGGCCAGCGGGGTCGTGATGATTACGGAATGTGCATGGAATCGCCCAGAACTGGCAGAATCGGAGGGTGGGATACAAGAACCCCGCTGTGTGACGTCTTTTGCTGGGGACGGTGCGGATCTCGAACTGGTGGAGATGAAAAGTTGGTGGAGTCGCGAAACGCCTAGGTAGATAGATAGATGGGTTCTCAGAAGGGATAGATTGAACTGTTCCAACAGGACAACGCACGGTATTTGTACTCGATTGCACTCATCACGACAGAACAGCACAGAAAAATGCCATTACGAATTACCTCGTCACCCCCGCTTGGCGTCAAGTTGCATTCGCGGCAGCTTAGACATCTGCCGAGGTTTGACAGACCAGAATGGCCCGGTTACACCGAATCGAGGCATACGTACATGTATCAAGCGTGCCAATTACTGATCTGCATCTTCCATGCAGATAACGTCCGGTGCTTACTAAACTTGACCATCGCCATTGATTGTTTGGACAAGCTGACAAAACTGACTGCTAGCCCAGCCCATTCCATTCGCATGCGCAAAACCAAAGGCATAAACACATCCCAGATATAGATTCCTTGGATTTCCTTCAAGAAAAAAAGCCGATACGGACCGACGGAACGGCCCAATTCAATTCCCGCTTCCGAATGGGACGACTCACGTGATAACCCCGGCGCCACATGCCCGTTGTATACATCATGTTTTGTAGCGTCGAGCCATGACATCACTATTTGATGTCGGCGTCCACAAAGAATATGAGCTTGGGCAAGTTAGTTCCTTTGAGCACATACACTAGATACACCTACACTAGGTGACTAGGTCCATAGACATGTGTCCATCTGAGGTAGCAGGCTTTATCCCGCATGTGCGGTTTATTTTCCCCAACTCCAGTTCTGAGTGGACATCTCATCCGCCAATTGATCATCCTCCTGGTTTCTGGCCGCGTTTGAGTGGCGCTCGTTATCGAACCTCTTCCTGCACGTCCACCTGTACTCCCCCCAATTAATGTCTGCCAAAAAAATTCTTTACAAAATGCCCGTCACCGAAAATGGCATCCCGACCGCCAACAGTCTCCTCGACCTCTTTTCCCTGCGTGGCAAGGTTGTCGTCGTGACGGGTGCTTCAGGCCCGCGCGGAATCGGCATGGAGGCGGCCCGCGGTTGCGCCGAAATGGGCGCCAACTTGGCCATTACCTATTCGTCCCGACCTGACGGAGCGCGCGAGAATGCGGCCGAGCTTATGCAGATGTACAGGGTTACGGTCATGACATACAAGTGTGACGTGGGCGACTTTGCGAGCGTGGAGAAGTTGGTGGATGATGTCGTGAAGGACTTTGGAAGGATTGATGCGTTTGTTGCCAAGTGAGTTTTTTCTTTGCGATTTTGAGGTCGCTCTTCTGTCCCCAAGTTCATTCCCTGACACACATACGCAGTGCCGGAGCTACGGCAGATAAAGGCGTCATTGATGGCTCCAAACAGGACTGGGATCGGGTCATCCAGACAGACCTCAATGGGACTGCCTACTGCGCCAAAGCCGTCGGGCAGCACTTCAAGGAGCGCGGTCAGGGGTCTTTTGTCATCACCGCTTCCATGAGCGGCCATATCGCCAACTACCCGCAGGAACAGACGAGTTACAATGTTGCCAAGGCAGGATGCATTCATCTAGCCAAGTCGCTGGCCAACGAGTGGCGCGGCTTTGCCCGCTGCAACAGCATCTCCCCGGGGTATATCGATACAGGCCTATCGGACTTTGTCGATCCCGATGTGCAGAAGCTGTGGTTGAGCATGATTCCCCTGGGGAGAAATGGGGATGCCAAGGAACTGAGGGGTGCCTATGTCTACCTCGTGAGCGATGCATCCAGCTATACGACGGGGGCGGACATTGTTATCGATGGAGGGTATACTTGTCGTTGAGAGAGTCATCACTGTCGGTCGAGGTGACTTCTTTCAACACATGTTGTGTTCTTTTGTTGACTGTTTTCGCAGATGGTCTCTAGTTCGTAAAAGCAGTATGTCGGTGGATAAAGGACTCTTGCTTCTCTTGTAGTCCTTGTGCATCATGACTTGAAGAAGTAGAATGGTGAAGACATGATGCGCCAGTTGTCAGGTTGCAATGCGAAAAGATCATGGCTTTCAACCGCACAATCTGCCTTAGAGCAACGGTGCGTGCAAAACAATTATCTCAACCGACTAGGACATAGAATGTTCTCCCCAATACAGCTCGTATGTCCTTTGACGTATGGTGGAGCTGGGCAGCCTAGAAGGATTCCCTCAATAAGACGTCGCCAACCATTGAGTCACTTTAGAGAGCCAACAAAAACCGGGGAGGATGGCAGTCTACTGACCAATGAGACTGAGTCTATTCCATTTAGACCGCTCCGTACCGGGTAATTACCTATGTGGCGCACCCGTATTTGATCCATTCGATTTGACGATACCACTTCAGCGGGTTCGATCCGCCTGTTCAATCTCCGACAGGCAGTTTTAGTAGCATTTTCCCGCTGCTGAGCCACATTGTCACTTCCACAACCAGGAAAAGGGGGAATGCCTTGTAAGAAGAAAATCTGCCATGGGAATATAAAGAGTCGTGACTTTACCTTGCCATCATGTCAAGTTGATCTCGTCTGTGGAGGTATCTACACTTTCGTTAATTTTTATCTCTAAATCAACAATAGTCATGTTCACTTCAACCTTGTCGCTCCTTTCCTTCGCGGTCGTTGGGCTGGCCGCCGCCTCCGACTACCCGGAACTATCCACGTCCAAGGCCTACCGACTGTACGTCAACGTCACCGACCTCTCTCAAGATTTCAACCCGCCTGTGCACGGGTTAGAGATCGGGCGAGTGCGCTCGGGACTTACGACCGTACATTTCCGGGCGGTGACTGTCCCTCCTAACCGCGGAAGCGTATTCTTCCAAAACCCACATCCGGAATTCTTCAACGAGAGCAACGCCCCCTTTTGGACAAATACCCTCACCATGGGGGAGCACCACGTCCAAGGCCTCCAACTCATTTCCAAAAATGCCGTCCCCGGGGATGATGATTCCTGGTATGGTCCGCATTTCAACGTCACTATGAATGTCGGCGAAGGCGAATACGGCCAGACTCTTAATCCCGAAGGACCAATTGCGTATGCGTATCCGTCAGTCTCGGGAATATCTATGGAATACCTAGTTTGCAACACTACCTTTGGAGAAAGAGAAAAAGGAAACTATGCGCTCGATGCATTGCACTGGACAAACCGCGGCCCGGATTACAGTTTGCATCCTCCGGCGGATTGCTTGCGCGTGAAGTTACTTCCGCAATGCGATACCGTGGATAAAATTGTTGCAGGAGAAGGAGATCAAGAAGGAAAAGAAGAGTTGGCGTTGTATCTTGCAAAAGCGGAGAACGTGAGGTGTTATCACGATGTTCGGGGGATCGATTGGAAAAAGTACAAGAATTATTAAGTTGGGATTGACCGGTCGCTTTTGGTGCGGGTAGACTGGAATTTTCTTTTTCTCTCATCAGTCAATGAAACGCGTCAGCTTTTGTTGTCTCGTCTCATTTGCGGCATGGAACCAATTACCTATCAGGTCGCGCTGGGGTCAACTTTTTCATTGGGGCAGCAGAAGGGAGGGGGGTCTCCAAGGAAGGAGGGGATCGGAGGAGGCGAGGGAGAAAAAGGGGGGGGTTCCAAATTCTCACTAACATTAATACACTCGAACCCTATAAGAAATTGTTAGTCAAGTCACATCTCCACTTTTTGGTGCGTCCACAGGGAAGGCGCGTTGGGGTAGAAGAAGCATGCCCACCCACCACGTTTTGTCGCTCCCTCATTCATCCCTCCTTCATTTTCTCATCCATCCATCGCCATCCATCAAAAGCCATCACAATGGAAATCAGCAAAACCACAAAAACGCTCGAAATTGTCCCCAGGGAAATCTGGGACCAAATCTGCGAGCCGCTCTCCCGCCATGACCTTTGCCAGCTGCGATTGGTCTGCCGTGGGGCCGGAGCTGCTCTCTCGTGCTACATTTTCTCCAAGGTCTACATCACCACGTCCATGTCCAGCTTGGAGAACCTCAGGGCGGTCGCCCACCATCCCGTCCTCCTCCCATTACGTCAAGGAGCTTGTCTACGTCTCGCAACCCGTGGTCCTCGGCAGGTTTCAGTGGCCCATGCCATTCGACATGTATGTCAGAAAAAGCCGCAGAAAGGAGGATTTTTTATTTGTTCGCGCCAAGTGCCGGATACCGCCCGACCCGGAGAACCCAAAGTACGTGAGATATTTGAACGACAAGTTCACCCGAGCAAAAAAAGCCACTATGAACAAGAACAAGCTGCCAGAGCACATGTACGAGCACATTCTTGAGGAGATCGCGGCCGACTACCTAGCATACCTCACCATTTTCGATGACCAAGCCAAAATTATTCGCCGCAAACACGACTTGTACGTCCTCGATCGGGTGCTGCCCAGGTTTCCCAATTTGACTCGCTTCACTGCAGCTGTCGAACCAGAGGTGGCAGCCCGAGCCAGGCCGTTGGATTTTGTCGATACGGATCGCCACGTTTCCAACAACAGCAACAACAACAAGGTGACCAACTTGAGAACACCAGCTGTCAACCTGCTTTTGTCTCCCACGTTTCGGACCCAGTGGGTTGAGAAGGGGAACAGATACCGTGAGCTTGAGGGCTACCGCATCACCCAGGTCCTTATGCAGAATATCGTGGCCCACTCTATCCGTCCGGACAGCTTCTGCCTTGGCTATGTGCACCCTTGGTCCATCGACCGGCGCTGCAGTGACATTGGGCGACTTCCCCCTTTGCTGAGCAATATCAAGCGCTTCAAGGCGGACATTGCAGACACGTTCGCCTTGGGGTCCCACAATATCCCCGTAAAATTCCGCGAGGACTGATAATATCAATATCCGAGGCTCAAGTGGTTTTGCAGACAGTCTCTGCGTCAACATGGCTTTTGGGACATGCTCGCCGCTATGCAGGGTTGGGATCTGGGGAAACTTGCTGGCAATGACGATGAGTTCAACCAAGACGACAAACGCTTTGACCCCGACGGGCCCGGAGATGTTAGGCCCACCCTGGCTGACCGCATCGAGAGATACCTAATGAGTCTGGACGATGACGACGACGAGTTACCGATATCCCACAACAACCGGTGTCACCATTGTCAGGTTTCGTACTGCCCTAGCCCGCAGTATGATGAATATGACCCCGACCCAGACGGACTTCTCGACACGGGCTTTTTGCAACAACTTCCGGTCATGGTCCGTGCGGCATCATCCGGGGGGCTCCAAGGAGGGACAGCCAGGATAATGTTCACTTGTATGTTAACGAGGAAGTTTCGGGTGAGGTAGATGATTTTTTTGGGCCTGATCATCTCCAATACGGCGGCCCGCCATAATTAGGGGTTTTTCTTTTTTGGGGGGAGAGAGAGAGAGAGAGAGAGGCAAATGAAATAGTAGACAAGGGAAAAAAAATGCTTTGTGCTGTTGCTTTCATTCGCATCATCTTCGCTTCTTCTCTTCTTCCATTTTCCATTCTTCTCGCTCTTCCCCCCTCCCTCCCTCCCCCCCTTTTTTGTTCCCTCGCCGTGCGTACTCGGGGTTTCTTTTTCTCTCTACGCTATGTGGTTTTGTTCAGATACATAGCCGCATCTCAACTGTTACGAATACAAAACTTGGACTCTGGCCACATTGCTCATCTACCCACCCACTTACCTAGGTAAGGTACCTAGATAATCTACATGGTGCGTGCATTGGCCGTGCCATAGCCATAGCCCATCAGTGGTGGACTGGACTGGACTGGACTGGATGCTGGACATGGACAGACAGGGCTAAGATAGGGTGGGAGGGAGCCTGGGTTGTTGGCATGCAATGATAGGGCGGGCAATGCGAGTAGGTAGGGTGGGAATGACACATGTACAGGTAAGCTGGGAAGTTTTGCATGGAATAGATTGGAAGGATAGGGTGGAAGAATAGGGTGGGGTGGTAGGGTGGAAGGTTGGTTTCAAGTTGTTGGCGTGTAAAAGATAGGGCGGAAAATGCCGACAGGGTGGAAGGATATGATGGATAGGGTGAAAAGGGTGGAAAGGTAAAAGGGTGGAAAGGATAGGGTGGAAGGTGGTGTGGGGCCTGCAGGTTTTGAACCACTATAATATCAACATGGCGAATTGTGAGGCTTCACCTTGCAGCTGGAAATGGGGACACCTCAGCTGCATGCCTTGACAAAAAAAAGCGGTGAATGCGAGATTGGCGTGAGGGCGGGACAAGGCTGCCCGGGAGGGAGGAAAAAGCGACCAGTGTGCCCACGAACAGCGGGGTTGTGAGTGTGCTCGCTGAAAAGACAAAATAATGAGGTTTGAGGAAATGCAAGTGCAATTAATCTCATCTACTAGCTAAGTAATGACCGTCTTGTAAATGTGATTGCGTGAATGTGAATGAATGAGCCCAAAGACAATGTCCCAACTTGAACCCCAATCTCCTCATAGTTCTCATCAGTTTAAAACCCTGACGAGCTGGAACTAGACTGGCCAGCGTCAGAACGTATTGGCGATGCCATCCCCTCCCCCTTATGACACAAGGTGAGGTGCTGTTGGAGGTGGTCACGCCTGGCAAACCCCTTGTCGCCGCGGTGCTTGGTGCATAGAGAGCAGTGGAAAATTCTGGCCGTGATATCTTTGGCTTTGCAGTGACGTTTCAGGGCATCCAAACGGGTGAATTTCACACCACACCAACAAACAAAGGCAGGGTGGTCAGGGCCATGCTGCCGGCTATGCAGGGTGAGTGCGTTGGTGCTGGTAAATCGGGCGTGGCAGAATGCACATGTGGGGTGGGACCATTGGTTGCCATGGAGCGTTATGTTTGCGCGCTGCGTTTCATGATATTGTGGCCTCGAAAAGTGGGTCAGTAAAAAAAAAATAGACTCACGAAATGAGAGCAATTGCTGCTGCATCCGTGAGGTGATCCAAAGATTGTACCCCAGTGAAGGGATACAAACCTAGGACACTAAGAAATGCTTCATAGTTGTTTGCGTTCTTGGGTTCAAGAGGCCTGTCGCTATTCGTGAGACTGTCCGACATGGTGCACAGCTTGTCCGGGTTGTTCAAAGCGAGTTGGATGCGAAGAAAGGGAATTGGCGGGGAAGGAAAGTTGAGTAGAAACAGGGAACCGGCGTGAGATCCCACAGCAAATTGATGGGAGACCGATGTATATGTGCTTTGGGGTCAGCGGCTCGTTGTGCAGTTGAGCCAATTAGCATCCGAGTCCCACCCACTTCCACCCTGTGGGTTTTAAGGAAGTCACTCTGAACTGGCACTTTCCTCACTTGATTCCCACAAACTTCTCACATCATCAAAATGGCCGGTAACATTATTTGCGAACATTGCGGTCGCAGCTGTCCGTCGAAAATGGTGTTAGGGTGAGTGGATCACTCCATGTTTGCTCTCAGACCCTAGCTAATCATGATGCAGTCAACATAGACGAGTGCACATCAAGAAATATCCCTGCACCGAAAAAAAGTGCGCCGAGAGAGTGCCACCAATAGCCTTTGGCACCAAACGCGATCTCGAACGACATCGGAAAACACACAACAAGGGTGCAGCAAGAATAAAATGCCCATACTGTGAAGCAGAAGTTGGCCGGCCCGACAACCTACCAAGACATATTGCAGCTTTTCATGGAGATCAACTCTTCACCGCTGCTGCAAAAGGAGATATTGACACGGTAGCCACGCTCCTTGAAGGTGGCGCCGATGTCGAGTCTAGGGACAGGGACGGAGAGACATCGTTATGTCTGGCCGCAGCGAAGGGTCATGAGAGCATCGTTCGCTTGTTGCTTGACAGAGGCGCCAACGTCAACTCCCGGGGCGAGAAATCTGGACAGACACCCCTTTTCAAAGCATTGAAAAACAGACACAGATCTATCACAGCTTTGCTCCTTGAGAAAGGTGCCGACCCAGTTTTGCCGAATCATCTCCAACAGGGGGCTCATACACCACTCGAGTGGGCGTTCAAGCATAGACACGAAACAAGCGCAAAGCTTCTACTCAACCATGGAGCCGGAACCAAGCTGAAGTATTGGGTCTTGGATTGCTTCACAACAGTAGCAACTCAACGCCAGTGGGAATCAGTCATTCCATTGCTATTACTCGAAAGAGAAGCCTCCACGAGAGGCTGGGGATACCTGAGAGGCTGGAGATACCTCAGAGGACTCGATGACGCAGCAGGAATATCCGCGAGGCTTGGAAACATGACAATCCTCAAATCTTTGTCAGAACACGCTGATAAGATGAAACTGGGCTTCAACCTTGTCGCTATCCTTGCGAAAGCCAAGTGTCAGTTAGAGGGTGTGATACTTTTCGCTCTGGAACAGCATCGCCACAAGATCAATGCCCTTGACGTATACGATAAATACGTCCCCCAGTCAGCCCTACACTTCGCTTGTAAGACTGGGAATGACGTTCTTGTTCGGTTGCTTCTTGAGTATGGAGCACAAATCGATATCGAGACTCGCTATAGCAAAGTGACCCCATTGTGGAATGCGGTGTATTACGGACATGGAACCGCTGCAGAGATGTTGCTAATCGCAGGGGCAAATCCGATGACAATGGCTCCCTCACATTATGGCCGCCGTTCTGTCCTGGGATACGCCATAAAAAAGAAGAATGAAGGGATGATACAGCTGCTGAACAAGTACCTTCAACCTATAGGTACTAGTTCTGGCACGCAGATACCTACCTAGGCAATCTCAACTGCCACTTGGACTCTTCTGCAGTGTAACATTTGGTTCATATGACGGCAAGTGGCTCCGTCAACAGCCCTGGCACCTCGTTCCGGTGGGACACAATGCCAGACGGACCACAACTTCAGTCCAAGAACAAGGACATTTCCGAGAGCGATTGTTCAACGTCACAATTCGTCACCCCACCCCCTTTGGAGCAGGTATGCCGCGATAATCCGTCGGTGACAACAACAACACACACGCACGCACGCACACCACCATGTCGGCATGGCATGGCCATGGTCAGGTTCCGGGCGCTGTCCGACATTGGCACCAGCTCGTGGACACTTGTTGCTCCGGGGAACCGTGACATCAATGGACCACGGCTCCTTCGCCACCCACTGACCACTTTTCTGCCTGACATTTCACCGAGAACGCCAGATTGGCCATTTGCTGATTGGGCAAGGGAACAGGGGAGGATTTTCGTGTTCACCGGTGTTTACACGCGAAGTGTTACAGCGTCACACGGCATCCAGTCGCCCAGAAGACGAGACCGGGGCCCCAGCGCAGTGCAGGGCAGCACAGTGCACCCCCGAAAGAGCTTCGCCTTCTTTTTGCCCCTCACTAGCTGCAGACTTGGCTCTTCTGGTTTCTCTAAGAAGCTTGACCGAGACAATCTCTGGCGATGGAGACATTGTCACACGGGGATGGGGGTTGGTTTTAGTCTATAAAAACGGGCATGTCTCAGTCTCCTTACGTCTTTGTATCGTCAGTCTCAGTTGTCTACATTTCGAAACCAGAGAGGCTCAGTCAACAACGGGACCTTTCAAACCTTTCTCAGGTGACACACGGTATGCATCTTTCCATGTTCCCCACCTGTAATCCCCGACGGACGGCAGATCTGATTGAGTATTTTTCCGATATGGTCCCACTGAGATCTTCTTTTGCAGGATATTTGCCTACCGAGGTATATAGCACCGTCGGGGTCGACAGTTGAACCTGTCGCAACAACTCTTCCACAGGGCATTTTCCCCAGAACATATACCACACGCACACACACACAACATGGCCTACACTTGGAGCAACCACAACTCCAAGATGCCAGACGACTACATCACCCCCCGTCCGCGCTCTGGCTATTCCGGCGTCCGACACTGTCCGCCTTCTCCCCCTTACATGTCAGGGGGCAGTGTCCCTCGCACAGCTTGGGCCAACCCCAGCCTCTCCTACCAACCGCGCCAACCGCGTCGCACTCCCATGGTCGATGAAGCGCAATATCAAGCCTGGGTCCGCGAGGATCTCGGTTCTCGCCGTTCCCCTCGCGACGATAATAGTTCCAATGGCTCCGACACTGTGACTCCCAGCCAGCCAACGCAACGCCGTCGTAGCCACCGCGACAGTAGCACCAAGCGACACACCACAACCACCACCAAAACCTACCGACCCCGCTCTCCTGATCGGGATCGTGGTCGTGACCGGGGTCGAGACCGAGACCGTGGCCGACATGGAGCCCGAGACCGCGAGTACGCCCGCGCAATGGATAACTTGAACCTGAACCTGAACCTCAACACTGTCGACTATGACTACGACTACGATTATGACTATGACTACAACAACGGCGACGAGCTCCGTTATAAATCCGCCGGACACGGACACGGCATCGGACACAATATCGGAAACGGAAGAGGCCGTTCCGCATCCCGTCGTCGCGCTCAGAGCCGCAGCAGAAACATCAACATGAGCATACCGCAGCAGCAGCTACAGCAGCAGCAGATAAAGGCGCGACAAGGCGGGATTATCAATACCAAGGGTTTCACAAAGGGAGAGTCTCCAGACGAGAGAATCGCCCGACTCATTGAGGAGCAAAACCGGCGGATCCAAAATCGCAAAAGCCCCGATGCTGTCCCTGTTCATGGAAATGGATATGGATATGCACGGGAGAAAAAGGAGAGGAGCACAAGGAAGTTGACAGGTACGAGAAGATCATCAACACCGGGACCGGAACCTGGAGTGGGACAGGGGGGGCTGAAGCGTGGGAATAGCAGGAGCAGAAGCAAGGGAAGGCAGGTTCACTTTGAGGACTGAGCATGTGTAGGAGCCTATCTGTGCGTAGCTAGTGATCCTTTGAGTTGTGTGTGTGTCTGTTTTGAAGCATGAGTGTGTGCAAGTGGCTGCGCAGAAACATTGCAGTCATTCTCCTTTGTTCATTATTGGCGTTGGCGTTGACGTTGGTGTTGGCGTTGGTGTTGGCGTTGGTGTTGTTGCACTTACCGAAACGGGACATGAATGGTAAGGAGTGGAGTGGAGGGGAAGGGAAGGGGATGTGGATTGGCCACACGAGGAAAAACAAAAAATGACCGACGTGCGTGTGATTGGACCGAATTAATGTTAGCTAATGGTTTCGTATCCCTAAAAAGAAAAAGAGAAAAAAAGAAAAGGCTTTCCTTGCTGTTGTGTTGTGTTGTGTTGTGTTGTGTTGTGCATCATCAATTCACATTGTCAATGTCGTGCCTTACCCTGTACTGCCTTGCCTTGTCTTGTGTGGATCCAGTGTTGAAAAGAACAAAAAGCGGGGATCACCCCTTTTCCCTTTTCCCTTTTTCCTTTCATCCCATCAACAGGCATCCCACAGTGACATTCTCAGGGGCAAACCAACCTAACCATAACCATAACATAACCCCGCTAACCGTACCAACCAAAAAGTACAAAGAACCCTACACCAACACCGTCCTCTGGTTGCCCCGCGGCGCCGCCGCCCGCTCACTCACTCACTGCCCGCACCCGAACCGCAGCCCCAGTGGCAAAAATCTCACCCACACCCTACCACCATGCTGTATGTAGAATATCAGGAGGTGAGGATGTGGATGCAAGTAACAAAAGAATCTCCCGAAAAACCGAATCACACATCCCCCCCCCCCCCCCCCCCCCCCTCGTCCCCTTTTTGGCCACCGACAGTAGAAAGTAGACTGCAGCAACTCTGAGTGTAGCACCCCTGACCCCCTAAACCGATGTGCTGTGGTGTGTGTGTTCCACGGGGTAGGGCATAGAGCTAGTGTGCCTGTGTAACGGACTGGAGCGATAGGATAGGGCAGAGCGACAGGGCAGAGCGAGTGAGGTAGGTAAGTAGCTGTATGTACAGCAGACCACCACCACCAACAGGAACACAAAACAGGCAACCAGTGGTAACCCCGCTATTCTTCAAAGTAATGTCATGGCAAATGCATCTGCCTTCGCGAAAGGTCTAGCTCATCAGCCGTGATCTATAATGTACGCGCCTCTCGTTATTCTGTTCTTTCCCGAGAAATGAGGTGTCACTGTTCCATGACGAGGGATGGAGAGAAGGCGAGACAACCTTGTGACTGGAAACCAGACTCCTTACTTACTACCTACAAGGTTCAATGTAAAACAAATTACAAAAAAATTAAACAATGCAATGTGTAGATGCCCAACTACCCAACTCTCCTGCAAGACCTCCAAGCCCTAGGTTCCGCAAGCTCTGTGAGCTCTCTCTGCGAGTACTGCAAGTGTAGTGCAGTGCTGCAAGTTATTTTAACATCCATGCCCATGACTAAATGCGCTGCACTGCACTGCGCTGCAACTATCCGGGTGGGACGCAGTTATTACGCTGTGGTGCGTTGCGTTACTGCTGTGCTATGCTTCTTGAGCTGAGGATTGAGCTGTCATGGGCCTAAACTCGCGCTGAGGAGCTGGTTTGTCTGGGCTGGGCTGAACTGGGCTGGACTGCCCGGCATTGGTTGGGTGAGCTTGCTGCCTTGCTCCGGGAACCTTGATGAACTTTTGACCGAGCTACAAAGTAGGTAGCTACCCCGCTTACACAAGGTGCACTGCACTACGTTATGAACATCGAGAAAACAGGGCGTACAAAAGTAAAAACCAAAACGATTTGATGGCGGAGCTACATATCTTGGAGACAACAGATGGGAGACTTACATACAGCACACGTGGCAGGACAGAACGAGCAAGACAACAAAGGGCAAGACACGGCAAGACAGGGCAAGACAACACAAGGCAATATGAGACACAATATACCTACCTACCTACAGCCTTAATATTTTGTAACATCTCTTCGCTAAATACCTGTACTCAACTTAGATGTTTTGAGTGTCTTGCGTGTCTTGAGTGTATTGAGTGTCGTGTCAGTTGGCAATGGGCAGTGGGCTGATAACTTGAGCTGATGGGCTGATGGCTGATAACCGGTGATGATGATGCAGGGTTCCGTTTCCGTTCCCATTTCGATTTGCATTTCCATTTCCGTGCCGCCCCCGCCCAAACCGGAGCGGGCCCAACCCCGCTGACTTCCGATTTCCTGGACCCCACGCCGGAGCGGGAGATCATCTTGCTTACTCCGTGTTTACGGATATTCGTACTTCGCACGGCTACTTGGCAACTCAACTCCATACTCTACCATGTACACTTAGATTCTCAATTTTTTTTTAAAAAAGTACAGAAATAATACCTCGTCACACGGGAGAAAATTCCTCCCCGACCCCCTGCCATGGCTTGCATGTTACACCGCACAACATGGCAAACATATTATTCATTGCCCAAATTCTGTCTGCCCATGTGGCAGAAGGATTTGCGCGGACTGGACCGAGACTCTGCTGATCGGAATGTTGTGATACCTCCACCGGATCTTCGTCTCCTACTCGTCCACATCCGGACCACCCGAGTACGTCACTGCAGGAACTAGCGGAGCTCCCGTCCACCAAACAACAAAATTCACATGCAAGCAGCCTTGGGAAAAAAAAGTACTTGCGCAGTCCAAGTATCATATCCATAAGATACATCAGGGTCCTAACCCCATATCTCCTTACTTTTTATCGTGCGTCCCCCCTCGTGTAATTACAAGTCAAATACAAAGACGCATCCGAGTGCGACAATAAACCCCACGTCCTCGGCCGTGGGATCTCCCGTAACACCAGACGTAATAAATATAACCCCCCCCAAACTAACAGCTTTTGTTTCCAGTGGCATGCATGCATTCGTCAGGGATGGCATAGACAATGACCAACAGAAAGAAGAAGGAAAGGAAAAGGGTTTTGTCCAGAAAATGTCATCCACTCCAGGAGAAAATGCTGTGTTATGTCGTCAAGATGTAATATGTCCAGAGAAAAAACAGAGAGAGCGCCTTTAGCATGCCGTGACAAGCCGTTCGAGGCGGTGATGAAAGGAAAGGATTCGAAAAGAATGCGAGGGTTGTGTTCGTGGTCGTAAATGGCCGGAAGGATCAGCCCTTCTCGTCCGTGTATGCAAGTCCAATCCGATGCGTGAGGGTGTAGCTTCAACGTGTGCGCAGCGCCACCTTCAGCTTGCCGATTCTTCGTGAGAATCGGCTACACCATGCAAAACAACAAGTCTGCTGTGTGTCCATGATGATGTCGGGTGTACCCTAGAAGGTGGTGTGAAAACTCCTTCGGGCTCTGCCCCTCATCACTCCCTCAATCACGCAGCGTAGCTCATGCGCTTGGATCGGTAGGTTTGCTGCTGCTGCTCGGGATCCGATGTCTCGGAGCTGTTTGTGGTCCCAAAGCCAGGCATTGACGACCACCGGTTGAGCCGTTTTTGGGCTTTGGAAACGGGCGGCGGCGACGGCAGATCGGAAACGGTCTCGACGGGCGACGGAAGGTCGGGTGTGGGCGAAGAGGCTTGGGTCCGACTCGTGTTGGACGAAGATCCCGTCGTGTTGGGCGAATTGTAAATGTACTCGCCGTCAACGTAAACTGCGTTGGACACAAACGTGGAGCGGCGATGGCGCCTACGCGTATACCGCTGCTCGAGCCGGAAGAGCTCAATCTTGGCTTGGATGCGGTCGATGATGTTGAGACCCATGGTGGGAGGACTGTGACGCAGACTCGAGCCGGGGAACGCGGAAGTGGAGGACGAAGGTGCTTTTGTGTTGCGAGAGAATGCAAGCAGTGCGATCGTTGCCGGGTGGGCTGGGCCAGACACGACAGCAAAAGCAAAGAAGAAATTCGTCAATCTCACTGGCCGACGATCTTATCGCGGCCCAAAAGTGTTTCGCAGGCCAATTGGCTGTTTGCTGTGCTGTTTCAAAATGTCGCACGGATGATTCGTGGATCGACGTGGTTCGTGGGACGGCTTTGGCGGAGCGTTACTGAGACTTTTGTTTTCGATGGAATTGACGGCAATGAAGAGCAGACGGTGCAAACGAGTGGCAGAATCTCGATAACGAGAATCGACAGCGGGTCGCAAAATCGTGGGGTTGACCTCGGAGGAGGTTGGGAGCGAAAAAGGAGGGAGACTCGGAGAGAAATGAGAAAAGCTCCTGGTCGTGGTGCCCTGGCCGCTGGTGGAGTCGGGAGCCAGCAGCATGGGATTCTCGTTGGCTGGGCGGAGGACCCCACCAATGGTGGTTTTTGACGCATGGCAAGCCATTCCGTTTTCGTTCTGGCTTCATTGGAAGGTTGCGTCGTGGCTGGTGAGCTTCTCTGGCGATTCGAGGATCCCTGAAAAGCGTGCGAGGGAGCGCATTGACGACAGTGAAATGACAGGGATCCGGCTTATGGACCACGCCCGTGCGCCGGAGAAACCCCACTCTTCGCCCAAGCTGAGCAAGCACGCCCAGAGTCGCGATTTCTTCGTCCGCAAGAACGAGGGACAGGAGGATGAGACTGCTGCGTGCCCGTTCGGTGTGAAGATTCATTCCAGAGTGAAGTGCGTCCAATTTTGCAATCCCTCTTGCGGCTCAATCAACGGTAGACTAGCAGCCGTTGTTATCCACGATCTGCTTTTCTGTGGTCGACCCAAATCTCGACACCCGGTCCACTTCTCCGGGTGTATCGCGGCTAACTTCGCCCTCGCGTCGGTTTGAGGTTCGCCGCACAACCCGCTTCCCACCTTTCTGCCGCCCCTCAATTTAGCTGCCGTCTTTTGCCCGGGTTTTCGCTGCTCGTTCAGATTGACCAAGGCGCTAGCCGGAATGCGACATCACTGTCACGAACTAGCTTGGCATCACCCGCACAGTCGGTGCAATCTCAGCAAGCCTGGATTGGACAAGGAGATGGTCTGTTCCAACCCCACCGAATTGGCCATGCCAGTGCGGCGCGGGTGCCCCGTTCACCAGGGCAGCCAGGGGTAGCGTCCCATGTGGGGGATCCGATGGCCGGGTCCGGGGCTGCGGCACCGCCCGGTGTTAAGGCTCCGGATGGTTGATGCTCATGGGGATCTTTCCCCCGCAACCCAACACATACGACCATACCCACTGGGCAACTCGGGATCCCGTCCGCTCTCCCTTAGATAAACCAGTGAGGGCCAAACCAGTAGTTGGGTCGGTGACGACCAGCGAATCCTTGGTGTTGTATGTCTGTCTTTTTTTTTTGTTTTTTTTTTTTGCTCA
>Ga0247765_1000426_pt1 | contig 33392 bp, 27 predicted proteins | sample UWRJL106311C6_FD_179949 | JGI IMG/M metagenome (GOLD analysis project Ga0247765, IMG submission 179949) | Plant litter microbial communities from Arlington Agricultural Research Station in Wisconsin, United States - UWRJ-L106-311C-6 | ecosystem: Environmental > Terrestrial > Plant litter >...
CTGTTTCCAATTCAGTTATAGTTATTTCATAGTGTTGTGGTTGTGTAATTGAGGATACTTGTCGTGGGGTGGTAGAAAGTGGCTGACTCGCTTGTCTGGCTGACTCGCTTATCACGCACGTTATCGTATTTCCCAGCACGGGGATTCCCCTCCAATTTGGTAGTATCGGGGGTTCGTCATTTTTCGTACCTCGTCGTCCATGGGAAGAAATGAAGAAGAATGCGAAAAACACTGCGACAAGAGACGTCGCGAAAATACCCGTCGGTGATACAGAGGAAATATATTGCTGCGCGACCGCGACAAGGTTGTGAATTGCTTCCATGATTGTGTACGAGTCTTGAGACTGCGCTGCGTAGGTAGACTTGACTTTCAGTGAAACCTAAAAAAGGCAAAAATTCAAGAGTTTAATCCGGGGGGTCTGACTCAGTGTAATATGTAAAAATGAGGGGTTTGTTCATGTGTCCATCTGCACGCTGCTTCATGTGGTATACCGGTCACTCAGTGTTGTCCGCCGAATCAGCTAACCAATTCCAGCTAGCACCAACCTGGAACTTCTGGCGAGCTGAAAGGGCTCATAGGAAAAAAACAATCCGGGAATAACGTGGGATCTGGACCGACGAGTGCACTGCGGGCCTTGATTCGTTTTTTTTTTACTCTATCTGTTATGATTCATCGACCAAGCCTTGCTTCAATTAATTCCTTTTATTTTTCTTACTAGCTGTGTAGGTTTAGCGAGTTATACATTTACCGCGCGAGTTGAAGACTCGAGCAGAGTGCAAAGGGGAAAAAGTGAAAGAGCAAGCATGTTGATGCAAGTAGTGTCAATCTGAAACTGGATCAATTGAGTGAAAGTGCCATGAACACCTACCTATTGGTTCTCCCATCTTGTCCAATCAGAATAGAATAGTCTCATGATGAAGCAGTTTTCATAATCATGACTTTGTTAATGTGGCAAAGTTGTCTTCCTGTCAGCACCGTATAATTAAGAGCAGAGAGAGGCTCATAATTAAAGTGAGACAGACAGACGGACGGACGGACGGTGGTCAGCACTTTGAAGTAACCACTAATGTGGAATGTGGCACGCAATGTTTATATATGTGTTTGAACAGCCTGTATTCTTATTTCGCCCGCGATGCAAATGATAAAGTGACAAAAACCCAAACCCACCAAATGCCAAAACCCCACCAAAATTGTCCAATGAGTGACCCAGACGGAAAAACAAACAAACAAACAAACCAACAGACAGACAGACAGACCCGGGAAACTCCTGACCAAAACGAGGGAAAACCCTGTCTCTCTACCTGAACCATGCTATGCTATACAAAGTGCAGTGTCAACGAGACTCTACTTTGCTGCAGGCGGCATCGTGTTGGAATAGACTTGGCCGTTGGGACCAGCGGCCAGGATGCCCTGGTTGTTCTCGCCCTTCTCGGCCTCGGCCATGTTGTGGGTCTTTTTGGAGACGTTGGAAGCGCCGACGAGAGCCTCGAGCTTCTTGAGGAGGTCGGCGTTGTTGGTCTTGCAGATGTCGGCGACGGCGTCGCTCCAGGTGGCGCGGACCGAGGGCTTGGGCCCGGCGAGGTCGGGAGTGCTGATGGTGCCCTTGAGGTTCTTGAGGTTGGCTCCCTTGACGCCCTTTTCAAACTTCTCCCACTCGGACGCAATCGCGGCCGCGTACGAGGGCACGTGCAGCACGTGCAGTGTCTGCGCCATCTGCTGGTCGCTCTCGCCCGTCACCACGACGCCGATGCACGTCACGAGACCCTCGGTGTAGACACCCTGGCCGATCTTGCCATAGCCCGCTGCGTAATAGACCTGCTTGTCAAAGCTGGCAACATTGTAGCCGGCCGGAGGAGCGCGAGCCTGCAGCTTAATGTGGCCTGTAACAAGATGTTAGAGAAGAAGAAAAAAAAAAAAGAAAACTCTAGGTAGGTAGGGGAATCAAATACCGCTCTGAAGATCGCGCTTGGGCTTCCTCGCCTTGGCCGCCTTGCCACCCTGCTCGCAGTATCCCGCATACAGCTTCCAGGCATCGGCCGTGGCCGTGGGCTTGCCCGTGGTAGAAGTGGGTTTGGTCGTCGTGGTACCCTTGCCCTTGCCGGTAGAAGTAGGCTTGGGAGGTGCCGAAGTCGGGGCCTTGGAAGTCGGTGCCTTGGTAGTAGGCTTGACCGGGGGCGGCTTCTTTTGACGGGCCTCGAGATCAACAAAGTGCTCGCCGTCCCGGGCCTCGACAACATTGCCGACGGCTTCGTTGACCTGGCAGGAAGCCAGAGCGGAGAAGAGGGTGGCGGGACCCAAGAGGGCCAAAGCGATGCTCTGAGTGAAGCGCATATTGTTTTTTTTCTGTGAATCGAATTGATAGACTGTGTATGAGAGGATAGTAAAGAAATGAGAAGGTGGTAGAGAAGATGAGAGGATGGTAGAGAAGCTGATGATGATGATGATGAAAAGAAGACTGATTTGACCTGATGGTTCGTCGTCTTTATATATTCATTTTCGTCTGTAGTTTTTATTTTATTTGATAGTGTAATCATATATAAGGTCCCTAAAACGACCCACCGTATACCATACCCATACCCATCTGCCCATTGTGCTGTGTAGGTTGTGTTGCCCCAATTCCCATTTGATTCCCTCGTATACCCGAGACCCAATCAGAGAGGAGCGTGGTAGGATCGAATCCCATACGTTGGCGAGAGTCTGGTTGAGTTGAAGCGAAGCGAAACAATACACAGCCTTCCCGGGTTTGCCCACAGCCTTCTTCCCCCCGAGCGAGACGAGGCAGATAGATACAGGGCATATCGGTTGGGGTTGGTCGTAAAATCCGCTGCCCCACAAAAAATATTCTCTTTTGCCGAGGGACCTCCTCCCTACCTACCTAGGGTCGCCACTCACCGATCCACCGATCCACTGATCCACCGACCGATCCACCGATCCGCCGCCGGGATTTATTAATAGTGCGTATCCCAAATCCTCGTCACGTCATGGGGAGTTTTTGTAGCGAGCACAAGAGCCACTGACATGCATACCGAGGACTCCTCTAGAAAATCGTGTTTTGAAACTCGCCGATCCTTGGGCGTTAGTAGTTGCCGCATCCTCTTTGGTGGTGGTGCATCCTCTCTGTAGTACAAACCTCCTTGTGGTGCATCCTCTGTGCTGGTGTCATGTCAGGTGAAAAAAAGAAAACGAGACCAAAATCTCGGATGAAAATTGACTCCGTATAGTGTCCGGCCGGGGGAGCTTGTACTGCCACGGCCAGATGAATCAATCTGATTACCTATCTATCTATCTCGATGTCGTACAAGTACCTAGGAATCTAGGTGGATTCCATCACGGCATTGTTTCCGGATCTTGTGTTTTGGGCTTTGCGGGGTTTCATGCTGGGTGGCTTCCTTGGAGGCTATGGCATGTTTTCCGCAGTAGATCTAGATTGTGATGTTTTTGATAGTCCATTCTAGTGTGCATGAGGGCGGTTTCTCGGTGGTTCTCTCTGTCAGTTTATTCTCGTGTATGTCGTGACAGCTATTCTGCCATTTTCTGACTCTGTCTCTCAAAAAATGAAGAGAAAAAAAGATGCGATTTTGCTCCATTCTAAGTAACCCATAAACCGTCTAAAAAGATGTCAGAGAGAAGAAAGGCTACGTCAGTCTAACAAGTGCCAGCTCCGGCCAATAATCGCTCAAATCATGGACAAACGTATTCCCCACCCCTTTTTGCAGACATTCAATGGGGAACAGCCAGAAACCCATGGCCGGTCTGGGCACTTTTTCCAAATCTTCCTCAGGGAGTGTCAGGGGAGGCCACTTGATATTTGCAAACGCTTTCTCCTCTGCTCTGTTCTCTTCTTCGGAGATTCCCGGCCCATATCCCCCGACAGCCAACCATTTCCAATACTCCTCTTCTTTCCTCAGATATTTTTCCGCACTTTGTCGGTCTACGATGGAATTCGTATCATCCCGCTGAAACGCCACTAGAAACTGAATCTTTACGCGCCGCTGCTCTTGCGTCACGCCGAACCGCAAAAACAGCGTGTCCAGCTGCCCGAGCACGCGCGCTTGAAGCAGGTCTGTAAACGTCCTCCGTAAATCCCGAGAAATATTTTCCCGAGGATCACGCGCGACGAGGTCATATCCCGGAGGACCGCACGCCGGCATTATCGGCATGGCGCGGTTGAACCATACTTTTGCGCTGTAGCCGCTTCGGGGTCCTTCACATTGTCTTCCCGTCGCGGTGTAATGCAGGGAATAAAACCCCTTTAGCTGGATGAGAGTCTGCACAAATGATGCCCTAACAGCGGGATCAAGCGTCGCGGGGTTGAAATCTGGTGTTTCCGTGACGACGAGATCATTCCCCCCAAAAGCAAGGTTCAGTAACCCTACCCCGCGAGGATCATATTTCGTTTTCAAAAAGTGGATAAACTCGACGAGCGTGTCGGCGGCAAAAGGTTCCGCGACGAGGTGCAGATAATCCCATTCCGGGTTGAAGTAAAACATTCCTTGGCTAGCGGTAGAATTCTTTTCTGCTTGTTGATTGGATATGGCTCGGGCTTCATACTCATCACTCTTGCTGATGAACCAGCAGGGGAAAGCGACGCGGTAGAATTCCCTGGCGATTTGCCGGGATTCCCGGTTGACGTGCAGTAATTTGCTGAGAGCTTGGTTGCCGACCACGATGGCGTAGTGATGGATGTTTTCGTCATCATCATCATCATCATCACCATCATCGTTTTGATAGTGATAAGGCCTGGGGAGTTTGACTTCAGGACGGAATCGCTTATTGTGAATAAACACCTTGACTAAACGATGGCGTTGCAGCGAGCGTTTCCAAATGTCGAGGCGTAGCTCCGTGGGAAGACGCGGAAACGGGTGGAAGACGGTAGCTGGTGGTGTGACCTTGTACCAGCCGGCATGGGGCTTGGGATCGGGATTGAGGAGCCGCAAATGCGCCGGTTGGTCCGTCTCCATGTCTGTGTCTGGGTCGGGACCTGGGTCCTGACGAGGCAGAGGCTCAGACTCAGATTCAGGTCCAGGCCTAGGCTCAGGTGCTAGCTGCTGTGCCGGGGAGATATCCGCTGCGGAAACCATTTCCGCCTTGTCTTGTCTTGTCTTGCAAAAAGAAAAACTCCAAAAAAAAAAAATCCGAATGTTCGGTGGGAATTCAAAACCAAGATTTGAGGTTTGAAGGGAGTAGTAGGCCGTGGCAGTGAAGTGATGGAAAGAGGAAGAGGAGAGAAAACCAGGTTTTACGGTCCCAGACTCTCAGAGGATTTTTTACTCGGCAGGTATTCACTTTGCTAGGTGTGTAAAGGACAACATGGGGGGGAAAAAAATGCCCCAGCGGAAGTGGGGAAGAAAAAAAAACAAAAGGGAAAAGATCCCGCTCGGCAGATGTCGTGAATGCCGTGCCGTCAGGACTTTATGGCACAGCGGAGGCTCACCGAGCCTTGTGGAGTGGGGAGTTGGACGTTGGGGATACCGGGATCGTGGCAGTGTTCCGCCAATTTACGATTTACGATTTGCGGCACTGGCCAGGCGTTTCCGCGTTCGGGGGGGCACGGGTATATTACACTGTACACGGGGGAAAGAAAAATGTGGGGAATACGCGGGGTACTGTAGCACCCAGGTTGGGCACAGTTGAAACGGTTGGTCAGGTGAGGATTTTGGTGGATCGTAGCCTACGGGGGGATCTTTAGTAAGGAAAAGTCAATGCCTATTCCACTTGGTAGAAGGTGTCACGGTTGTTTACTAAGAGGCACAGACAAGAAGATTCTTACCAACTTTCTTCCCAAAAACTTCCTTCACAAAACAACAGCTCTTAGTAACGTCATGTCTCTGAGTACCCGTGTTTCACACCTCAGGGGGCGGCACAGACCTAGAATAGGAAGCCAACTTCACCTCTTCGCCACTCGTACAGCACAGCCATAGCCTGCCTGGTTCATGCGCCCGCCCGAGTTTTATAGAAGAAAGTTTTGAAACCTGCCTATATCGAATTGACCCAACTTGGATCAGTCATGGCAAAAGTCCCTGCCACCTAAAAAAAGAAGGGGCGAACAAAGAAGGAAAAAAAAACGGAACGATATTGTGCCACAGGATTGGAAGCCTATAGTCGTAAAATCTCGCCGAAAAATGTCACCGAGGTCGATAGAGAGAGGAAAACCAATCTATCATGCGTGGCAATGCCGGAATGAATGAACAGGATGCATGCAAAATCGGTCCTCGATAAATAGGAATATGGCTGCCTGGTTGGAATTGTTTATGCAGCGAGTTGAGGAAGTCGTGTCGCCGCAACACAAGTTCAATGTCATGACTTCATGTTGTCGTACAGAGAATGGTTGGTAATGCCTATGTGCATCAATGTAGATGACCTGTGGTCTGGTAGGCGAGGCTTGTCTTGCTGCTGTTTCTCGCCTGACTGGGTGTTGGCACCTATAGGCTATGCATGCGTGGTAGCAATGTCGTTGAACTGTTCCTTGCATTCTGTGATCGATCCATTAGATCTGAGTCTTGGTGTCAGGTTTCTGACTATCTTGTGAGGTGAAGGTGTGGGTGTCGTGTTTCTGTGAGGTTTAGTGGATATCTGTTGCAAACCAGGGCCTGCCGTGGCAAGGAAGTGAGAGTCAAGGTCTCGGGGTCACCAACTCTCGCCCTCGTCCTTGGTTTTTTACTTCATTTTTGTACTCCCCATTGCCGGTAGTAGGAATTGCCGCAATCATATCCGTATGCGACGAACTTGTGCTCCTAGCTCTGGACCCGGGAGTTCATGTTCCTTCTTGAAGCCAAGTCTTGACAAGAACGTTTCTGGATTCGATCGTAAGACTGACCCGAAGTTCATTCAGTTTAGGGTCCAGGATGGATGGAAAGGAGAATGATAGAGTAAGGTTTTGTAGTAGAGAGTATTTGAATGGCCGGTAGGTCTTCTAAGTCACTGGCACTTAAATTGGAAGAGGAATTAGCCTCAGAGTCTAACTTAGTACAATACAATCTATCCCCGGTGGAATCCTGGAGTTTTGTACCGTTTCCAGACACCCATTCCCAACCCTTCTAGTTTCCTGCTGCCCCCCCCCCCCCCCCCCCCCCCCCCCCTTTGTGCCGAGTTAAAGTATGACGCAAAGCCCCCGATTCATGCCCTTCACTATTAACTGTCCCGCCTTTGTCCTCCGCACACTGCTTGCGCTTGACCCTGACTTTTGTACTTCCCTGGCCATTTGTAATTGGGCAGAACGCCGTAGACCCGCAAAGTGTCGCAACACTGTCTTGACGCTTTCGATCTGATTACTATCAAACTGAAAGATGACGGTTCCCTTGTCGGTCATGTCGTGGAGTTTGCCCCGGAGCTCCTTTTCCAGCTTCTCAAACCTCGGCAATTGCCCTCTGCTGATCTTGTTCCACATGGTCGTGACAAAGGCAACCTGTCCGAAGAAGTCGCTGCCGCATATCTGTTGAAAAATGTCGATGTTGGTTCGCGCTGATCCTGTTAATCGGGAGTTGGTAATGGGGTGGAAGTAAATGACACCGCCAACGTTGGGGCGTTTCTCCAGCTGTTTTGCGATCTTGCCGAGTACCGCCAGGTTTCCCACTGGAGAATCGTCAAGCCCAGGGGTATCGATTATTCGAAAGTGCGCTCCAAAAAAACTAGACGTGTATTCTTTGCAGTGGGTTGTGCCTTTGGAGATGTTAGTGACGGTGGGTGGGGTACATGTATATATAACAGCTCCCGTTTTCTCTTACTGCTGGAATCTGTAACACCATCAACTGGCTTCCCAATGCACTGAGCAAACGTAGTTTTGCCAGACCGAGTAGGGCCGAGAAGGAGAAGGACAATTTCATTGGCCATGATTTTGAGAGAGAAGGTGGAACATTTGAGGTGAAAGATATTTTTGTTGTTTCTGTGTCAAACAAACTGAAATCCCACCTTCAAAAAAAATAAAAAGAATAAAAAACAGGTTATGAAAACCCACTCAGGCACACAAACATTTGAAATCTTTGACCCAGAGGAACAATGTTCGTTGGTAGCGTGGACGATTTGTACTCCTGCCCGACAAAAAAATACTTTAGGTCCCAGAGACCAGATCATGATATCCCATTGGCTCGGGACCGCCTCTGCAGCCAACAAGCAAAAGTGTGTCAAAGTCTGTCCTCCGACGTGTCAATTTTGGCTGGTGGTGGGGCAACACTGCATGACCACGAAAAAAAAAACCTGCCCAACCCAAGAGTGTCAGCCAATCTTGTTGTGGTCCTCGTTGTGCCCAACACTGCAACTTGCAAGCCCTATCTCTCTCTCTCTCTCTCTCTCTCTCTCTCATTTTCCACCTCTAATTTGTGAGTCACAGGAACAGGAGAGGAATACCAGCTTTCCCTTTTCCTTCCCTTCAACTCGGAGGCTGATATTTGTCTGTTTGCCATTGAACATAAACCAACAAGAACCCCGCCGGCTTCAGAACAGGTACTTCGCAGCAGTGCAACAACCAAACGACCGGTTTTTCTCTCCACACTGTATATATATTTTTCATGGATTCGTGCAATACTACCTAGGTACCTAGGTAGGTAGGCACTTCAATCTCGGTTTCTGTCTCTCTAATCTTGGCAACTTTTCTCTTACCTTTGGCGCAGGTTTCGTTCTTCCCGATTTGTGCCTGCCCAATCAATCATCATCATCATCATCATCTGCTGCAATGGCGGCGGACAGTCCAGTTATGATTCTGTTGGTCGGCATGACTGGTGCAGGCAAGACAACTTTTGCATCGCTCGCTTCGGGTCGCGCAGACCTAGAAATCGGAACCGGCCTTGACCCATGCACTCAAGACCCCTGCGCAGTTGAGTTCAAGTTGAGAAACCGCACTGTTATTTTGATCGACACGCCAGGATTCGACGATGATGCGCGAAGCGACGTGGAGATTCTCGAGAGCATCGCCAAATGGATGGTGAAGCAGGGCTACAGCAAACAGCAACCCCTCGATGGGCTCATTCTTCTTCATCCCATTTTTGCCGCCAATGGCCTCGACAGCGGCACGGAACGAAAGCGTACGAGAATCCTCCAAAAGATTCTGGGGGAAGACGCCTACCGACGGGTCGTCATTGCGACCACCATGTGGGGGGTATTAAACGACGAAGAGGACGCACAGAGAGACATTCATGCCCGGTGGACGAGAGGAGGTGTCTGGGACGAGTTTCGGAGGGGCGGTTCCACCATGGTGCGACATTACAACACCAAAGAGTCTACCCACCGCATCCTGCAGTCCATTATCGACCGGTCCGACGAAGCAGGTAGGACGCAGTCGCAGATTCAAAGGGACCTGGCAAAGAAGAATGTACGGTTCAGGGACACGGCTATCGGCGAAGAGCTTAGCGACCAGCTGGACGAAGAAATCTGCTTGATTCAAAACCAGCTCCTCGAACACAGGCGAGAGCGACCTCCAGATTCTTGGCGGAAGAGCCGCAACCGAGCCCAGCGGGAAATGTGGAAGGAATGGGACGATGAATACAGCGATTTGGTCAAAAGTCTTCAAGCGCGACAGGCCGCTTCCAAGAAGATGAACAGCTATTTGGTGAGTGTGTTTTTCATAATACTACCTACCCTACACATTTGAACCCCGGTGTTTCAAATTGTTTGTCCACACACACACTGACATTTTACTTTCCCAGTTTTTGGTTTTGCAGCTCTGGTCTAAGCTTTTTTGGTAGCAAAGGCATAATAACTGGTATCTTATTCACATGTTATCCAAGAATTTGGTTCCTTATGGGGAATTAACCCCCCCAAACACACGCCGAGATAGCAATCTACATGTGACATGTGATGTAACACGTAGTACGCTCCAGTCATACAGCCCCTCGCGTTACCTTTTCCCGTGGCCTCCTCGGAATAATCTTAAAGTTGGGCAAGAAAAGAGCCAGATGCCACCGATTATTACTCCTGTTGGCGTCTCCCGAAGGGGCTGTTCCCTCCCCGTTATTATTGCCAGTTCTCATGTCGGCTTCTTCATCCGCTTGTGGTGCGCAAACTTCATTGCTGTCCTGTTGCTGCTGATGCTGCTGCTTGGCGTGCGTAGAGCTCGACGTTCGAGAGATGTGGTCTCTGAATACCATCTTTATCAGCACTGTCTGTTGATGAGAGCTACTCATATTGATAGACCACGAGAAAAGACTTCCCGGCGGAGGACTTACCGAAACTGCTCCAAGAATGGCCGTAATGGCCATACCAGATACAAAGTCCAATGAGGCGGCTGGTAATATGGTCTTTGTTTCCGATACCCGGCGGCGCGCACCACAAACTGCCACCATATCTCAACGGTAATTAGAGTAAACCCCATGGATATGGCCAGGTAGAGCCAAAAGTATCCCGAAAACACGGGAGAATCCTCATTATTCACGGTCCCTGCCCCGATGCCACCACCGCCACCTGAACCATTCTGCGCTGCCGGAAAATAAGGTCCGGGTACTGGCTCGTACTTTACATTTCTCCAGTCACTCTGGAAGTTGAAGACAGGCATGGCGAAAATGGTCTAGAATGAAAAGAATTACTGTTGTCAGCCAAAATAACACAAATGAAAGATATTGGTAGTTGCGAAACAAAGATAATGGTAGGTACAAATCCTTACCGCGAGAGTGGACATGGGGAGATAGAGCATGGCGAGAAACGCAATGAGTGTGCCCGTCCTGGCTGAAATTGCCGCGCTTCTGGCGGTTTCCAGTATAAGCTGTTGTATGTCAACATGAATGATCGCGGCAGGAGTTGAGAAAGTAACAGTGATCGGAGTTGCTTACTCTATCAGAGATGGATTCGGCCTCTTGCAGCATTTGCGATAATTCTTCAACCGAGTGTCGAGACAATCTGATTAGCTTATCCAGTTTCCATAGAATTCGACCAAATCTATCCCTCATCTTCTGTCTGGTAGTTGATTCTTCATGCATGGTACGACGACGGCGATGAGGGGTAGTAGCCACGATCCCCCGGCCCGACTTGTCAATCTCATCGTCTTCATCTGTTGCATAGAAGTCTAACGCTTGAACAAGACCTTCTTTGTAAGCCTTTAGCTCTTCGCTCAAGCGCGCGTTCTCCGAGGCAGACGCCCTCAGACCCATTGGGAACTCGGCTGCAAAGTTCATGTTTACAGTGGAATCGTGTCCCATGTTCTTTATTGCCTGGCCAAGGATGCGAGCCATGCAGATGCACGATTCTCTGCTGTCTTTGACCGACTGGGTAAGGAGATCAAGTGCCAACTCTGATGACAGTCCAAGAATCAACAGTGGCTCACCGATGGCTTCCGGTGCTTCCGTGAGTAGGACCTGGATCATGCTCACTTGTTGCTCGGTGGCGCCCAGGACGACCGCCAAAGTCAGTTTGGCATTTTCAAAATGCACTGCTGAAATGGCAAAGCCATTATCCAGCGGAATCGTCATGGTGCAAAGCTGGAGAGTGTCGCTCGTGCCCACATAAAGGTCACCAGGGCCCAGTTTGTGAGACTCGATCGTGATTGACGTGGTCCTTTGGTCAATGGCTTCGATGAGCGAGTTCTGAACGCAAAACCTCATGGCGACTTCTCTCCACTGATCCTGGGCCATGCAAATGTCCGAAAGGGTCGGCGGACTGTCCTTGGAGATTGTCTCGGCACGAGGGCAGAACCTAAGCAGGATTCATCCTCGAGTCAACCATCGTGGTCCATGCACGCTGAAAAAGGTGTGGTGACATGCTTACAAGATACAAACACCAGAAGGGAGCTTGATGTCTTTGGGCTCATACCGAAACAAAGGCGAGTTCTTGCAAGGGTCAGCCATCTCGATGCCCAAGCATCCCAAAATGTGCGAAAACAGGCCTTGCTTAGGCGCGCACCTTTAGCGTTTGCCAACCAAAATCCGTCAAGCTGTCCGAGGGCGAAGAAATTCCCAAGTCAAATCTCTCGATTTCAACACTGCCATTACTACTCTTCGGTTTTAAGCATTGAAGGACGGTGAGCGGCAAGGTCGCCCGACCTCCACACCTAAACCCATCAGGGCTGCCGCCATGCTCGTCAAAGGTTAGGAACGGTTGGCGACGGGACCAGTCCATGGCGACAAGGGTTCATTCAACTGATGCAAGATGTTAGGCAGGAACGGCCCAAAGAGCAAAAGAGGGGTCAGTAAGACATTATATACCAAGTTAGGCTAGGTACTTACCTAGGTAGGTAGGTAGGCAGTTCTGCGGACGTGTTCTTGCGGCGGCCTCCAGGTCAAACCTAATTCCATTGGCCTGAAAATTCCACACAGAAGCGTAAGATGCATATCATGATTGGGGTCTCGTGCCCTCGTGCATCGGGCAATCCCATCATCACCAATCGGCGCATTACGATAGCGACTTTGTTGGGCTGGCTGCCGGTGCTGTCAAGTTCTCGCATCCACAGAAAAGCAAAGATCAGCTTCCGATAATTGGGCTGTCTCCCGTACGGGAAGGAACATTTGGCAACATGCAGCGAGCCTGCCACATCAGGCATCATGTGGAGTCTGTTCTCCCCCTCCTCCTCCCCGCGAAGAGGTCTGCCTCAGGCGACAGTGAGAGCCCGTCTCGAGACCCCACAAAATTGTGCCTGCGGGTAAAAATGGCAGGAAAACTCGTTCTCGGGGTGTCTTGTCGGTGATTTTTGTGGGCAGTCCCATCAAACTCTCGCCACAAACACTCTCCGTGCACCTATGGCGCCGGTCCATCAAGTATCATCATGCAGTCGGATCCATTTTCCCAGCTATAAAACCCACATCTCTCATCAATACCTATCGAACCGATGTATCACATCCGAAACACAGCAACACCAATTGCTACAAAATCAATCTCACCAGGTCCAGTCTTCACCCCCACACCAACGTCGCCAACTCATCCGTGCACCCTGCCTACCTAGATACCCCCATCTAAGACCCTAAGGAGCCCAATAGACCTCAATCTTGACACTCTCGACCCAGTTCGTCCAACCCGGATTCCTCGCGGCCGCCCACACGGTAACCACATCGCCGACCATCAAATCCCTTACAAACTCCCCATTCCCCGTGGCCTTTCCGCGACCACGCCCCCGAAGCAGCATCTCCGCCTCGGGCGAGTTTGGATGCGTATCATCATCATGACTCCATTCTACGCGGTGCTCTATCATCTTCCCCTTGGATGCGGTCAGGTTTTTCTGAATCAGGAGATCCTCGGATGCATGCAGGGGGTGGTTAAATCTGTAGAGTCCGCCCCTGCTGCTGTTGCTGCTGCTGCCGCGACTTCTCGGCTGTGCTGCCACTTCAGGGGAGAGGGTGCCCAGCTGGGACAGAATATTTGCGGGTTGCTGCTGCTGCTGCTGCTGGAATCGTCGCTGTCTCTGAGTGGGAGTGGTGAGTCCGGTCCCCCATCGCTCAATACCGGCACTGAACCATGTATAGGAGCCGTTGTACGTGCCGTGGTCAGCATAGTTGCGACTCTGACCCTGATCGCGGCTTCTGATCGTAAAGATGATCTTTCTGCAAGGGTTGAGGCTTTTAGAGCCGGGTGGACCAAGCAGTTTGGCGAGTTCGGCGGACGGGAGAACGCGCTCAGAGGGCCGTGGCAGCGGGGGCAATATGTGTAGGTCGAGCTCGGAGGATTTGGCTGCGGCGAGGAGAGAGGCTGGCCAGTCGGTGAAGGCGAGGGGCTTGGACCGAAACTGTGATAAAACGAAGAGGTCAGTTCTATTTTCCTTTAGTCTCAAGTTACTTTGATGACATACCAGAAAGTTGGTCTCTCCTCCGTCCCTTGTCCCAGACGCAACTATTCTCTCTCCGAAATATACCTCGGTCGTGGTGCACATCAAGCTCTCCGGGTGGATGGTAGTTGGAGGCACAGGGACAAACTGGGGGGGCATACGCCGCAGTGGTGGCGAGATCGGCCGCGCTGGCCGTGGAGGGTAGACGGGTGGTGTTGACAGTCCCAGGTCCGCCTCAACTGGTTCTAATTTCTTGTGCTCTTTGATCTCCGTGGGCGGCTCCTTGAGCTCTTCAGGTCGCCCCTTTAGGTTGAGCTCTACTGGCCACTGCTTAAGCTCCGCAGGCTGCGCCTTGATCGCTGCAGATTGCTCCTTGAATTTTGTAGACTGTTCTTCTTGTGTAAGGCTCCCTTCGTCATGCCCGTGTTCCTGGGGCTCCATTAGGAGTTTGGATCGTAACTGTTCTTCATCTGGCGTCCCGGGACCGGCAGCCGAGGAAGGGCGATATATTTGGCGGAATACGGATCGCATATATTCCCTTCCTTGAAAAAGCAATTGCATTGTAAATCGCAAGAGAGTAGAAAGACAAGACATGTTGTGTTGATTTCGTAGCTGTGCTAGCCACGGCTAAGCAAAGGAATCTTAAATATATTTAAGTTTTGATCCAGGGCTCAGAGAGCAAAGAGCTGAGACCCACAAACGACAACGCACTCTGTAACAATTGGTGGTCAACATGTCAGGAAGCCTAGGTGCATAGTCAGGCGCTAATCCTCACCAAACGACGATTCGCTGTCGCTGCGTTGGCGTTTGGCTTCGAAGTTGGGTTGCGTGCTGTCCAAAAATCGCCCAACGGGACGTCATTCGAAGCAGGAGCAGTGCAGATGCAGGTGCAGGTGGCGAGTTCCTAGTTTGGAATGTCTTGCCTCAGGCGACAACACTGATCCATCTTTAAGACCCACAAGACGACAACACCCAGCAACCACTGCTGGGAAGGAGCGAAACAAACTTCTCCTTTTTTTATAGTTTCGAACTGTGGGCCCAAAGATGCTGCGGAGGTTTGATTTGCTCGCAGAAAAGTTTGGATCGTCCAATGCTCGACCCGGAAATCCGAAAATCATGTTGGACTTGACTTTATCTTTTCTAAGCTCTCCGTTGGCATACACGCAGTGACCCAACGAACTCATCACAGACAAGCCGGCACCCCATTATCCATAGTGCAACCTTTATACCCGCAGTCGATCCACGGAACTGCCGTCGACCCCGAGCAATACCACCACACGCAAGTTGTGGGGTGGCCGTTCAGCGGAATCGGCGGGTTCCTCACAATCCAATATGAACCACTTGGACGTCCACCAGCGCATGCGCGTGGCATTAAAAGCTTGTCTTCAACTTCGACCTCTGGTTTAGCGATGGCAGCGGCGGAAGCAGAGGAGATTGCCGTGACGAGGGTGAAGATTGATGAGAGATGCATTTTGTGTCTGGTGGTGTTAGTGTTGAAACTGGACGCCAAGGGAAAACTCACAGTTGAAATTAAATACCCCTGCGATGCGACTTGATTATGATGGGTATGTTGAGATGGGGTAACTGAAGAACTGCATTGTACGAAACAACAGCTTTCTTTTATCTTCCCTTCCCAGACCGTAACTTGGTTTGTTTCTTCTACCTCGCACACACGAGACAGCGCCAACCCCCGTAGTCTAGTCTATCTAATCCTTCACTGTAACGGCAGCGGACCCCTTTAAACCCAACTGAGAACTCTGCAAGGTTCCCTTACCACTATCATTCCCACGTGAACGAGAGAAGTGAGAACCGTGCAGACATGACATTACAAACTTGGCAAACTACCAATCCTCTCTTTGCCCGACAAGCCATCCATCTGTATCATCGTCCTGACTTCGGTTTCTGTAACACAAATCTCTCATCAGTCTGTGCCAAGTCAATAATCAGCAGCGTTGGTCCTCAAGCCCCAACTTGGCATTACACCAAGTCCATAGACGGTGTAACAGTACGATAGCTCGGAATGAATCAAGTTGATTCCGGGTGACATGGTGCGAGGCAAGCTGCAGGTATGCCGCGTATGGAGAATAGTGTGGAGTGTAGTATCCTGCTGCCTGTTTGCTTCGGAAACGCCCCACTGTGTACACACCTTAGGTGCTGCTGGGCAACGATAGTTTAACTTGGCGGGTTCAAGTGGCTGGGCGAACAAGGGTTTTTTGGTCGTGGTGCGATTGTGATGGATGAGAGGATAATAAACCAAACAGTCTGTTCAGCAAATGAACTCGGGAGATGCTTCCCAATTTTGGCTTATGAGTTTATGACGGATTCAGCCCTGGCTTTTCTAAGATGCGCCAACAGCTTCGAAAACGGAGATAATTTACAAATCCGAACCTGATGTCAAGGCTTTGCATAATGAGTCGATACCATTCATAAAGTAAACAAATGTCATCACCCCTATTGGATTTGGGGGCAGTAAGACGCATCAGAGCGGGGTTGACTGTTGTCGGGAAAGGGAAGCAATTATCCGGCCTCGGGGATAGCAGCCGTGAATTAACTCATGTCTGGTAAGGAATGAATCAACCTCTAACAAAGCGACGACAACGCCGAGAAAACGAGATGCGAGGTCTCGGTTTTGGTTTTTGGATAAATGCCAGACCGCAGTTATATCTACCCTTTAAACGCGCGAGCGTAGTTGCCGTTTATCAAACATCAAACTTCAACTGAGCTCGTATCTACCTATTCAGGAACACACCCACAATACACACAGAGAAAAATTAGGGGGGGAAAAAGGAAAGAAAAAAATGACAAACATATCAATCAACAAACTGTTCCAATCCGCCCACCTCATCTACCGCGCCCAGTCCAACAGCCCCGAGGAAAAAGAGTTCAAACGCGCCCTCATGACCACCGATTCGGCGACTTACGCCTACAGCACGAGCCGGCTACTTTCTCCCCCGCGGACGGAAGATGTTGATGCCGACATGTCTGGGCCCTCCAATAATAACAATACGCTTCTTTCGGTGATTATTTACCTTCCTCTCTCTGACTCTGACTCCAACCCCAACCCCTCTATCGAGGAAGAGGAAGAGGACGATGGGACCAAGGAAAAAGAAGGAGACGGAAAAGGAGAAGAAGAAAAAAAAGAAAAAATGATAGGCTGTCTCAGCCTAGAAAGCCACCTCCTCACCCGCCACCACCGGACCGCCAACCTCGGGATAATCATGTCCCCTTCTTTCCAGGGAAAAGGGCACGGGACGGAAGCGATAAACTGGGCTTTGGATTGGGCTTTTGGAATGGCCGGGATGCATGCTGTGAGACTGACGACATTTTCATACAATCTGAGAGCGGTACGGGTTTATGAGCGCGTGGGGTTTGTGAGAGAGGGTGTGAGGAGGGAGTCCCTCTGGTTTGATGGAAAATGGTGGGATCATTACATGTATAGCATGTTGGAGGGAGAGTGGGCGGCTTTGCGGGGGAGGACCGTTGCTTGATTTGTGTCTGTACGTACGTACGTACGTACATACATACCTCCTTACCTGTCTGCTGTAGGGGGGATGATTGAGTGTGAGCTGAACACTAAAGTCTTTCAACAAGCGGTATTAAATGGCATTGATGGGTGTCTGTTAGTGTTAAAAGAAACGCAATGTCATTATATTATTTATCACGGATATCAAGACCATCAAACACTGCCTTCACCGCCGACCAATCTTCTCGGTTTGGAGACCAACCGACGGAATAGAGGCCGACGACCACCCCTAGTTAACATGCCACCCTGCCTGCTAGCAGTACCTCTCACCGGTGTAGGCGGGAAAGCAAATGTCGATTCATCTGGTCGTGCTCCCGACGGAGCATGGGTCGACCCTGGAGATTTGTGGTTTCTTTTGTGTTGTCTATACCTCATATTAATACATGTATCGTCACCTTCGGAACATGATATATCAATGTAGATAGATGGGCAGGTAGAACTCACATATAAGGCAGAATAAGCGGCCAGATGGGATACAGCACCCAGTGAGGCGGCTCCACCTGTACCTCTGAAGAATTCAAACTTTCCGATGCTGCATTTGTCTGAGCGCCTGGAACCATCCTCCACCATACTTCTATGGTGACAAAAGTGAGACCGATAGAAATGGCCAGGTACAGCCAGATATACCCGGAAACTACCGGCTGGACGACCTCAACCTCGGAAGTAGTTGCATTCTGAGATGACGATGAGCTTGGTTTGGGTACTGGTTGGTATTTCCAATCACGCCAGTCGTTCTCAAAGTTGAAAACCGGCATGGCGAAAATTGTCTGTGCGGGATAATTCTGTTAGCTTTATAAAGCAGGTAGATAGGTACCTAGGTAGGCAGCTTGAATTGATGTATGTCTAGTTGCGAAAAGGGATACTCACCGCCACCGTTGCCGTCGGAAGATAAAGCATAGCGAGAAACGCAATTAGGGTACCTGTCCGAGCGGTCCGAGCCCCGGTCGCAGCATCCCGTCTGGTGAGTTCCGCAACAATCTTCACAGGACGTGCGGGTTAGTTTCCCTTTCAAAGACACATGTGCAAATGTGGGGTAGGACTTGGACTTACGGTAGATGACATGGAAGAGATTTCATCGCCAGATAGGCGAGTGAGCGCAATGAGATAGTTGAGTTCGGAAACAATGTTCTGGAACCGCATGCTGATTTTGGTCGTGACAAAATGCTGATGTTTTTCGTGACTGGTGGTTCCCGTAGACGAGTTACCACTACTAAGACTACTTCCAGATGTAGGCGCCGCCACCGTATAAATGTCAATGTCGTTCACCGTAACATCTTTGTATTCCGGACATAGAAACTCCAAGGCCTTTTGCAGAGACTCCTTAAACGTCTTGGCCTCCTCGTGTAAGCGCAGCGCGGTATAGCGGAGTTCATCGACCTTGGTGGTCCCGTCGCCTTCTAGGCTTTTGCCGTACAGGGCTTCCCTAAAGGCAAGCGTCAGGGTGATGCACGAGTCCCTCATGGTTTCGATCGATTCCGTCAGCAATTCCAACATCAACTCGGCCGAGAGTCCGAGCAAGAGTAGCGGATGACCAATGGCCTCGTTCGCGTTGCTGAGCAATGTTTCTGCCCGGTCAACTTGACCCCTAGTGGCGCCGAGAACGACCGCCAAAGTAAGGTTGGCGTCCTTAAAGTGGGCGGCGGAAATGGCGAAACCTTCCTGCGTCGAGGTGGAGGTGTTGATGGTGCACAGGGAAAGCGTGTCGCCTGTTTCCGCGTATGGATCTCTACCTTGAAGTTTGTGAAAGTCCACCATGATGGAGGTGGTTTTTCGTCCAACGGCTTTGAGGAGTGCGCTGGGGATGCAGAATCGCTTGGCTATATCCCTCCATAACGTCTCTGTCATGCGGAGGTCGGATAGTTCAGAAGGGATAGTTTCAAAGACGCGTTCGGCACGGGGACAAAAACTTTACCAGATAAACAGTTTATACTTGAATTGTACGAAGAGTAGAGGCGATGGATAACTTACAAGATGCAGACTCCTGATGGAAGCTTGGCCTGAGGGTTGCTCGGATCATATCTGAATAGCGGCGAGTTCTAGGCATTATCAGCGCTTCTGTCAAATTATGATTTGGAAACAAAGGCAATGGAAACCAGATAGATAGATCAATAGGAGGTAGGTAGGTAAATACCTTGAACTGTTCACAATCGTCGAGACGGCCCTCACGACCATCAAGTTCAAATCTCTCAACCTCGATTTTTTCTTCTTCTTCAGCGGCATCTACCCAAAAAGCTTGAATGACGGTCAACGGCAAAGACGCTTCCGTCTCGTACTCGAAAATGTCGAGGCTTCTTTCGTCGAGCGCAAGAAATACCCGACGTGGTGTCCAGTCCATGTCTCAAGTTACCAGGCAAAATTTTGCTGCAATGTAAAGATTTGATGTTGATGTAATGTTTTTTGCATTGGAAAAAGAGAAGATGAAAAAGACATGTTGTTTAAGGTACCTAGGTAGGTACCTACGAATAGCGCGCTTAGAAAGACAATACCCGTGCCCCCTCCTGAAACATGCAGAAAATGTCAGTATGACAGGTTGAGCTGGTGAACTGGTTGGGTGGGTTAGGCGCCGAAATTAGTGTGGCTGCAGCGCCGAGGGTTACCAAAAGGGGGGTGTTATTGGCTCAAAATACAGAGGGCCCACAACACCTGCATTCAAAACACATGCATGGATTTGATTGGCAGAGCCTTGCGTCACAGCTGTCTTGACACATTACCGATTCGTTACAGATTGCGCCTGACTTCCTCGGGAGTATTTCGCTCACACTGCTGTGCAAACTATTCTAGGGCCACAACGCAACCAGCTAGCGTGCATGGGTTCAAGTGGTGCAGGTGATGCGAAATGAGGCTGCGTTGAGCATCAACATGTCCAATTAAGACCGGAGAGCAAACTGCAAACTGCAGACTGCAGGCTCAGCCTGAATGTGAAAAGCTTGTTTGTTGGTCGTCTCACTAATATCCACCCCGTCTGGACCGACCACCTGAGTGGTAGTTGAGTTTTTTATTTATTTTGATTACCGAGTTAGCACCCCATCGGGTCTTGGTACCTATCTAGATAATCTCTAATCAAGGGTCTTGTGTCGCGCTGTTCAGCCTCTTGTCCCCATCCCGCCTCTGCTCTCCCCAACAGTGCTCGCTTCGTACGCGTGACCGGGATGCACCTCTCTCTCCGTCGATCAATCACAATTGGGAACGGGGGCCAATCTAAACTACCTAATATGTCGCTTTGTATTTCTATATTATCAACCAGACAGAGGACAACAGCGGGTGGGATGGGCAGAGGGGTGATGGGGTCTTTTGTTTGCTTATTTCACAACAGCTTTAATGCAAGTATCAATCAAGCTTCCACTTGTCCGGCATGACACCTCGGTTCCAGATTCACTTTGTGTGTAGTGGAGCAAAGTATCAATGATGGAGTTCAAAAAGAGGTTGTTGATGGGATTGATAATAACAGAACTATATAATAACCACAGTCAAGAGGCACACCAAGCTAGGGTAATGTTTCCGCCCTACACTGTAGGAGGGGGCGGAGGCCCAGGGGGACCGGGCGGCCCCGGAGGTGGAGGAGGTCCAACAGGCTCAGGAGGGCCTGGTGCAGGTCCCTTACCCTTTCCTTTTCCCTTTCCTTTTCCCTTTCCCTTGCCCTTTCCCTTCCCCTTGCCTTTCCCTTTTCCCTTGCCCTTGCCTTTTCCTTTACCCTTTCCCTTGCCTCCAGGGTAATCCGGGCCTTCACCGCCAGGAGGACCACCCGGCCCGCCCGGACCGCCTCCGAAACCTCCAGGGGGTCCACCCGCTCCGGGCCCACCAGGTCCACCTCCAAAACCACCAGGGGGTCCGCCGCCACCCGGACCACCCGGACCACTCGGAGGACCTCCGAAACCACCAGCATCAGGCGGGCCCTGACGACGTTCCACTATCTCAACATCAGGCTCTTCCAGACCCGGTCCTTTTCCTTTACCCTTGCCTCCTTTTCCCTTTCCACCACCACCACCGCCGCCGCCACCCTTACCTTTACCAGGTCCACCCGGCGCAGGCCCTCCTCCTCCTCCTCCAGGGGGTCCAGGGGGTGGACCACCACCACCTCCACCACCTTTACCCTTCCCCTTACCGCCTCCTCCAGGGGGACCTCCGGGAACTCCGGGACCGCCAGGACCGCCAGGACCGCCAGGACCGCCAGGTCCAGGACCAGCACCGCCCGGAGGGGGTCCCTGAGGTGGACGCGGTGCACCTCCTCCTCCTCCTTTTCCTTTTCCGCGATTTCCTCCTCCTCCACCACCGCCCTTTCCTCCTCCTCCTCCGCCTTTACCGCCTCCAGGTCCACCTTTTCCTTTACCAGATCCACGGCTTCCACCGCCACCACCACCACCGCCCTTGCCTTTTCCACCTTTTCCACCGCCACCACCGCGACCGGTAGCTTCAATGTTTTCGTCTAAAAGGGAGGATGCTTCGGTGTCTTCGAGCTCAACTTCATCGCGAGGGATGTTGATGAGATGGCTGTATTTCTCCTTGACTTTTCGTCAACTTCTGCAGTTGAACATTCTCAAGAGTACGAGAATGAGAATGAGAATGAGGACGAGGATGAGAATGAGGATGAGAGGAGGGTAGGGTCTAGTCTGGCTGAGGGTGAGATTGGGGGGGATAGCTTGATACAACTCACATTGAGATCACGCTCTTCTAGCGCAGAAACATCCAGATCCCGTGGAAGGGCCGCGCCCAACACGCCGGGGAGCAGCAGGACTGCCGCAAAGAGGGCTTTCAATGTCATGGCTGGACCAGATGAGTTCCAATGACTTTGTTATACCGAGTCTTGCATGGGACTGGTGGACAACAATCCCCCAGGTATTGGGTGGTGGGTTAAGGGGGGATTTATAGACAGAAATGACACTAGGCCTGTCTTGCACCCCTCCCGAAAAGTTCTAGAAGTTTGCCTGCTCGGTCATCGGTCTGGCGTCATGGCGGGGGGCTAATCTCGTATTTTACTACATTTACTTGGGATATATGAGATCAACACCATCTCGACTTCCCAAAGAAGCATACACGCGGTTCTTCGCCTGTAAGGCTCTTACTAAAAGACTCGACAAATCTCGAGGCGAACACGGACACGGCTGCATGGTATGGCGTGGCATAGCCTGGCCTGTTCTAGCCTTACATCCAAGCGATGTGCATTTCTGCATGGTTGATTGATTGATCCGCTGTGGGAAGTTCCCGTTTCGGGATGTGGGAGGTTGACGCGTCCTGTTCAAGTTGGGTATGTAGGTACTCTCCTGCGTAAAGTTTGAGGGCTATAACAGACGAGTTTAGAGAATTGATTACACGCACGCTGCCAAAGTCAATCCCATGATTACTGATATTATTGCGCACACTTCCTCTATTGCTGGTTCATATCCATGTCCATCAAATATCATCATGCCATGTCATGTCGTCTCGCGTCCCTGCCGAGAATCTTCAACCCGGGAGGGGCTACTCCGCCCGTGGGCCGGGAATTGCGTTTGGCTTGGCATGCAGGTTGGCCGTGGCGAGATGCTTTTGCGTAGTGTCAGCCGCAGTGGGCTGTTGAAGCTGTTGAAAGTGGTCTGGTCTGCTCTGCACTTACATCAATCTCATTCCTGACTCATGTTTTCTTCCTCAGACACGAGAGATTGCAAATAGTTCAACTCTTCCACCGTCCCACATATCTGCTTGTACATGTAACATGGCGGTGAGAATCACTGCCGAGCTCTCATGATGCATACGTAACAAGGCGGTTACATTGCACAGGCGGGCCGGGACCCAGCCTGAGCTTGGTTTTGGCCTCCCTGGAATGCCCTACCGAATTATGCCTGTAATATGCTAGACTATATCCCCGCTTCGAGCCAGGTCTAGACCTTTACGTAGTCAATCTCTCACACTAAAGCACCGCAAGCCTATGTGAGCCACCCCATTGAAGGAGGCAAGCGGGGTCAAAACGAAAGGGGTCACGGGTGAACACGTTGGCGGAATTGCAATCTCGAATCTCGGTGCGGACATGGAGCTCCGTTGACCGGTCAGAGACAGAGTGGCGTGCTCTTTTCTCATTATGAGCAAAGTACAACAAATCCATCCACAGACTGTTTTGTATCTGACCAAAATAGACTGTCCACCAAAAAGAATAAAAACTGACGCATGCCGAGCCTCGACCCCGATTATCAACGCCCGAAAACCCGGAATGGTCCAGATTGCCGCGACGGCCGCCGTCTTGGCGTTTTGGCTTGTTGGCGCCCTGTCTTGTCGGGTCAGTGACTGACTGGAGTGCATGTGCATTGAGCTCCTCTTGCGGGGAAGCGATATCAATCACATATAATACCAGGCTAAAAATGAGGGAAAAAATGCCAAACAACGGCGTTTTTAATACCGTCTCCGAGCTGGGTTTCCATTGGTGGTGATCAATGCATATAAAGTGCCGTTGCTGACCCGCCCCCGCACACATGTGGTCAAATCGGTTGGGTCCTTGGGTGCATCGCCCGTCAATACCACGCCGGCTATTACCAGACACGGTGCGCCGGGCACGGGGTCAGGCTAAGCTCTTTTGTGTGACACGGCTACATGCAGTCGTCGGTCCTCAATGAAGGTTTCTAGGCCATGAGAATAGAGGCAGGGTTTATTCGAGGCAGGGTCTGGTACAAGGGAAACTACCGTGCGCTGTTTGCCGGAATCGTAACGTTGCCTGGAAGTGTCTGATGTATAGAGTGAGGAGTTTAACTGGTTGGGCAGGCCCGAAGCCGGGGACTGATTTGGGGAGCACAAATCCCGTGATCAAACAAACCCACCATACCTCCTCCATGGTTATTATTCATTATTATTCGTGACCAGTGTTGGATTCAGTCTCGGTCGCAGATGTTTTGCCGAGCAATGAGTAAGAGGGTTTGGCTATCTGTAGCATACCTAGCTTGTGACAGAAATCTTTCCAGCAGCGCTAGACTACCACTAATTCATCTGCATGATTCATCCCCTGGCCAATAAAAGTGTTTCCTGTTGAAGGCCTCCCGGCTCCAAAATGTCAGCTATTGTCAAGTCCTCCTAGTAGTACCCACCTCGTTTTAGTGCCTAGTCACCTAGAATTCAAATCTATCCATTGACTTGTGTTGGAAATCCGCATGCAGTTGAAGAATGAGAAATCTCAATACAAATGCCACATGCACGTGATGTTAAGTCGCGGGAGAATTGCTATTAGGGACCATTTTCCGGTCCGAAATCCATGAAGGGCTTCCGGACCTCCCCGCCATTGTGAATCATGATGACAAAATCTCCACTGCCATGCGCATAAGTGTCGCGCAATAGCAGTCGCACGTCCCGGCAGCTTGGATTGTCGCAAGTGCGACCAGCTTCAACATTGCTGGGCAAGTGCCCCTTCCGGAAAGAACTCAGTCGCAGTTGCGCTGTGCGGGACGGCGGCGTAGATCTGGGAAAAGTTTAAAAGACACGAATCGAACTTGGCAAAATTTGCGCAGCTATATATTCCAGCCCTGGACCGTATTTTCGAACAAGTTGCCCTGTACAGTGTAAAAACTTGGAAATCATGGATGTTGCCACGCTCAGCAAAACCCTCCCTCAACTGCCCGTCAAATTTGACGCGACGCCTTCCTCCCTCGTCCAGAACGCCCGAAACGTGATTTCTCGCACGAACAATCTCTGGAATGACATCATCAGCAGCATTCCAGTCGACGGAGCAACCTTCGAAAACACCATTCTCCCCATCATCCATGACGAAAACGCCCGCCTTGCAGAGTCCCGACTCCTCAACTTTTATGCCTCCACCTCCCCGTCCAAGGACCTGCGAGGTGCATCCAATACCGCACAAAAACTTTTCAACGACAGCGATGTCGAAATCTTCTCTCGACGGGACATGTTCCTTCTCGTTGACTCCATCGCCACCAAGCTACACCTCAACCTCAACCCCAAACCACCCCAACCCGATACCAGTAACGGAGATGAAGAATCCCGCCACTACCTCTCAAAACTCCACCGGAAATTTCTCCTCAACGGCTGCGCCATCCTCGATCCCACCAAGAAAACCCGCCTCGAAGAGGCCAAGAAACGCATGGCAGACCTCACCCGCCAATGTACTTCCAACCTCGAAGAAGACCAATCCGGGATATGGCTGACCCTAGAGGAACTTACGGGCGTACCGTCAAAGTTTATCGAAATACTCGAAAAACGAACGGGAGAGCACGAAGGTCAATACTTCGTCAAGACTAAACCCCCACATGCAAACAAGGTGATGGTCTACGCGGACTGCGAAGCCACGAGGAAGAAGGTGCATTTTGCGATCAAGAACCGGCTTCCGCAGAACGTGCCACTGTTCCGGGAGTTGGTTCTGGTAAGGGATGAGGTGGCGAGGCTTTTGGGTTATGAAAATTTCTTGGAGATGAAGACGGCGGATAAGATGGTGAGAGAGCCAAAGGTGGTGAGGGATCTGTTGACCGAAATACGTCAGAAAATTTGTCCGAAGCAGGCGGAGCTGGTGGGGGAGTTGAGAGAGGTGAAGGCGATGGACATGAAAAGCCGAGGTGAAGATGATGCGTGTGGGGAGACACATATGTTTGTGTGGGATGAGAATTACTATTCGCGGCTACAGGGTGACCAGGAACGCCCGACTACTGTGAGAGTGTCAGATTACTTTGAGCTGTGGCATACACTGGCCAAGTTGCTCGAGTTGTTCGGACTGTTGTTTGAGACCAGGTTTGAGCAAATTGCCCCTGAACAGCAGGCTCAGCTCGGGGAGGGTAAGCCTGTCGTCTGGCATGAAGACGTGCGCATGTTCACTGTGTGGGACAAGAGGAATGGTGGAGCTTTTCTCGGCTACGGATACTTTGACCTCTTTCCGCGGGAGGGCAAATATGGGCACAAGGGATGTTATGCCGTCCAGTGGGTAAGACGCCTCTTTCCCGATGCGAGAATTACTTGCTGATAACTAGCAGGGCTATACCAAGCCCGACGGAACCCGACATTTTCCCGCCTGCGCACTCGTGGCAAACTTTCTAAAACCCAAAAACGGCAAACCCACCCTCCTCAGCCTCGAAGATACCCGCGTCCTGTTCCACGAACTCGGTCATCTCCACCACACCCTCCTCACAAGCACCCGATATGCAGCTCTATGCTACGTCGACCGTGATTTCGCCGAGGCACCCAGCATCATGTTTGAGCAGTTCCTCTGGAACGCCTCAATCTTGCAGAACATCTCCCAGCATTATTCCTATCTTTCCCCGGAGTTTAAAGTCATCTGGCTGTCCGAGTCCCGCAGTCAATCCGAGCGCGACAACCCTCCCCCACCGCCGCCACCGCAACTCCCCACCCCAGACGCAACCCAGCTCACCCATCCAAACTACAAAGCCAATATCACCCGCCAGTCGGGCAATCTCTTTTTCGCCCTGTTCGACGTAACTATCCACAGCCCGGCCAGCCACGACGTTTTACAAGCCATGAATCTCTGCGAGACATTTAACAAACTCCTCGTGGAGATTGAGGGATTCCGGGCAGGCGAGACGACGGGTGAGGGTTGGGAATGGGGCCATGGTGAGTCGGTGTTTCGAATGGTGGTGAGTGGGTATGAGGGGGGGTATTATTCTTGTTGTGAGTGTTCCTTTCCTGCCTGCTCTCTGCGATCTGCTATCTGGGTTCTATCTGCTACCTACCTATCTAATGTGTTTTTCCTCGAGATGGTGGCACAAAGACATGAGCTCAGCTAACATAATGGCAGAGGGAGAGTACTCGCCTTACAAATGTGGGAAAGGGAATTCAAGACGGATCCATTGAGTAAAGAAGCAGGAAGGCGCTTCCGGGATGTGGTCTTGCAGCCGGGGGGAAGCCGGGCTGAGATGGAGGTATTTTTGGATTATGTCGGGAGAGAGGTCAATACGGAGCCGTATTTTCGGTGGCTTGGACTTTAACCGCGCAGTCGGGCATGCTATGTAGAGCTATTCATTCCAATGGCTTTGGCCTGATTGAGTGCGCTGTGCTGTATATTCCAACTAGCATACAAGGATGGCAATGATGAATTGTGTTTTTTCTGAGATGGCCGAGATTGGACTTGGTGCATCGTGAATGTAAGTACCTAAATTGACGACAGACTCGCGGCCAGGTCTAAACTCGGCTCCGTCTGTTGATCCCCAACTTGCAAATGATAAGGTGCTGATTTTCTCTTGGGACGAAGTGGTTGGATATTCCAAGAATATCTCAGTTCAACATACGGGGTCTTGGGATCCATGTTCGCCCCCTTGCATTTAATATGTGACATGCCACCCGAGTCAAGAAGATGGGACATTGACTCCCCTAGGTAACGAATGCTTTGGGTCAATTCGGTTGGAGTCTATGATACTACCTCGTTTCTCCCAGGAAGTTTAGGAACCAAGTTCGCCTCTATGATCGGCTTCGACCACGACATGGTTACCAAGTTTGTGCCCGTCAAAGTGTGGCCAGGTTTTTCTTTCTTTATTTCTCATGCAACATTTTGAGCGGCGAAAAAGTTGAAAACAAAAATAGCACCTACCAGACACTACACTGGCACTAGAGGCTAGAATACCCCACGATGTGACGACGATGTGACCCCGGTAGAAAGAGGGCAATATATACCCGGTTACATTTTCTGGTAGCGCTCCGTTGGGATAATTTCCATTTCCAGAACCAGACAGAATCGGAGCTATGTGCACGGGAGCCGAGACTTGGTCCTTTGTCTGGTCTTGGGCTTGGACAACCCCAGGTTTTTTTTTTTTTTTTTTTTTTTTTTTGGAAATCTAGAATTCCAGGGTCCACAGTATTTCTATTGCAGTCGCCGCTTGGCCTGTCCCACTGTGACTGTGACTGTTACTTTACTGTCACGCTCACACTAGAGTTTACTTGTGCACCTGCATTTGCACATGCGACATGCAGTAATTCACTTTCACTGTGTGATCAAGCTAACTAACTAAAATATGTCGCCACAGCCGCTTCTTCCACAATTCGCCTCTTTTACAGAAATGTGGTGTGTGCTTCATCTCGCCTACATGTACGGATACCACACCCCAGGTAGCATCCAACGAGATCTCGGCTCAAGGGACGTGATTCCACTGTTGATGTCACTTGGGCTATAAGAAGAAGAGAGGAGCCCTCCGCTATCCTGCTGCGGATGCTTGTTCTGTCCAAATAAATCTTGTTGATCCATCTCCAACATCTTGCACTTATCAGTCATCATACTATCGCACACGCACACACACACACACACACACACACACACACACACACAAGATACAATTCTCTACTCTCCTCGGGGCCATTGCCCTCTTTAGCGCTTCTGCTCTCGCCTCTCCTGTTCCCAGCCCAAAACATGTCGTGACCAGCGCCACCGTCACGGGTTTCCGCGCCAGCCGTAACGGCACCCACATTAAGTGAGTCTCCATCCTCCGCCAACTCTCTCTCCCCAAATAGGTACTAACAAAAGTACAGCTACGCCGCCACCATCCAAGTCCACCCGGAAGATTCCCCCGTGCTGTTCACGCACTGCACCCAAGGCAGCAAAGTGCCCGACACCAGCGGGTTCTGGGAAAGCCAAGACCCGCAGCTGTATTTCCGCTTCAACCGATTCGACACGGAGAACAACGGCGATAATTTCCGCCTCGTGCTCAGCGACGTGCATGTTACGGGCTCGACGGTCAATCTCGATTACTTCTCGCCGGCGAATGAGTGGGAGGGAGACAAGAGGACGGTCTATACGGGGCCGGGCACTTTTAAGTTGGCTTAATTCTAACTGGGTGGCGAGGGGTGAAAAAGGACGAGGATTCATGTTCTTGTAGATATTTTTGACGTGGGATTAATTATTTGATGATGATGATGATGAAAAAAAAATTGTTTTGTTTGTTTGCTCTGCATTGGGGTTTGCACTTTGCTTCCAGTTCCTGTGGCCAAAACCGGAGACGAGAATCCCCAGTCATTATTACCCCGTGCAACCGTGACATTCCCAAAACCAAATTAGTCTTAAGGTTCTTTCGGTACCATTATCTCCGTCGGGTTGCATTCGCAGTAACTCTAGTCTCGTTCCCGTTCCCGGAAGCTGGGAGGACTGGACTAGACTGGACTAGAGAGAGGCATCTCGCCGTTCATCTTGGCAAACCAGATTTTTGTATTTTGAATTTTGAGTCATGAAACGTCAGTCTAATTCAGGAACAGAGTGTTATTTACCTAGTTTTTAACTTTTTTGTTCGGAACCGATGCGAGTTCCTCCAGCTTGGGAATGAATGGTGGCTACCTATTCGAGATGCATCCACATGTCCAGTGTGGTCTGGGCACGTTTATTATGACAGATGCGATGAGCAAAAAAAAAAAAAACTAAATTCGCGAACCCCGGGTCTCGGGCTCCCAAATTCCATTTTCATATTGCTGCTGCCTCTTTCTTTTCTTTTTTTCTTTTTTCTCTCCCGTCTTTTTATCTTTGAGCGACAGAATAACCCTCGTGGCTGTATGCAAGAACTCTATTTTACACAGCTCTCTTCGCCAAGTATCCCGAACCAAGGCCTGTTTGACTCGTCACTCGTACAAAAAAAAGAAGAAAAAAAAGCAAGAAAAAAAAGCAACGTTTTTTTTGGTCTTACTTAGCTCGGGTAATCTTGCTGGGAATTGCCCAATCTCCAGGGCGGTGTTCACGGGAAGAATCATCAAGTCAATCAGCCCAAGGCTCCCCGAGAGTTGAAAGAGAAATGCCTGCAGATTGCGGCCGCCAAAAGAGGAAAGAGATATCATCTCTGGTGACCGAGACGGGGCTCAATTGGGAGCGCGCACGTGCAGAAACTCATTTGTAAACTGGCGCAGACACAAGCGGCATCTTCCATGGCGAATTACTATTGGTTGGTTGTGAGTGGTTCAGCCGCCTTCATGCGCAGTCACTTCGCCTGTCTGAGTCTCGTGGCGGATGATTAGGACGGGAAATGGCGCACCGTCATTCCGCTCCCAGCCTCAACTCCAACACTTTCTTCAAGTTTCAAACTCCAACACCAGGCTTGTCCAATACTCGAACCGAGTCAACCCAACCCTCAATCAGGTTATAGTCACCTCGATTGCTGTTATGGCTCCCAACTACTCGCATTTCCGGCATCGGCCGCTCGACCTAGATCGAACGCAAATCCGCCTATTCCGACTCGTGTCAAAACCGTCGGATTCGACAATACGAGGAGACATCCAAATATTTGACTTTGACAAATGTCCCGCCTATCAAGCCGTTTCGTACACCTGGGGACCCCCGAACCCAACTCGAAATATCTACATTACCGACGGCGACGGCGACAAACGCTTTGTGGTTCGCGAGAATCTATGGCAATTCCTCAGACAACAACATGACGCAAATGTAATCCGTGGCAGCTATTATCCTGCGATGGACGACTGCATGGGGGTCTACAGTGGCGAATACAGTGACGGCTACATTGGCCACTGTATTGGCGATTACAGTGGTGACTACATTGGCAACTGCACGCTCGAATGGTTCTGGATCGACCAGATCTGCATTGACCAATCGACGACCAACGAGCGCAACCACCAGGTCCGTCTCATGTCACGGATTTTTAGCCAAGCATATCAAGTCCTAGTCTGGCTGGGCCCTGCCGCAGACGGTAGCGACCAGGCCATGGACGCCATTAGTTCCCGACAGTATTCCGTCATACAAATATACCTCGCTGAGATCCAGAATCTATTCCAGCGACCCTATTGGTATCGGCTGTGGATTCTCCAGGAAGTCATCATGGCTCGGCAAGCGGCGGTCCTCTGTGGCAGCAAGATGTTTCCCTGGACCTGGCTGCAGGACTTGTATATGCCCCCATCGCCCTCGACTCTGGTCGACCCGGATTTTCGGCAGATGCTCGAACCCGCTCCGGCTTCGCTGATTCGGGAAAAGGCCTTGGTTTCGTCGTCGCGCCAGCCAGGGGAAAGGCTCGGCCATATCCTCAGAACCTTCGCCGGAATGCACTGTCAAGATCCGCGAGACAAGGTTTTTGGTCTGCTGGGTTTGGTTCGACCTTCTAGAAGGATAACTGTAGATTATTCCATGACGGTGAAGGAGGTTTTCTTTGCAGCGGTTGGGAAAATATTCGAGGATGAGAGCTGCATGGGCGTAGGTACAAACGTCAAGCTGGCGCTAGGTTTGCGAAGCCGCATGGGCTTGAGAGGCTCTGTGAGTTCTGCATCCCTCACCAAGATGGCGGAGAAAATATCGAGGAGCAGGTATTAGCATGGATGAATCATGTACTTGGCACTAGATATAGCATGAGCTTGACGATTATGCATTGTGTAGACACCATGGACATTGTTGAACAAGGCTCTTTTGGGGGAGTGGCCTCGACGACTCAAAGATACGAAAACCTCTTCCCTCTTGTAAAATCTACTTTGCTAGAAATCTACTTACCAAGGTCCAGTATCAAAGGCAACACTTCCACCTCTCTACCTTGATCAACACTGTCAAAAACCCAAAGCTAAACTCTCCCCTCCAAAAAAAATAATAATACCGAGAATAAGGCTCTTGGCTCAGGGTAGCAAGGAGGGGTATGACGGAGGGTAATGTTAATAATTTCCGGTGGGCGGTTCGCATCAACCAGATCCATGTGCCGTCAATACAAACAAGACAGTCAGTCAGTCAGTCAGGCAGTCAGGCAAGGACTTTACATCGAGCAAATCTACCAGAAACGTGTTTCTGTCTGCTTCTTGTTTCGTGATTCATTAGATTCACCACTAATATGACGCGCCCTTGCATATTTCTGCTATTGGATCTTCCAACATGGCTACAAGAGTCTGAAGTGCGCGGCGTCAAAAAATCGTCCGTTTCCGTTGTTTTGGAGTGATGCCTGATTGGATGTATAAGTTCCTCGCAGAGGTATGTATGTCTCTTGTTCTCTTGTCACGGCAGTAAGATATTCAATCGTAATGCGAAGTTATTCCGTACTGTTACGCGAATCTAAAGCTAAAGAAAAAGAATAGAAGGAAAATTGCAGGGGTGCAGCACCCTATACTACATAGTAGAAGTGGGATGGGTGCGCTAAGCGGTTGGAAGCCTACCTCCTGTGGAAAAGATTACTTCAAAAATACTCGTCTCGCCAGTTCACCGATCCCAGGGACCGCATCATTGCCATTCATGGCGTAACACAGCAGATGCGGTTGGTTCTTGACAGCGAGGAATGTTTTCTGGGCGTTTGGCGTGGCGATGTGATTCGTTCCCTGATTTGGTTCGTCGAGCCCGACAAAGAAAAACATCTCGTTGTGAACATTGAGTCGTCAGCTACCATGGTCGCAGCTCCTTCGTGGGCTTGGGTTTCCGTGCCCAACCCGATCCGCTATCGCATATGGCATCCTTTTGCAAGATATCTCGACAACCGCACCGAGTATGTCGTCAATACCTTTGTTAGTGTCAAAAGAGATTTCCGGTACACAAGTTAGCCCGACGTCGTTTGTCCGGTTCAGCGGATTCATTACTTTTACGGCTCTGCTGGTATGGATTACCAGAGAAACGGTGGACAACCCGGCATGTCAGCTCATTCTGGACCCTCGACCTGAAGGATGGTTTCGATACCCAGAAGCAAAAGCAAAAGCGGAGGATGACGATAGACCCTCCTCCATGTTCGGAGACAACAAACCGGGTCTCTACGAGGGTTCATGGAGACACTTCCTCCCTGAGTTTATAGTCATGCCCCTTGTAGAAGCGGGGTATGCTCGAGACCGCACGGCGCAATACTGTTTGATTCTGGACGCGATGAGATACGGGCCAATACCGACGGCTAGGTTTACTGGTGGTGGCGACGGAACTCGCAGATTTCTGTCTTAATGACCCGGCCGTGTGCAAAAAGGAGCGGTGTCGTCGTTCCAAGGTGGTGGTGGTGTCGGGTGTGGAGGTCAAGACGACGGGGAGGGGGTGTTTGGGGAAGATGCAGATGGTTTCTATTATTTGACATGCATGTACTCTTACTCTTACCAATATTTGATGTCCTTTTCTGCTTGCCTTGTTTTTTTGTAACTGCTTTTTGTATCACTTCATGATGGAAGATGTAGTGTATGGATATCTGGGGTAGGTGGGTTATGTGCTTCTGGATTATATTTAATCGATTTTCTCTTTATCGCCTGAAGAGTATACTATCAAAAAAAAAAAGAATCCAACTCTGGCAGCCATGCTCTTGAAATGGATCCCCGTTGACTCCCCTCGTCACCTATCTACCTACCTACCTAGGATAAACCTCCCCC
>Ga0247765_1000427_pt1 | contig 33324 bp, 29 predicted proteins | sample UWRJL106311C6_FD_179949 | JGI IMG/M metagenome (GOLD analysis project Ga0247765, IMG submission 179949) | Plant litter microbial communities from Arlington Agricultural Research Station in Wisconsin, United States - UWRJ-L106-311C-6 | ecosystem: Environmental > Terrestrial > Plant litter >...
AAAAAAAAAAAAAAAAATTGCACCGAGTGATAGAGAGGTGCTCCTCCCTTCCCCTTCCCTGTCATCTCCAGTCACATTATAGTCGTGCTCGGTTCGTTTGCGCGACTGGAGTTTCTTTCGTGAGAAGCGCCGGTCATTGATAGGAATAAATACCCCGAATCGACCAGGGTCTATTTCCTCGGGTTTGAAAGGCCACGGTGCTGGTAATGGTAAAGAAGCCACAGACACAGCGGCGATAGATCCGAAAACACATTATTGGAAAAAGTAAAAAGTTCCTGCAGTCACTTTATCACCTATGTTGTTCGTTAGCGGAAGTGTTTTTTTTTTGCATCCTCAAGTCATAAAGGTACGACGCACCAGTGGTTCACTCTAGTCGCTAAACTAGGATAGTTTATGTCGCTGTTTATGAAGAGTAGGTAGGGCTCCTAAGAATTATAAAAAGACTGAGAGTTGACGGGATATGCTACTTTTGGAACTCGGGGCTGTTACTTTTATATAGGTATCTTTCTTTATGTGAATCATCGACTGGTTTCATACTATCAAAGTTGTATTTTCTTAATAGTACCTTAGCCCAATCTACAGGTATTTTATTTACACCCTAGGTTAGCCGATTAATTTCAAAAAAGGGATAACCCCCCCAGTCAGTTGTACCTAGCCGTCCGATATATACTTAGGTAGGTAGGTATATATAGAATTGTCCGCGGCTGCTAGCGTATATGCGTTGGTACTAAAGGTATTATGTAGCCAACGACTTTTACTCGCGCTTGATTCCAAAACACATATATGGACAGAGACTGACGAGAGAGAGTCAGGCCAGCTCAAAGATCCCAGCTCAAAGATTTGCCTTTTTGTGTTTAGCCAAGAAGCAATAGGGGCCGTTTCTATTTGCAGCAATTTTATTGGCCCCTCTTGGGTTCTGGTTGCTGTTGAGTACCTATCTTACCTATCCATGACTTGGAATATTTCCGGAGATGGACGGTGGTGCGATCACAGGAGGTGAGCATCTCCCCCGAGCAAGGACCGTACAGGCGATTTCTAGTCACCGGGATGTCACCATACCGTGTCGCATGCGTGATAGGGCGTGGTATTGGGCAGTGATTCCGCCCTGAAGCTGGCCGCGTGCGGGCCCGTGGTAGATGTGGCGATTGTGTCAAGAAAATGGACAAGAAAAAAAAAAAGAAAAGACAGGTGGATATTGCTACATGTAGGTTTAATGGATATTATTTGATTAACCTAACTCAACCAGATGCCATGTATATCCTCAATCTCAAATGACCGAAACATACTATCCGTGTCTGTCTTGCAGCTCCACTGCCTGGAATCACCCCCTAGCCCCAGAATTTCAAAGTAGGTACCTAGCCATGACGTCGTATTAGGCCCCCCCTCCTTCTTTTTTTATTTTATTTTTTTACCTGTTACTTGTGAATGGTTCGCTCGGTTCCGAGAGGGGGGGGAACTGGCGGCTGGAATGCCAGCATCGAGGATTTTATCGCTGCAGCCCGCACAAATCTCGGCCATGTCCGCCTAGGACATGCCGGTACCCGAGACACATAGCTTGTTTCTTTTCTTGGTGTCGTTACATGGCTGTATTGTTCCCGAAGCCGACAAGCGGCCACAGGCGCACTGACGATAGGCTGGAAAACACATTGATACCGGCCTCGGCTGCAAATGAGAGCACCTAGATTGAACCCGGGCTGGTAGCATTCAATGTCAGCGACAATCCCAGTCGAGTTTTGAGCATGTGTGACATTTGAAGCCTGCCTTGTGATGATGATGCACTGAAATAACATTGATTGAATCCAATCACCCTCTGGGCTCCTCGTCTGGTGTAATCGAGGCCGTTGATAATAATAAAAACGCTGAAAGACTGCTTAGATAAGGGTCTGGTGTGTGAAGAGCACCGAGGAAAGAGAGAGTGATGGGCAGAGCCCTGAACTATATATATATATATATATATATATATACAATAGTTGTCCAGGCCAGCCCCTGTTGCGGGTACTGAGTCATGGACTCTGCTTGCTCCACATCAGTCTCACCAAACCCACTTTCCAACTTCCAACTGTCCTGTTCCTGTCAGGCCATCTGGTACATTTGGGATCCATTACGCTTGCGTTTCGACAGCGTCTCGATATTCCATCCCAAGTCAACCAATCTCACCACCATAGGACTGGGGCGTGGTGAGGAGGGACCCGACATGTTCGGTCAGACCAACTCAATAATGTCTTTCTGTGCCTAGGCACAAAGGAACTACGGTTGTATTTTATGCCTAGTGCCACGTTTGCCTCCAAGTCACCTTGGCTACATGCACCCTACATGCATGTAACCGTAACCATCATCCAGTCCTCAGAGCTGCAACTGAGGCTGCATATTTCCGCCTCAAGAAAAGAGAGTGGTGTTGCTGGCACAGGTTTTCCAGGGCAGCGTACGACAGCCTGTCGTGCGAGGCGAGCTCAAAACAACATAATTACCCAGATAGTAGGCAGGACGTGACACAGGGTGTGTCAGCTACGAGGGAGGGGTTTTTTTTTTTTTTTTTCCCTTTAATGAATGACATGGTCGCCAAAGATTTACGCAATTCGAATTCAATACTTTTAGGTAGCTTCTCGTTACCAAGGTACCTACCTGCTCTTGAACTCCAACGCATATTCAATTATTGATACCGATACCTGCCTACCTATCCATGGATTATTACGCTTCGAGTTCGTGTCTGGCAGAGACAATCTGCAACGCGTGTCAAGGTTTCACCCTAGCGGGATTTCGTAACGCGTTTAGGGTACAAACTGCCCATGAGTTTCCAGTCAGCCTAATCATCCGGTATCCAGATATCCGGGCGTCGGCGGGGTCCTGTCGGATGTGCGCGCTTATCCTCGCTGAGGTCAAGTCTAGAACGGGCATCCCGGCCTTTTCTCATCGGCCATCACCACGCGGTGGTGGTCAGAGTACACACCTAGAGACCGCCCTCTGAGGTACCCGGATGATATCAAGCTCGTAGACGCCGTCATGTACATGGTGGAAGGCGAAGGAGGATCGGAACTATTTGATGCTTGCATCTTGACTATTTCTGCGGACGAAGGTGGGTAAGACATGATTTTTATCCCCGACATGAGGAGAGAGAGAGAGAGAGAGAGAGAGAGAGGGAGAGAGCTGACCTCGTTGGAAATCAATTGCTACAACACACAGATACAACGGCCTCAGAATGGATTCCCACGCGGCGAGTTCCACCCCTTGACTCGCAAGAGACAATGGCTAAGCTCGGGAGATGGCTCAAGCGGTGTGACTCGGAGCATGCCGACTGTTCCGCGGGCCTTTCCGGGGAGAGGGTGGGGACCATGACGGCGCTCCCCACACGACTTGTCGACGTCGGTCTTGCCGGGACGCCCATGTGCAGACTGGCCGTGACCCAGGGCATGGTTGGCAGATATGCGGCACTCAGCCACCGTTGGGGCGGCAAAAACCCCCTCAAGACGATGCGGGCAAATCTGGACCAGCACAAGCAGGAAATCCCGCTCGGCCGTCTTCCCCAGACGTTCCAGGACGCAATCCGCCTCACGCGGCAGCTCGGACTCGGCTACATCTGGATCGACTCGCTCTGCATCGTTCAGGACTCGCGACAGGACTGGGCACAAGAATCGCAGCGCATGGGCGCCATTTACGAAGGCGCCTACGTGACCATGGCGGCCACGAGCGGCACCGACGGCGACGCAGGCATCTTTGCCAGCGCAGGCAATGCCATTGACTATGTCAAGCTGCTGTGCGATGCCCAAGTGCCCGAGCTCGGCCACATGTATTTCTCGCGGCCTGTGCCCCTCACGCAGAGCATGCATCAAGACGACGCGGGCGTCAGGCTGGAGCAGAGCCCGCTTAACCAGCGCGGGTGGGTGTTCCAGGAGCGCGCCCTCTCGCGGCGGCTGCTGCACTTTATGAGCTCGCAGGTGTACTGGGAGTGCCAGCACGGCATGACGTGTCAGTCGGCCATTGCTGACGACTGGCAGGGTATCCGATCGTGGCACGGGCGGTTCCAGATCCCGTTGGCCCGCGTGACGCTCCGGGACGCCCCCGCACTGGTCCTCGACCTGGACGACGTCCATCCCAACCACGTCTTGATGGTGGGCGGCACCACCCCTGGACAACAACGGCGACATGAAACCGCTACCGATGCGGAGCCGGAGCCGGAGCCGGAGCCGGATGAAAAAAAGTATTCAGCCGGCGCCCAATGGCACCTCGCATTTCACCAGGCCTGGGAACAGGCCATGTGTTACTACTCGACGCGGGCGCTGACCGTTGCCCATGACCGGCTCGCGGCGCTGCAGGGCATAGTGGAGCGACTAGAGCATCGTACAGGCTTTGGGTGCCTCGCCGGCCACTGGTGCGACTCGGAGGCCTGTTTCATCAAGAGCCTAGCGTGGGCGGTGCACCGGCCTGCTGTTGTTGTTGTTCGCCCAGGCAACGAAGCAGCAGCAGCAGCAGCGGTCTCGCCCCGAGCACCGTCCTGGTCGTGGCTTGCGCAGGAACGCCACATCTACTACCCACAGGTGTCCTCGTACCTGCGTGCGCCTTGGATGCACGCCGCGTGGTCCACCTTTGGACGAAGCGACGACGGTGGCATGCACCTCGTGACGCCCCTGCCGAAACCGGGCTGCTTCACCCGCGCTCTGGAATTCCGGATGCTTGTTTCGGCTAGATTGGCCGAGGGCCTTCGAGGCGAGCCTCTACCCGATGACATTCCGTGGGCTGTGAGCACGCCTGCTGAAAATTACGCCTTTGCCGTATCCGTGGGTTTTTACCGGAGCGGCGACCACACGGCGTGGCCGGATCCAGCCGACCAGAGGTCTTTCACTCTGCTCACGCCTGCCGCCTCCTCCTCCGTGCCCCAGGCTGTTATTGGGTGGGTACGGTTCGATGATATGACACACCGACCACGGTCCTTCACCTGTTGTCCCATGTACGTGTCCTCAGCCGCGGTTGCGTGCCTCGTCTTGGCAGCCCAGCCAGGCCACGCACAAAAGTACAACCGTGTCGGCTTGGCCATGGTCTGCCGGTGGCAGCGTACCTGTACCCAAGAGGGGCCAAATAAAATGCTGGAAATAGAAACGGCCCTTGTTGCTTCTTGGCTAAATACAAAAAGGCAAGTCTTTGAGTTGGCCTGACTCTCTCTCTCGTCAGTCTCTATCCATATATATGTGTTTTGGAATCAAGCGCAAGTAAAGGTCGTTGGCTACATAATACCTTTGGTACCTACGCATATGCGCTAGCAGCCGCGGATAATCCCACACATACCTACCTACCTAGGTATATATCGGACGGCTAGGTTTTTTTAACATTAATCGGCTTGCCTAAGGTGCAAACAAAATACCTATAGATTGGACTAAGGTACCATTGAGAAAATACAACTTTGATAATATGAAACCAGTCGATGATTCACACAAAGAAAGATACCTATATAAAAGTAACAGCCCCCAAGTTCCAAAATTAGTATAACCCGTCAACTCTCAGTCTTTTTATGATTCTTAGGAGGCCCTACCTACCTGGTACTCTTCATAAACGCGACATAAACTGTCCTGGTTTAGCGACTGGTGCGTTTGTATCTTTATGACTTGAGGATGCAAAAGACACTTCGGCTAACGAACAACATAGGTGATAGGGTGACTGCAGGAACCTTTTACTTTTTCCAATAATGTGTTTTCGAATCTATCGCCGCTGTGTCTGTGGCTTCTTTACCATTACCGGCACCGTGGGGCCGTGTGAAAGCGCCAAAAGACATCACAACCCATGCGTCTCGGTCATCGGCGTGTCTTAGCAGGACATTAAGAATTGCCAGAGATGCCGCGACAAACTATCGGGCCCTCCCTTTCGCGGTCATCTTGAAGCCGGCATCCATGTCTGACTGGAGCCATCACGTGCCGGGTGACAAGGCGCTTGGCTACAGACATAAACGGAGTTGAGCGCACAACACAACACCGCCAGAAGAGTATAAACAACCGGACCACCAGATTGAGATGCCTCATTGATAATTACCTAGGCGGTGGTGGCGGCAATGGCCCACGTGCAAAGGGGGGAGAGGTTGCTCATCATTGGAAACGCGACCGACTGTCTGTTCCAGAACTCGACAATACATTTATCCTTCAGGTTCTGGGTCATGTTTGTCGGGTGGGTTCAATATCACCTTTCAGAGCCGAGGAAATAGATCCTGGACAATTCGGGGTATTTATTCTTATCAATGACTGGCGCTTCCTGTCCCTGCGGGAGAAACTCCAGTCGCGCAATCGAACCGAGCACGGATTGGAGATGGCGGGGAAGGGAAAGGGAGGAGCACCGCTTTATTACTCGCAACTTTTTTTTTTTTTGGGCGGGGGGACTCGGTCACGACAACAAAGACTTAAGGCCGCACTGGAGACATACTAAGGTATATCTACCAACCTAGGTAGGCAGGTACCCATCATAGAGGATCAACTAATTAAACTTGTATATCAACAAGGTTTATTTTCACTGTGGTTTCAACGTGTAACGCAAGGGCGTTGTGGGTATGGGGGTGGAGGAGCGGTCTCATTCAAGGTGGTCAGTGTAAGGTTAGGTAGGGGTTATTAGTTTAATTGGGACGTGACCTCCCTCTGATCAGAGGGCGGCCACCAGCCTTCTTATACTAGATTACAGGCTCCGGATCTGGCATCCCGCTTCCGGCCGCAACCTGTATCCGGCCCGACCTGCGATCGGGCCTTCGGCGTTCTGTATTCGGCAGCGACTTTGAACCGTACTGATCAGGAGGGAGGTCTTGTTACCGTGGGGCCTTGTCACAGCTGCCTAATCCAGCATCGCATTTTAAGTATAGGTACTATACTAAAAGCCCCTAAACTTAGGCTACTTCCCAACTAAGCTATAAAATATAAAGGTAATCTTTATGCCAAAACCTAGTGAAAGGGACCTTAATAAGCCCCGGGCTGGGGTAAGACCCCGACAAGCTTGGCAGATTGTCTCTGCCGAACTCGATGCGTAATCCATGCGAAATCAATATTGAGATGTTCCGGGGCAATTGAGGACAACACAGGTACCATAGGGGTAGCCACCGGGAGTAATGCTCGTGGGAATCGAATATTTTGATATTATTTGAGGCAATGTTGGCGCCCGCGGCACGACAAGAAGAAGAGGGGGTGGGGGAAGGGAAGGAAAGGAAAACTAAAATGAGCTCCCCTCACAGTTGACACACCCTGTGGAACGTCCTGCCTACTAGGTACAACATGTAGGTACTGTAGGATATATTGTTTTGAGCTCGCCCGCGCACAACCGACTGTTGTGTGCGACCAGACCTTGGAAAATTCGTACTACAGTAGCAACGTCGACTCTGGCAATCGCTGCTGCCATTCTTTAGACTTGGAATAGCCCATCTCCGGCCCCAATCTTTGGATAATACGACACCAAGGTGAATATGGGTAAGGTACCTAGCTACCTACATGTAGGTATGTGCCTGGCGCGGAAGAAAAGAAAAAAAAAATACATTCTTAGTGCCTGACCCAGTCGCAGCTATTAACTAGGTACTAAGAATAAATAATCCCCCCGTCAACAATTAACGTCTGCCCCGTCACGTATCTCGACCTCTCCGACGCCATATACGACACCACCTCGGCAATATCTTCTGGTGTGGCCGGTCTACCGAGGGCAATTTGTGGCTGAAATGCCTTGAAAATCTCGTCCCTGCTCCCAGCACCCAAACCAGCGCCAATGGTATCCCACATTCTCGTGTCAGTAACGCCGGGCGCGTATGCGTTGGCCGTGATGCCATGCTCGGCCATCTCGAGAGCCCACATCTGCATGAGCCCGCGGACGGCCCATTTGGTTGTGACGCTGCGGTTATCGTGTCAATCCAGAAGAAAAAGAAGAAGAAGAAGAAGAAGAAAAAGACATACTAATGCCCCAACCCCTTCCAAGGTTTAAACCCTCCTACACTACTCGCAGCAATCAACCTCCCTCTTGTCCCCGTCTTGACCATTTCACGCGCCCCGGCTTTGAAGCAATTATGCACGCCGCCGACATTCACCCGCCACACCGTCTCCCAATCCTCCATGTCAACATCCATCATGGCCTTGGTGCTGATGACCCCCGCGTTGGCGACCATGACGTCTAGGGGGCCGAGCGTGGCGACGGATGCGGATACGAGATGCGAGACCTCGGTGGCGGAGGATACGTCTGCTGCGTGGCCGTAGGCTGGAACCCCTAAAGAGGAGATGGCCGAGACGGTGGAATCAATGAGGCTTTGCGCCGAGGGCAGGTCGTTGACAGCGACTGCGTAGCCGTCACGAGCGAGACGGAGGGCAATGGCCCGGCCGATGCCGCGCGCGGCGCCCGTGACGATGGCTGTGCGGGGGCGGGGTGCCGAGTTGGTCATGGCGCGCTGGCAGGAGTAGTGCATGAGGAGGAAGGGGGAGCGAAGAGGGGAGCGGGAAAGGCGGGGTCCAAGATAGTGCGTAAGGGCGGGGGGCATGATGCCGATTGATTTTGATAGCAAGCAAGCAAGCACAGACGAGGACCAAGATCAAAACTGGTCTAATTCAATAAGAGATGTCAACAGCACCGTTGACGTCGGTGTGTTGCTGGTGCAGGGATGTGGTCTGGGTCTAGAGGGGAGCGGAGGAGAGGAGGCGGGGGTCGGAGATGACGCTAAGGGATCAAATGCAGAATAGTGAGAGTCTAGTCCCAACCCTACGTAGTAACAATATAGGTAGGTAGCCAATCAGAGGCAGCCCGGTGCTTACTTTTACGCCACTCAGGAAACGATCAACCAGATTGCCAAACATGGTTTAAGATGGGGTGGAAAGCTGTATCTTATTGATCTATTCGTAGGATTACCTCTACCGAATGGTAGTGGCTTTTGGCTTACTATCGCCAGCCCTTTCAGTAAGCAAGCTTCTTCTATATGGCAGCCGGGGCGCCTTACTTGTAGCACAATATCATTATTGTCTTGGTCACCGAATTTCCATGTAATTTAAATTGCAATTCACTGACTTCTACGCCACCTGCTCTCCATGTTGAAGCACGAATAATAGGCTATCTTCAAAATTTACTTCTCGACAGCGCACCCTCCCTAGCAGGTAAGCACAACACAGTGAAATGAAAATGTCATTATTAAGACAGCTTGCGAGTTCTGCGGGAGACGCTGGCTGCTAGGGACACTGTGACCTAAAAAAAAAAAAAAAAAAAGGGAAAGACAAAAAGAAGAAGAAACATCGTCTTAATGAGCTTCTCACGGACGCCATCAGGCTTCAAAAGCCAAGAGGGCCAAGGAGTCAGCTCGTCCGACGCCACAAAGCCACACAATAACCGTGACAAGAGACGCTATAGTGGCCGCGCCGATGAACAGTGGCGGCATCAAGGTACCGATCATGGCCATGCTGGTAAGCGTAGCAAAGATACCTCCAGCGGGTGTCCAGGCGCCGTAGGCCCACGATTGAAAGATGGCGGCGAGGGAACCTTTTTTGACATGAAACATATGTGATTCATTAGATTATTACTCCGTAGGTAGGTCGGTAGTTGATTTTTTAAAGGAAAGGAAAGAAAAAGAAAAAAGGCAAGGAAAGGGAGGGTTGATCATTACCAGCGATTATCCCCATAGGTCCAAATCCCAGACCGAGAACAATAATGCAGATTAGCGTAAAGGTGATGACCCAGGCGAGGAAAGCGATCACCACATCTATTCCCCACTTTTTTATTAGCGCGCCGTTCACCAGACTGGACTCAACACTTCAAACGGCCATGCCATCAAATGTCAACACAGCTGACTGCGCATGTGGAGTCAAGGTTGAACATAAGGTAGGTAAGGTATTCTTACGGCGCTGAAATGCCCAGATGATAAACTCATCCCAGTGCTGGACGAACCACATCTGCACATCATCGAGCCATTCGCCGTTGGGCATAGAAGTGGTGCTGGCAGCGAGGGCCCAGAAGGGGAGGCGGTTTGCGAGAACATATTGAAGGACGGGCATTGTGTTGAGAGCCAAGGTTGTTTTTGGTTTATCGGATAGATATCTGATAGATATCTGGAGCGAGGAAAAAAAAAAAAAAAATTCTGAGATCGAGATGATGAGTCCGGGTCGGAGGGGAGGAGTTGGTAAGAGGACATTGAAAGGAAGTGTAACGGGACTGGTGCCAACGCACATAAGCAAGAGCGGGGCTTGGGAACACCACATTAGGCGACATCGGTTACGCGTTGAGGCCTACAGACGGGACTGACTGGGGCGATTTGGTTGGCGGTGGTTGGTGGGTTTTGATGCAAGTGGTATGGCCAACCGGATTGAAACCGACCTGCGTTATTCTGGCCTATCATCAATGAAAAAGTGCAGATTGCTGATGCACTTGCTAGACATTGAAAGTTGAATAGAAAAATGAACCGTCTTCAATACCATCGGTTGGGGATACCCCAATATTCAACAGAGACTTTATATATAGTTTCCTGGTTGTTATCACGCCCATTGCTTCTCTAATCTCTACCTATGTACGGTAAATAGGTAAGCCGTGCAGAGAACTGCCCAAAAACATTGAACAAGGACTCAACAGAGCGCTTAGCTTCACCACAGACTCAAACCCCCCAGCCCGACCACGGCTCCTTCACGACCAGCGAGCCCTGGGGTATACAGATCCCCTTTCCCTTTTCTGGCGTCCACTCCTCCCTGTAGTTGAAATCGATTTTCGGATCCTTCAAACAATCCCACCCACTGCTGGGACACCCCCGATCCTGTTTCCTCCCGCAGGTCAAAACCGCCGCCATGCATCGGCCGGGGAGATCCGTGATTGGCGAAGTCGCATTGTAGACACAGACCTGGCCGGTAGGACATGGGCTAATAGTAGGGGATTTACCCCCGCAGGATTGCAGAATGCATGTCCCCGGCAGATCAAAGGTTCCTGGGGGTTGTGTCGGCGCGCAGACGAGACCGGGAGGACAAGGGTTGGGTTCGGGAGTGAAGCCGCCGCAGTGTCGCGGGGCCGGACGGGTTGGGAAGGGGGAAGCGGCCGTGGTGGTGCTGTCGGCGGGAGCGGCGAAAGAGAGTTGACCCAGTAGCGGGAGGAGGGCGAGTGCGGCTTGGAGATGCATTTTGAAGCAGGATATGGAGTGGTTTAATTGGGTTGCAAAAGTTGCTTGAATGTAGGTTATTGGGGCAAGCAGGTTCAGTTTTGATCCAGTAGCGAGGAGAAAAATAGCCGAGCTGAGAACAGCATACAAGGGACCTAGGTGATTATTGGCGAGGAATGAAAAACACCAGGCGCGCGCCCGCTATATACCTTTTCAGCCTCCTCGATTACGTTAATCTCGGCCTTGAATTTGACCGCAGCTGATTTTCAGTTTGGTTGGAGCATAGGGCTTTCGCATGCGTTGTTGTGTGGGACGAAAGGTAATTTGCCACCTTTCCCTGGTAACCAATTGCGACGCTGATGTTGTATTCGGGGGAAATACCCTGGTGGTTCCGTAAATATTTCAATGCCCCCGGGAGGCATGGAAATGCTTATAGTTATGTGTTGTCTTACGATTGGTTGCTTGGTTATGTGTACCAAACATAGGGGACTGTGTTACAGAGTTACAGAGAGTTATACGAACTTTTATACGATTTATGTTGGGTACACAGAACAACCGTGCCTTCCCGTCATTCTGATGTCGGTCGCATCATTGGTGCCTGGTACCTGGTGCCTGCTCATCGGATGACAAGCTTCGCATTCCGGTCATCCGGTACATGTAGTCAGCTCTAGTTTCGCATAAATCATCCGACCCAAGCGGAAGTGATGACCGTTTTTGATAGACAAACATTGACGCGCCCGTGTTGATGGCTTTGGATGACGTTCTCCGTCCGAACTAGGTGTCAAAGGGCGAATGCGGTCCGCTCAGCACTACCCTCGCGAAATTGGGATTCTCCCTCCCATCGGACCCTGATTACTTGATCTGTGCTCCGCTCCACTGTTGTTGATGTCCGGGGGCTAGCAGGGAGTTGAGGAATTCATGTCAGACTTCGGACCTTGTCGACGTACAAAAGTACGAAGTACCCAGGTAGGTAAGTACATATATGAGGTAAGCGGGCAAAGTCCGCGCCAGTTTTTTTGCCTGTGATACCAGGTATATACAGTGCAAACTATTGCGCCACGCCCGAAAAGAAAACGACTAAACTTAAGGAAAGTGGTGTTTTGCATCATAATGAGGCACGTGCAAGCAATGCGTCTAAACACACAACCTTCGCTCTCGCGAGTAGGCGATTTTTCGTTGACAGAATTCCATGTGCATGGGCAAAAAAAAAAAAACCTTGTATCAGTTATATCCTTGACCTGAGCGTTTCCTTTAATTGTTAATTTTCGCACCATTTCATCAACTGGACTGCAAGACTTTGACGCCGACATCACATACATAAACCTGCATATAAACATACATGTAACGACACTGGAGTAATGAGTGGCGCCGCCCCGGAGTTGAATCCGATTGGCAGTATTCATTCATCAATGGCCAATCTCACCCCGGTTCGCTAATTGGAGTTCACGAGCATTGGCCTTGCTGGTTTAAAGCTGTCGTGAAACCCAACGTCGAGTTTCCTGGTTTTAATTTGGATATACGCAACAATTATGAAGCGTTAACACACCGATGCAGCTTGTTGTTCGGCTGTTTGGTGGGTAATGGAAGAGTTGTTCTCACCGACACCGATCGGTATTTGTACGTACATGCACATATACCATCTCCTGCATGTCGCCTTTTTTGGACCAGTTCTCTTCCGTGCGGGTAAACGTTCAATGCTGAATGCGCAATGTTTCCCCTCAACGTGAACTGGTGAGGATGCTTCGTCGCGTAGGATATCGGGTTATGTCTAGACGGGACGTTGAGAGGGACAAGCTTTGGCGCAGCGCATACCCGACCACAGATTTCTTGTCATTGTGAGACCCAGTCCCGTCTTGGCTCTGTCGTGTTCCCTGTCACTGACATTGACACGTCTGACTTGGCACCCGTCAATTTTGAGCGGTGACCACCGTTGAACTGAGACAAGAATACGGATACCTCGGCGCAATTGAGTGCATTCAAGACATAGATCGACTCTTTCTAGCAAAACTCGTGACGTAATTCCATCTCGTGAATGGCCAAGGTTGTCATTAGATAAAACAGATGGATAACCGCGGGATGCGCAGACAATTGACAAATATCAGCTGCATGTCTCGGCCGTCAAAATGCCTGGCGCGATGGTGTGGCACTCGAGAAGGTTGGGCAAGTGCGGGGCGGAGTGTGCTGCAATATCATCGGGAGAGGATCTGGTTGGCTGAGCGATCGTGTAGGTCAATGGCGATCCCTTCTGGTTCCACGATAGACTGCATGCATTGCATGCTGTCTGTTTTCTGCTTGTGAGCTGTTTACTCCGTCGGAGAAAGCTCCCGTCCCGTCATGGTGATTGATATAAGGTTACCAGAGATTCCAGCTCCAACCTGGAATTGTTGGGGGGGGTTCCAGTCTCAACTTTGACTTGCTCCAACTTCACGATGCGTTCACTTCTCACCGCCGTGTTTGCCTCTCTGGCTGTTGTCGCGAATGGCGCTGTGCTGTCTCGGCAGGGTCCGGTAACCCCACCGTTCGATGCGGTTATCGTGGGAGGAGGGCCAGCTGGACTCAGCGCCCTCAGCGGACTGGCACGCGTTCGTCGCCGCGTTCTCCTGATCGACTCGGGCGAGTACCGCAATGCACCAACCCGCCACATGCACGATGTTTTGGGATTTGACGGTATGTGGACGGACAAAACAACCAAAATCAGACACGGGGTCTCTCTCTGACTTTTGCGAAGGTGTCACCCCCGCGTATTTCCGCTGGGCCGCTCGAAACCAGATCTCGTACTACAACAAGACGGTGACCATGATCAACGGCACCGTCACGCGAATTGTCCCCACCGACAGCGCCAACAACTTCTTCACCGTCGTGACCAGAGACCCGGCCACAGGACAAGAGTCCAATGTTTTGGCCCGCAAGGTCGTTCTCGCCACCGGCCTACGGGACATTCTGCCATCCACCCCCGGCGTGCGCGAGAATTGGGGACAGGGCATTTTCTGGTGTCCCTGGTGTGACGGCCACGAACATGCCGACCAGCCACTGAGTCTGCTTGGTCCGCTCACCGATGCGCCCGGTGCGGTCCGCGAAATGGTGACGCTCAACAACAATGTCGTCGCCCTCGTCAACGGCACCGACACGCCGGCCGCGCGCGCCGCCACCGAGGCCAAATTCCCCGGCTGGGAAAAGTACATGCGCATCCACCGCGTGCCGATTGATAACCGGACCATCACCGCCATTGTTCGCGTCAGGAACGGCACCGACGGCCACGCGGATCCAAGCCTGCCGACGAGTCCCGAATTCGATTGGTTCCGCGTCGAGTTCTCCGAGGGCGATCCTCACGAGACGGCCGCCTTCCTCGCGAGCTATCCGTCGGAGCAGACGTCCAATGTCGGCCCACAGTTGGGCGTTCAGCTGTACGGAGGTCGACTTGCCGCTGACCCCGGTGCGGGTCTTGCCACCAATGTCCCCGGAGTGTATGCCATTGGCGATGCCAATTCGGATAATGTCACCAATGTCCCGCATGCCCTGTTTAGTGGGAAGCGCACAGCCGTGTATTTGCACGGTGAGTTCTATTCTGTTTCTGTTTCTGCCCTTCGGTTTTGGCCGTCGTCTGATATCAGTGATGCTTACATGAAATGAACAGTGCGATTGGCGCGCGAGGATGGAGAAAAGGAGCTGAACGAAACTACTGTCGTCAGAAGGGACATGGAGTTGGAGGCTCGGGCATTGTGGGACACGGTGAATGGGCCGCCGGGCGATATTTTGTATGCGGGTGAGTTTGACAATTAAATGAGGCGGGGACGCGATCCTCCCAGGAACTTTTCAAAAGTTGGAAAAGTCTGCGTTTGGTAACAAGTTTGCAAGTCGTAATGTAATGCTTCCAAGGAAAATATCAGGGCCAGGGTTTCTAGGCTGGACTAGAATTGTCGTGGCCGTGTTCATCTTCAGTTCCCAGGCAGTTGCCCCGCATGACAACTGAGAGTTGAGGAGCAATGCAAAAATAAAAACAAAAAGAAAGTCGAGGTCATGCAGGAGTCTTATCTCCCCCCTCTTGCCCCCTGTAAGACCCACCACCCTTGTACCCCCTGTTTGCCCCTCCACCCTCAGCCACAAACCCCTTTGGGGAAACTCATCGGGTTCTGGCCAACGCCACAGCGTCTCAGATAGCCGCTTTGATGCGAAATATTGAATGCACCAAAATCCGGTGATTCCCCTCCATCCCTTTCTGTCGCCAGGCTCTGAGAGTTTTTCAACTTTATCAACACCATGATTTATTGTCGCCGTGTGCTGGAAATACCTATACCCTTAATGACTTTTTCTTTCTCTTTTTCAGGATGAACAACGCTACCGCGACAAACGCGGAAGGAAGCGATGGCCAATCCAACCAACCTTCGCCCGTCCTGGGCATTACCATCTTTTGGATTCTGCTCACACTCTGTATCGTATCGTCCTGGCACCCTCTCGGTTCGAGCTCCGGGTTTCCCAGCAAAATCCGTCGCCACATTCGAATCCTGCCGTTGACGGTTTTGTTTGATTCTGTTCTTCTCTACTGGGAATTTGTCCACTGTCTCGTCCACGACAGACAAAATCGCTCGGCCCGCGACTTGGCCAGACAGGTGGCAATACGGCGTTTACGCACCAATACCGTCGTGCCGGAAAAGATCAAACATGGTGACGGGGTGGAAATGCTTCCCCTAGGTGGGGTCATCCGACGCGTGACTTCTGCAGAAGAAGGGACGAATGCGAACCCATCAAATACAGCGAGATGGTGGCTCCGCGCCGTGGTTTTATTCATTGGATTGGATCTCCGTCCGCGAATACTCAGCAACATTCTCGTGTTGTTTTTATACACCAAAATCCACGCTTTTCAAAACACGCCTTTTTCAATGGCGATTGCGACGGTCTATTTCGCCAGCTGGATTGGGAACGAAATCTTTCTCTTTGCGCTCTATGGTGTCGTCTGGGTACGCAACTTTAACTTGCAGCACCTTTTTGATCTCATTGACCACGAGGACGGCGATGATGGTCATGGTATCCATCGGGGAGATGATAGCGATGGCCTGCGTCGTCTACATGTTGAGGATGAAGAGGCTAACCCTTTACCCCCATGTCGACCGACGAAACCTGCAAGAGGGCTACAAGGTTCTAGATTCGTCACCCTGACCAACTGGATCCTTCTCGCAGTTCAAGTCACTGGCTTGGTTGCTTTTGCCATCTGGGTGATGGTATCCCGATTCCAACCGCCGGGTTCTTCTTCACCGACAACTCCACCTACACCTCCGCAGCCTGTTCCACTTCCACAACCCGACCCGACCGTGCCGTCCGAGTCTTCATCGTCCTGGATCATGGCCATCATCAACTTTGGTTTTTCCATCGTGAAATGGCTTGCCACCCCTTCAATCTGGTGGTTTGACCACGTCGGGGAGCCACTGTTATTATCCGACGGGTATTGGCGACTGCATTATTTCCCTCCCTTTATGGTAATGGCGTTTGTCTTTACGGTAGGTTTACCGTGTTTGATTCTCGGCATTCCCGCTATTATTGTCAGCATGGCCCTGGTCACGTCGCCGTTGTGGATGGCATTTCTGGCTTTCCTGGCGTTCTTGCATATTGCCGAGAACGGAGTCGGGGGGGGCGTAAATTTCCTTGTGGGGATTCTGGTACTCATGGGATGGGTGGTTTGGAAATCGTTAAGAGTGGTATTCTCGGCGGTCACGGCGGTCATGTGGGCGTGGGGAGGAAGTCTGTTGCTTTTAAGCGCGACGTTGGTGTATTATACCGTGTTTTGGGATTCTTCGGGAACTAGCAAGGCGCCGTGGGGAGAGTGGTTGGGTTAGCATGCGGCTACGGTAAAACTGGTATTGGGGTTATCTGTGGCAGTGTGGCAATTGAAGTTGCCTATGGAAATAAACGTAGTTTACCTTCTCGCACACGATAATAAACTCAAGCCTCGACTCTATAGTCAAAAACGTTGGCAAGTTCCAGGCTCCGCAATACTGACCTGCCTCCGGATATTACATGTACTTATAAGAACCTATAAGAATGAAACCCAAGGCGCTCTGTCATTAGTCAGAATTATCCACCCTAAGCAGGGGCCCTTTGGTAACATTAAGGAAAGAAGACGGCGCTATCCCAGGAAATAAGTGGCGTGACTGAGATTTCTCGTCAATAGTTGTTCCCCTCGAGGTTGAATTGGAAACACTTGAATGCAGCTCGCTCGACTGTTTCACCTAGCATTAAAGTTGTTGGGTCCGCTTAAGATGGTGACTGGAACAGGTTAGTTCAACGACGCCACTCGGCTACATCACAGGCTTGATACCCTGAGGATAACAGCCCTAGAAGGCATCATCAACCCTGGTTCCAGTCATGGAATGTTCCAAGTAACTGCTGCGCTTTCCCCTAGCTGCGTGAAAAAATAGGATTCCGGCCTTGTTGACCGCCGCCACATGGCCTCGACAGAGACAGGGGCTGAGCCCCTTCCATGTCTGGTCGCAACCAACCAACCAAACAACCAACCCCTGCGTGCCGTACCTCCTCCATACATGTACATGACGGAAACCGTTTTCCTCCGCGCCACCTCATGGGATTCCCGTTATGGATCGAACCGAGGATCGCATCTAGAACCAGAACGTACAGTGGTTTTGTCTTGGCTGATTCACAGCGGACCTCAATCCTTACATTGATACTATACCTGAAATTCCCGACTGCCTTATCTTGCTGCGAACACGGAGTCCCTTGACATTGAGTTGTTGGCGGTCTTGGGTGTCCCTGTACCGAATTCTCTCCAAGTCTGGCACAAGTGGGGACGGAAATGAGCCGTTATTACCCACGTATTCAACATGTGCGAGCCCTAATAATGCTTCTTTTGCGGGAGCCAAGCCCTTCCGGCGGCCCAGTTTTTTAAACTCTGGTTACACGCGCGGTTTTGTGTGACCGGACTGGACCTAGCCCACGAGCTGCAGTCAACACAACACGGCATGATAGAGATTGAAGGGAGGCAGCCTTGCTCGGCTCGCCAAACTCTCAAGACGTCATTGTCACCATGTAACGCTGAGAAGGGCACAGCAGCGCGACGAGACACTGGACAAGAAACAAAGCCGGCTTAAATCCACACAAAATCCCACCTAGAAGATACCTGACCCTGTCTCGGATAGCCATGATTTGATCGGTTAAGCTATGACGGGGGAACTTGACCAACGCGCAACACGCCGCAGGAGGTGACATTGGAATCTGGACCCAACCCGCCGAGCCTGCCGTTATCGCGGCAGCGGCTGGGCGGTGCTACCGTAAGTGGGAACACAAAGTTAGCCTAGGAATCATCGTTACATAGAACGCGTCTTGGAAGCGGCTAAGGCCAGGCACTATGTAACCCCATGGTCAACGACATGGACATGTCCCACTCTGATCGTCACCTACAAGAAAAAAAAAGGAAGAAAAAAAGAGATGATAACTCACACGCAGCAGAGTGTGTAGCGATTGGATTTCCCCACAATCACGCACACCATTTCTCACAAGCGGCATGCCACCCGAGTCTACGCCACCGCACTACATGGAATTGGACCCTTGGCGACCGCACATGGTGCCATTGTGTCTCATTTTGTCTCGGGAACACAATAGGAGCCATCGTATAAGGGCCGTGAACGCAGGGACGGGGGGACGGCAGAACTAGAAGGGAATTCGGAAGCAGATTGAGGGCTGGGCTGGGCTTTGGCTGCTCCCAGCGACCTGGCAGCGGCTAAACAACTTGTCCCTGGAATGTTTGCCTCTCAACCCTGACGATCAACTTTGTTCGGTCATTGGGTTTGACGAACATACACCGGAAGGGAAGCGGCGAGCATGATCCGAGCACTGAATGGGCGATTCCATACTTTGAAAGGTACTCTTATCCGCATAAAGCGTGGCTATCTCCTGTTATCTATGGGGTTTCCTGTGCTGGAGGTGACAGGAGTTGGCACGGGGCATAAGTACCTACTGATAACTTACCCTAGGTCTTTGCGGCTGCGTGGCCGCCTGGCAAGGCAGACATGGATTGAGGTGTCAAGGCACGGGCCATAGACCAGCCTAAGAACAACCCAATTCATCGAGTACCCACCCTCTTTGCTTCCCGTGGCACTGGGGACGAAACACCGAGTGGGGTTCAATGTCATCATCAAACCAGCATTGGAAGGATCGAATCCTAATGCGACCTGGGAGATTTCTGTGTCTTGAGTGACATTGTTAAAAAGACCTCGGCTCTGGGCATTCACTGGTGTGGTCCGGGCTGAGAGCGGGACGGTGAATACATGAGCGTGGGTACCTACTATCGGAGAGGTAGGTGGGTAATGGGATAGACGTAGGCTCTTAAATTCACTCTGAGCCCACTGTACTCTCGGCACCTTATCCAGGGGTCTCTCCTCTTCTTTTCTAGGACTCAGATTTTAATCCACACATCATCGAGTTACCCACGGTCAAATCCAAGTGCCGTCGCCATGACTCCCGATTACGATGCCATCATCTTCGACCTCGGCGATGTCCTCTTCGACTGGGACTCGTCGGCCATCACGGCACTCCCGAAAAAGTCGATCCATCTCATGATGAACACGACTACCTGGTATGACTTGGACTGCGGCCGACTGTCTGCCGAAGAAGCCTACGCCAAACTCGCCGGCGAATTCAAGATTCATCCTCCCACCCTCGTCCGCCGAGCCATTGAGCAAGCGCAGACCACGCTCCGGGTAAACGACCAAGCCGCCATCTTACTAGAAGAAATCCTCGCCGCCAAGAAACGAGACCCCCGACAGAGAATCAAAGTGTACGCCATGTCCAATATTTCCGAAGAATCCTTCCATTTCCTCCGCCATACCATCCCGTTTCCATGGGAGGTGTTCGACGGAGTATTCACATCCTGGGATGCGGGTCTGCGGAAACCAGACCTGGGATTTTACGAAAAAGTCCTCGCTGAAACGGGATGTGATCCGCGTCGTACACTCTACCTTGATGATCGGGTCGAGAATATTTGTGCCGGTCGCATGCTGGGTCTCCGCGGGGAGATTGTTCACCGTAATGACCGGGAGCGGCTGTTTCGGTTGGTGAGAAACTTGCTTTTGAATGATGGGTTACAGCGGGCGGAAAGCTATCTGCGTGCGAATGCTCGGAAGCTCGACTGTGTCGTCATTGGGGATCGCGCGCGTGGTCAGGAGGATGTTTATTTTCGGGATAACTTCTCCCAGCTTATCATCTGGGGGTTGACGGACATGGAGGATATTGTCTATCTGTCGTGGCCGGATGGGACATTGCAGGGTTTAGATGTTCCGGATATGGATCATGTCGTCGACACCCCCGAGACGGAGACGGAAACGGAGGCCGAAAACAATATGAACAGCATCACCGCCGAGCTGGAGTCGGTCTTATCCTCTTCCTCGTCCCCTTCCTGCTTCCATCCATCTAGCGACGGATCAGACCTCGCGTCCTCTACCTGTCTCTCCGGCGCATCCACGCCCCCACCGGAACTCGCCAACCCTCAGCATCAACACCAAGACAACTTGAAAGACAAAGACAAAGACAAAGACAAAGACAAAGACCAAGTCCACGACCAAAACCAAAACTCCTTGTCCTGTTGGCCGACCAACGCGCTCTGGTCATACTTTGCCTCCACCCCCGTATTTACCACAGCTAGTTTCCCGCCTGACGCCGACACCACCGCCATAGCCTACCTCAACATCCCCGCATCTCACCGCCATCGCCTCGCGCCCGCCTCGGTGATCGCCAAAGCTATGCTCGCGAACCGTTCTCCCGAGGGCGAGGGGGGATATTTCGAGACGTATTTCGTCGCTGATCGACCCCGTATTTCTCCCGAAGTTTGCGTTAATATCCTGAGGTTCTTTGTTCGTTTCGGGCGGGAATGCCGAGTTTCTTCTCTGGATGAGTGTTTGTCAGACTCTCACTCCAACTCCAAGGACGATGTGGACGGCGCGAGCATGATGAAGATGATTGCGCCAAGCCTAAATCTTGTTCTCGACAGCTTGAGATTCCGCGCAAGTCTCTACGGAAGCCGTTACTATACCGTCCCCGAGGTATTTCTCTACTATGCGGCGATGCTATGTGTGGAATCTCGTGTTTCGGCCCCGGTGTTTTCCAGAGACTTGGAAATGCAGCTATCTAGTGCTCTTCGCGAAAGGTTACATGTCAAGACCAACGCGCTGGCTTTGGCTATGCGGGTACGGGCCTGGCAGGTTTTGGGACTGGAAAGAACGGCGGTAAAAGAGGATTGGGAAGAGCTGTTGGCGTTCCAGGAAGCGGACGGTGGGTGGCCGGCGGGGCACTTCTGCACGTTTGTGAAAGCGGATAGGAAGATTGGCAGTCGCGGAATGACCACGGCCTTGGCGTGGAGGGTGTTGCGGGATTATGGAGTCGAATGAGTGTATACCATGTACCTTATTGTACATGTATTGAAGGCAGTCTCTGTGGAATGTCCTGGCATTTTGCCTACCATAGGTGGGCATGCAGCATATCTCCTACATAAGACTTGGAGAGGGGCTAGGCATCACAGTACGGCACATATGTTTATCACAACAAATTGCTCGCTCACCAACGGTGCCCTTCACCCCCATCATTGAGTTTTTGCATTCTCATCGGTTCTCATATGTAATAGGTAGGCCGGTATTCCGAGACTGGAATTTGGGTTAGGGCTATTTTCAGCCGGTGAGTGGATCGAGGATTACCACATGCATCCAGGTGGCCACATGTCTGGTATCATCCCGTACATCTCGATCATATCCTCAACGATGGTCGATACAAGGTTATTCGGAGACTTGGCGGTGGCGCCTTCAACCGTTTGTGGCTAGGCCGCCACCAGGGGTGAGATGCCGTGCGCCGAGCGCTCCCGCTGTTCGGTGCTCGCGACGGTGGAGTGGGCGGGAAAGAGTTGTTTGGAGGAATCAAAATAGTAAAAAAAATTGCGCCGTGTAATTCACAGAGTGCCTTCCATGCTCGGTAGACTAAAGCGGCGAGGACTGGAGTTTTGGTGCAGCTGGAGGATGAGATTCAAGCTCATTGGGTCAACATACGATGGGCACACCCCCGTGTCCCATGTTTTCGCCATTCCCTTTTTGGACTCCCTGTCGATTGCGAGTCGGGGCCCTGCGTGGCGGCTCCTGGTGTTTGATGGCGAGAGTTCACCGTGATTCCGTCTTGGATGATGGAATTTTCTGTAACTCCATCTAACAATGAATTTGTTGGTGGGATCCGCATTGTTTACAGCACTGACAGTCAGACCAGTACTCAAACATTGTTTGAAGGCTTCCCAACGCTTGTTTTACTTTCCTGTCCCCTACCTTGTCCTTTTCAACTCCTCCAATCAATATGGACCTGGATTAAATTCCTGTGTTGATCGATTGGGAAACATGCTCCGTGATGGTTCGGATCGATCGCGGGATCCAACAGGGCGGTTGCAGAGTGCAGGGGGGGATCCGAAATTTCAGCGGCATTCAGCTGGCGTGTTTACTTGGCATTTTGCCGCTCTTGAGTCCAGACCCGTGCCAAGAGTGGACTATTGGGAGCATTCTTCTGCGAAGCCAATCCTGCAGAGCTCTCACAGGATCAGCACTATCGACACACAGAGCCGCTGCTCAGTAAACAAAATGAAGCAACAAAATGTGTTTTGGGCCCCTCTCAAGATCTTGGTGGTCCCTTTTTTTTTTGTCTTTGCATCGTGCAATTCGTCCTTCGTTGCACCCGTCACTCGTTAGATCAGCAGGACCACGGTCCGTCCATTCGTTTCAACCAACACATTGTGCATCATGACTTCTTTCTGGTTGACGGCGCTCATCGCCAGTGCCTCCCTGGTTTCGGGGTTTCCCGGGCCACAACAGCACGTCGAACCTCGTCTTGTGTCCTCGCTCTCACAAAGCTCGACGACTTCTACAAGCTCCACTGCTTCCACGAGCTCCACGAGTTCTACCAGCTCTATGGGCTCTACGACTTCCGCGAGCTCCACGGATTCTGCGAGCTCTACAACTCCTGCTGCGTCCTGTGTGCCCGACAAACTCTTCAACCTCTTCAAGAGCAACCGGTACGAGTCGTTCTCTTTCTGCCGCAAACTGCTGGCCCACCCGGTCCATGTTGTCGACGCGGTCACGACGGTGACGCCCACGGCGGCGACCTATCTCAGCACCCACGTGGTCACGTCGACGGTTGTCGTGTCGACAACAACGCTCGAGACATCGACGACGGTCACGACCTCGTTCACGACGACCACCGTGTCCACAGCCACCATCACGGCCACCTCGACGCGCATTATTGACACGCTGTTCCGTCGCACCGACTCCCCCTTCGCCACGGCGATTATTGGCGTCTATAATCCCGAGGCTCTCTCCAGCGCTTGCTCTTGTCTGAAAGTCCCCCAGTGCGGAAGGAAGAAGACGACGGCGACAAGCACGCGGACGTCGACGACAACACTGGCTGCCTCGACCTTCACCTCACTGGCCACATCAACTCAACTCACGTCGTCCACCACGACGATCCGGACAACCACGATAGCGACGTCGACCACGGTCCATGTCGAGTCGGCAACGGCCACGACCACGACCACGGTGCCCCCGGCGCCCACAACCACGCAGTTCCGCATCGAGGTGACTATGCCCGATGGTTCAACAAATTACGTCAAGAGCACTCCCTTTGGCGGCAACGTTCCTTGGGACCTTGTCTATCACTCGGCCGGCTCTGTCGGTGCCGTGCCCTTTACGCTGGATGCCAACAAGCACGTGTCCATGGGCAGCATCTCCCAGGGCAGCACCGTGTGGCCCGGCCACGAGTCGTTCTGGATGTCGACTGGTGATCCGAACACGTCGTACTGGTTCGCGTTTTTGACCACGGCCAACAACGCCGCCTTTGGCAACCGCCTCCTCTACACGTTCCAGATCGACACGGCCAACAACAACAAGCTCCGCATCTTTAGGGCCGACGGGACCGAGCTTAGATTTGAAACATGCAACCATGGGGGTAACCCGGCCTTTGCCGTGGCTCTCCCGAACGCCGTCACGCTATGTACCCCGATCAATGTCAAGGCGGTCATTTTGTCGTGAGAGAGCCGGGCATGTGCCATGTACACAGGGACCTGGTAAATACCTTTTAATAAATATTGCGGTTTCTGCACCTCTCGCCGTGGAATTTGCATGTATAGAGAGGTAGGTATGAACCAAGCTTCAACATCACTTCCACCAGAATATTGTGACATGTTAGTGACTTGTCTGGAACCTCTCCTAGCCGTTTCTCTAAGACGAGTTATCCTTTTCATTCCTGAAGTGCCTATTTATGTGCCCAAGGGTATTCAAAATCCCTATTTTTTTTAGTTTTAGTCTTGACTGGAACATTTAAAAGTCAAGGCCCAATGCTGTAGACACCAGACAGGGAACAGCGCCACGAGGCTTATATGTTATACAACAAACTCTTGACAATCTCATAAAAAACATTCAATTCAACGCTAACAGCTTGATGAAAACTAGAAACACACTTTGGTCTGCCAAATCATATTCCCCTGATTTTCCCCCCTTTGGCCCAAGGGGAAAGGCATAGGCATCAAACCAATCCAAACAATGTTTGATGTGCCAATAGTCAATATCTCTCGGACAGACATGCGTTCCGGACTCTCTGGCTTTCCAATACCGTCTCAGGGTCATCACGCAGTGTGCTAAATGAAATTGGTGATCCCAAGGTACTTCGACCTGTAGCGAGCCGAGCCAGCTCGGGCGGATATGCTGCTTGTGCAGAACGACCTGGTGCATTTCGGGATATCGATTGATAAACCATTGTTGATAGCGGTCTTCGTCTTCGTCGTACAGCTCCGCGGGGATAAGTGCTTGGTCGTCGAGCCGGATTCCCCATTCCCCGTGGTCATGCGGGTTATTGCGTGACCACGCACTGGCGTTGTGGTAAAAGATCCGCAGCTGCCGACGGGGTCCTTCGCTGTTGGCAGTGCGGTATTTAATCCACCCGTCCGAGGGCCACTTGGTCTTCTCGAAAGTGGAGAATACCGACACTAATAAAACGAGAAGGAGGGGTAGGCCGAGGATTAAAAGGGTGGTGGTCTGGTGCTTCAAAACCGATTGTGAGAATCATTGTCTCAGGGCTTGTTGTCGGCCAGTAGTAGATAACGCCGTCGAGTCAAGACAGTGGTAGTCGGTATTATCTGAGAAGCTGCCCGGAGACCATGACAGACCAGGCCACATGCGAGATGATCTTTTCCACGTCTTGGTGTGTTGATTCGTGTGGGGTCTGTCTCAGGAGGAGTACCCACGGCAAATGGTAATACTGCTGTTGCTGCTACTGCTGTCCCGAGATAGAACTTCGGCACGACGCACGCGGTCCAAGACCAGGACGTAACTCATATCCTGCCCCCCCCCCATCATAGGCCAGCACTAGACGAGACTTTCCGTGAGCTTTGCAGCCGATTATGAATTCGTCACAGGCTTGAGCGGCCAGGGCAATGTTGAAGTTGGCCGCCTCAGTCTTCAAATTGAGCTTTTTTGTAACCCAGAGTTGGAACTCCCGAGCTTTGGCGACAGTGAACGAAGTTTTCGAGTAAGCCAGAGTCCGCGCGAAATGCGCTGAAGCAAAGTCTCTATTGGCGCCATGTCTTCAATGGTTGAGGTGAGACTGAATACAATGAAGTTTGGGTGTACGAGTGATGGCGAATTTGCAAGCTGCAAGAATCTTCTGGTCTGGGTGCAAGTGAGAGGACTCTAGCGTCTGTTACTAACCCCCGAACAAGTCATGGCAATAAAGACAAACATTCCGCTCAACTTTTACATATCCGTGACTTTGGACAGGACATGAGACTATATAAGCAGCGGCTGCAAGTGTGTACGTTCAAACCAGACTGACAGCCAGATCGACTAAACCCTTGCAGGGGTCCTTGAATTATGTAGGTAGGACCTAGGCAGGCACTGAGCCGTCAACAACTAGGGGCACTGATGTTCTAGTCGTTCCTTAGTTTATTTCCTTGTGCTTGAGATTTTGCGCACACTTGTAGTTGAGTCCACTACTTGAGGTTTCCTACATGTACCTGCCCAAGGATTAAGTCTGTACTACATTTGCGGCACGCATATCCCGAGACTAAGATAGATAGGTACCCCCTGTGCCGCCGAACTGCGTACCTAACTGGGCATATCGAATGGTTTATAGACTGAAAATTCATGCGTTGGGCCGATTTCCGAGCAAGAAGGTTCGAGGTATAGAAGCTAGGGGCAGGCACCAACAGGCCGGTATTGACCACTACCATCTAGACATGCAATTTACATACACATGCAAGGCACCTTTACAACCAGATTTGTGAAACGCAACTATATCGGCAACCACGCGGCCGGCTGTGCCACCGCCGAGGATCCACTAGTCTGTTCTAGAATGAGCTGTCACGAAATGCCTCAGATCCTGCCCAAGCTAACCTGTGCCCTTATCTCTTCATCTTCCTCTAGTCTAGAATAGAAATAGGCCGGGCGACCGAGTTTGCCTTGGACATACTCCGAGATGGGTAATTCGCAGAATTGTTGGCGCGCCATCTTGTGTCTTCTTGACAGCATGTGAGTCGAGGGAAGGGGCTGTGGCGGCGGCGCGGCACGGATAACAGCTGCCGGATCTCCGGTTTTTTCTTCTTTTCAATCTGCACTACGCAATCCTCCTGAAGATGAGGCCGAGTGACAATAATGCGTAAATAGGTCCCTAGGTGGTAGAGAAGCAGGTAGTCAAGGCAGGTATGGATTGGGGCGTGGGGTGTGTCTCGTTCAAAGTCCGAGCAGCGGTGCTTTCTCGGTGTGAACCCAGCCAAGCCGTGACGAGCAACTAACCTGCAGATACACCAAAGGCGGATTGGCCATATCTTTATGTCCAACAGAGTTAACCAAAGCATGCCGGGACGTTGGTCTACTGCCATGCACATGCAACATACCTATCCAAGTCGATAACTCCAGCTTGGTCGAAGGGCCCTCCAATGCCCAATTGAGGGAAACAGACTACAATCCTACCTACCCAGTAACATTCTGTCTTGTCTGATCCGGAGGCGGACACTACCTCGCTATTTTCGGCGTCGGGTCTTTCTGAAGTCTGGCGTCAGTTCGCTTGACTTCATGTTGGGTACCTCACTCCTCTCCAAACTTTTCAATTCTCTCTAGTGTTCATCCCAGCACACACAGATATCCAACGACAGAATGGCAAAATTTGCAGCTACCCTCTTGGCTGTCCTGGCTCTATACCCGCGTCAAAGTCTAGCGTCCGTCCAGTATTGTCACGAAGATAAACGAGTACCTGTCCGATTCTGCTTAGCTACCGAGACATCATTCAACTCTTCAACCGCTTCAACCGACGTCCGTCTGACGTTTGGGTACCAGCGAAGCTCATATGGAGGCTGGACTGCGGTGGGCATTGGCAGTGAAATGTGCGCGGTGCTATGATTTTTGTCGGATACCTGTCTAACACGGCCGTTGCGAATTTTGGCGGTAAGTCCAATTTTTTCTGCTTCTTATTCTCGTATCTACCGTTAAACTAACGGGAATTAAATCAATCAATTAGATCCTGTCGTCAGTGTCAGACGAGGAACCGGTCACTGGGAGCCGCGTCCAATGTCACCAAACCAGATGCAGCAACTTGAACCCAGCACAGAGATTGCCGTCACCAGCTTGAATTCGAGTGGGTGGTTCGAGTTTGGCGTTGTGTGCTACAGCTGCAGTAACTTGGAAGTCTTTGACGAGAAAAGCTGTTCCCAACCTTGGATCTGGTCCACAAATCAGATGCAGGATTTCGAGAACGCTGATGATCGAGTAGAGCTGTTAAAGCATGACTATTTTGGCCATTTCGTCATGGACATGACCAAGGCGGCTGGCCAGCCCGGCACAACATCGTGCCCGAAAATCAGCGGATGGGGAACCAGCGGTGGAGGGGAGGGTGGCCAACATGGAGGGGATGGCTCAGGTGGCCGTGTCTACGGCAAACCGTACCACAAGGAGCAGCTACAGGCAACATCTTCCCTCGCTGGACTTCACGGAATCACCGCTACCATCACTTTTATCATTCTCCTCCCTTGCTGGCTCATATCCACCAACGGCAATTCCAAATCGCGCATTTTAGTGCAATCACTAACCGCACTCCTGGCGATGGCTGTTATTGCCACAAGCTCGTGGGAATATATCTCGGAAGGAGAAGCGAAGACACAGAAACCCGCACTATTAGAGCCCCACGCAATCTTGGGCCTTTTGCTGTATATGCTTTTGGGCTTGCAAGTCACTGTTGAATGCCTGTATCGTCGTCGATGCAGTGCACGTTGGCCCACAAGCAGAGCGACAAACATGGCACGGATTCAAATTGTCCTGATCTGTGTCATAGGCATGGGGGCAAGCCTCAATACCTGGTTGTGAGTTTCAGCATTTTTTTCATTAACCTGAGTTCTCGGAATTGAAATCAGAACTAATTCCATTAGATAGGGGTTTCGGGCTTGTAGAAGGCACCTTGAAAACCCATATTCTTTTGTACCTGTTACTCGCGGTCTGGAACGCGCTCGTCGTCACCCTTGGCTCCATTCACTTCGCTCGAGGCTGTAGAACTGAAGATTTACAAGAGGCGAGAAATAGTGGGGACGACGGCATGTCGCTTTTGGCATCTAACCGGGAGCAAAAGAATCCTGAAGAGGAATAGTTGTATATTGAACATTGAAGCCATGCAATACCATCACGCGCATTGCTTTCATTGTTGGTCGCATGAAGAAAAATAACCTAACACTCACTAGCCTGATGCTGTCTGGTCCATCTATGCATGGTCTTGGCATACAAATACCATTCTTCGGGATCTTTTCTGCGCACATTCCCGCAGCAAATCGCCGCGCATACCGCCAGGCCGGGCACTTGGGATGAATCATAATTTTTCAAAGTGTCGCAGCCCCATGCCCATAACCAACAGCCGAGAGTGTGTCCCGGAAAAGCAAGTATACGCGACACCCCCGGATTAGAATAGTGTAACCCGTCTGGTCTGGTCTGGTAATTCCAGTCTCGGTGCTGACACTACGCCGTACTCTTAACCTTGTTTGGGCCTACTGCCCGCCAACGTCCACAACCCCGCTAGACCTATACCTTAACAAACGACTAGCCGACTTTGAGCAGCGGCTACAGGAAGCAACACTCCAAACAAGGGCGCTGGAAATGGCCACCCCAGGCCAGCTAATTACAGAGGCGTGTAGCAAGATCTACAGAAGATTCAGCAGGGGAGGGAGAAGACCACAGCCGGGAAGAAAGCCCCAACAGGGCCCACAAGGCCCAACCACCACCGAGCAAGCCACGGGAACGATAACGCTATGGGCAGCCCAGAAAGGGAGGTTGGGGAAGATGAAAGACAAGGAGCTGGAAACAGAGGAAGTGGTCAAACAGGCATGGCAGGCCCGGTAGGAGAGGGAAAGAGGCAACCAACAAGGAGGCAACCAACAAAGAAGAAACAGTGGCAGGATAGCCGATGGGGGCCTACCAACCAACTCCTCGTTTCAAAAAGAAGCCTTGAGGAGGCATGAGGGCCTTACAAAGGCCCAGAGCTCTCTCCTGACCCAAGCCCGCACGGGGGATATAGGTCTGCGGGACTACCTATTCAGGATAAAGGTCCCGGAGGGTCAACACCCCTTATTGCAGGTGCGGCGAAGGGAGGGAAACAGTGGAGCACCTAGTGGTATGGTGCCCCAATCCACCGAAACGAAGGCCGTGGAACCAAAGGGATATTCGGTCACGCAGAGACCTGCAAACCGTGCTACGGGGGGGGGGGGAGGGGCAGGGACACAAGATACTGGGCTTAAAAAGAAGGTCCTGAACTGGCTGATGGACTCGGGCCGGCTACTGGAATATAGACTAGCTAGGAAGCTGGACTTGGAAACAGTGGAGGGCTAAGGGGCCCGGAGGTCGGTAAAGGGCCTCTCTTTTTCTTTTGTAACAGGGTGTGGACTCACAAACAGCAGCTACGATGTAGGGGACAGAGGTTTTTATCCGGCTTACAAGGCACGGTTTCCTTTGTATATAAAGAAGTAGAAGGACCGGCACGCCCTCGGGCACATCGGTGTAAGAAATAATAATAATAATAATAATAACCCCACCTTACCGTGCCTTGCCATGTTTGATGTATCCTAACCCTGCCCATCAAGAAAAGTAAAATCCTCAAGAGGTAGCGTTGCCCATCAAAGTACACCAAAACCCAAAACTCCTCGCTGAATCCATCCCATAATTTAACCCAATCTTCCATCCCATTGTATACAGACCCAAACCTATCCATCTAGTTGACGTACGTGCGTAGGTATCTCAAACCCCATAGCACCTTGCCGTCCCGTCATCCGACTCGCCCGGGACTAGCGACTGCCCAAACACCACCCTCCTCCCTCTTACCTTCCTCCCCGAACGCATCCGCACCAGCTCCGCCGCCACCGCTCTCCGACGCCAGGCCCGTCGAGATAGTCTCCAGCTTCGGCTCCGGGACCGAGAAGCCGCGGAAGCCGAGGCGCTTCAGGGCGGCCTCGACGGGCTGGCGCAGCAGCGGGGCGCAGGCGGCGATGATGATGAGGGCCTCCTCGAGGCGCGACCAGAAGAAGACGTTGGCCAGCATGTACAGGGCGTCGGGGTTGCCAAAGTCGTAGGTGACCTGGAAGTAGATCTTGGCGATGCCGATGCCGGAGGCGATGAGGCTCGAGGCCATCAGGACCGAGGTGAGGACCTTCTCGACGAGCGAGCGCGACAGGGCGTGGATCAGGCAGATGGGGATGATGGCACATACGAGGTCCCCGAGCATGGCGGTGCCTTTGCAATGGAAACGGGGGGAGAGAAAAAGGGAATTAGTCTTGGTTTACTTTGTTTCCAGAAATGGAAGGAGGGGAGGGGAGACGGGGGAGAAGGAGAACAAGAACAAAAAAAAAAAAACGTACAGATCTTGACATAGGCAAACACGCGGACAAGGGCCGGCCCCAGGCAATTGCCCGGCCGGTCCTTTGTGCCGCTGCCGAGGGTGCTGCCGGCGAGGGACGAGCACTGGACCAGCTGGATGATGACGTAAAAGACCATCATGAAGGCCTGGACGGCGATGGTGGCCACGATGGCGATGCGCCACGACCGCCGCTGCGTCACCTGCAGCAGCAGGCAGGCGATCGAGATGCGCGCGAACGCCAACGACGCGTTGCTCGTGAAGAAGATGGCGAAGAGGTACACCCGCAGCTGGTACAGGTTGTCCCCAGGGGGGATGTGCACCACGTGCCGCCCGTAGCCGCGGTGGACGACCATCGTCGTGAGGATGACGGACGCGGTGCGGGCGATCTATTTTTTTGTCCCATTTTTTTTTTCCAGTCAGTTTTGTTTCGGCACCAGAGGAACTAAGGATGACGCTAAAGAATTTGGCTTCGTTTTAGTGCAGACTGCGCTAAAACCCGCACTGCAGAGTGCGTAAAAAACCCGGGGGAAAAACGTGAAGCAAACAAGCACCCGTCTTGGCCGACCCCACGATTTTCGGGTTGACGCTTGGGAAGAAGTGAAATGGTGTAGATTCTCGACTGAATTGAACCGGATAGAGGCAAAACGCACCACAGCAATGGTTATCGTGTAGTCCGCGGCCGTCAGCGCGAATCTTGGCGTCAGACGCGAGTACAGCCTGATCAAGAAGACAATTATGGTGATGGCGTGCAGACCGTATGCCGACCCGAGGAGCAGCGGCCCTCGCGTCTCGTGGGCGGGGTATTGTTGTATGTCGGCCTCCATGCTAGCAACGACATTTGGGAGAGGGAGGAATAGGTGTCTCTCACCTCGAGAGAGGTTTCAGAGTCCAGACATCCAGTCCTCGATTGCTTTTCTTTGTGAAGAGGAGAATTGAACAGACCGACGGACAGAGAGACCGACAGACAGTCGGGTCATATTTGCGGGGCTTAGGCGTGTCTGGGACATTCCTTCTCTCCCCTGGCCAGACCACCTCAGACCTCCAACAGTCGTTCCAGGGGGGGCAGTTTTTCGGTCTCCGGAATGCATGAATGCTTGTCCCCGGCGGCGCGCTAGGTCTGGTTAGGAAGGATATCGTGCGGCCCAGGAGGCACAGCACATCAATCCTCCTTGCGGTTGCAGGGGGGACCCAAGTTTCCAAGCGAGTGAGAGGCCCCAGGTCAATGCGTTCCAGATTAGCTAAGAAATGGCGGTTTTGGTGCTCCCTCCTTCTGCTCACGGGGATGTCAGGTTTACATGTATCCGTATTCCAAAAATCTTTATCCCCGTGGGCGACCGCCGACCGACATGAGGAGCAGGAGGGATGGCGGCGCAAATCTCTGTTCGCTGTGGGTTGAGATTCATGCTTCAGACACGACACGCGAGATGCGGTTCTCATAGAGTAACGGGCGAAAGGGTGTCCGAAAAGGGCCATTTTTCTCGCCGATTTTGTCAAGATGGACATTGGGACATGGCCAGGGCCCGCTCACACACTGCAATCAGGTAGGTAGGTACAACAGGGGTGCGACGTTGGAAACCACCGTACCTAACCCAGGATCGTACCTTCCCTCGGAACTTCCCATTACAGGCCCAACACTGCACACCATTTCTTCATGATGATTCGCAGTCCCAATAAAACTTGCTCCTGGAACCAGACACTTCTGTCCCCTGCGTCAAATATCCCGCAAGATGACCAACCCCCGGAGAAAAACGCACGCCCGCAGCCCAGTCAAACATCGGCCCGATCGTGATGAGCGCGTGAGCGAGGGAAGAAACCGCCCAATCAATCCCCCACCTAAAACTAAGCGACTGCTAGTCGGGCATCCCCATATTTGCTATTCGGGCATTCCCCCTAAGCAGAGTTAGGGTTTTCTGTGTAAAAAAATTCTACTAACAAAGGCCACAACTATTTTAATACATGCCTGTTTTTTTTTTAATCATTTACTGACTTACTTTAGGCAATTTAAATTAATAACGGTTTGTTGTATCGCTTTAACTGCGTTTGTATAGCTAATATATAGGTTCTAAAACGCGCTGAGCGATTTTCCAGCTTCTTAGACCTATTTACTCTCATACTGTAGCCAGTGGCTGACTTGTAGCTAGGCTTCTAAATGTAGAGCTTTTGACAGGCAAGGGTAACGCTAATTTGGCTCTTTAAGGCTCTTAAACGGCCAATACACAGGCCAAGGCCTATTTTAACTAAGGTAATTGTTGAAATTACAGCCCAGTTGCCCTGTAGCTACAGCACCCTTGGGTGCTGTAGCCTAGTTGATCTACTACCCTGGGAGTGCTGCCGACTGCACTATGGCAAAGTGCAGTCACCACAACTAC